>ODAI012673651.1_pt1 | contig 26158 bp, 23 predicted proteins | sample 1539321 | NCBI WGS metagenome assembly ODAI01 (sample SAMN02144231, study PRJEB22623) | gut metagenome | biome: sheep rumen | host: Ovis aries | place: New Zealand
TCCATCGCAAAGTGGTTTTACAAGATAATCCGTAAACAATCAAACGTCTTTTTAACTTCCTATATAACTCCATTTTAACTACAATTTAACTACAAGCTAAACTTGAATTCATAACTTATATCCACAACTCATAACTCATTATTAACTTCGTTGAGCCCTTCGGGGGGCATAACTCACAACTCAAAGTAATGAACCTTCAGGACATAACAAACTCACTTATGCAGTCAACGGACATTCCTCTGTTGACTGCATTGGTTTTAGGCATACTCGTAGCCTTCAACCCATGCCAGCTATCAATCAACATTTCGGCACTTACATACATCAACCGTTCTGGGAAGCAAGGACTGGAATATGTGCTTGGCAGAACCATCACATACACCCTGCTCGGCTGGATACTCATGTGCCTCACAGGAGGAGGAAGCAACCTCAATGGGGTAAGCAGCATCCTCAGCTATGGAGAGACAGTCCTCCCATACATCCTTATCAGCATCGGCTTATTCCTCGTATTCCGCGCCTTCCATCATCACGAGCACCACGGAGAGGACTGCCATAACTGTGGCAAACTCATCAAACGTAACGGACCACTCGGCTCACTCATACTCGGAATGACGCTTGCCCTTGCTTTCTGTCCAGAAAGTGCAATATTCTTCTTCGGCATACTCCTTCCTCTTGCTATCAAAAGCGAAGCAGGAGTGATGCTTCCTCCAGCCTTTGCCATCGGAGCAGGCATACCTGTCCTCATCATCGGATGGATAATGCACAAGGCATTCAACAAGGCAATCACCCTATCCAACAAATTTAATCATTTCCAACAGATACTTAATGCCATCACAGGCGTTATATTCATCCTAATTGCCATTCTACTCTTCCTCGGAGAATAAAGCATCGTGTATCTCCGAATTCTTGAAACGCAGAGAACACAGAGGACACAGAGTTTTCTTGTTACGATAAGAAACTCTATGTCTTCCGTGTTTTTACAGACAAGTCAAATAATCTGACGAACGGAGTAACTTCTCCCTCCCCCTATGGGGGGAGGGCTGGGGAGGGGGGCGCAAAACAAATCCGCAGCGAAATCTCAGAGACTTCGCCGCGGAATCAGTTCATGATAATTAGACCGGTTATAAACGAAAAAAAATATTATCCAAGCCCTTTCGGGCTATTGAAAATTAACGGGTCACTTTTATGAATTAATCGGGTTCCTGAACTCACTTCAGTAAGAATAAATTTCTCTCGGGAAAATCTTCAAGAAATGATAGTGTAAAATATAGACCGTATATAATAGTCCGAAGACTTAATACATGACTTTGTTGTGTGTCATTTATTTTTGACATTGCAAATGTATGAATATAATATTATCGCACAAAATTATTTTACTATATTTTTTAAGCATCGTTGCCGCGTGACATTTTACATTATTTTGGTATTCTTTTGATTGCATCAATGCAACAGCATATAATTGCAACGAGAGTAACACTGCAACATTTAAATGTAACGTAATTTTACCAAGAAATTAGTCATAGAAAATATGCAATCACAGATATTACAAATTGACGAAATGAGGGAGTTCCAACTCCATCATGACTACGCTATGACTCCGCTATGCCTTCGCTATGAGTCCGCTATGACTCCGCTATTTAGCAGAGAAATAGCAGAGGATTAGCAGAGGACTAGCAGAGGAAAGACGGAGGAACTGCAGAAAAACAGTAATAAAATGGAGAACAAACAGCAACAATTGACTGCCAACAAAAAAGATGTGCCATGATTTTTCCCCAATCATGACACATCACATTTCTATCTAAAATATCAATTCCACAATACCAAATTATCTATTAGCATACATACTCTCGTAATACTTCTCGTACTCACCGCTTGTGATGTTCTCAAGCCATTCCTCGTTCTCAAGATACCACTTAACTGTCTTCTCGATACCCTCCTCAAACTGGAGAGATGGCTCCCAACCGAGTTCAGCCTGAAGCTTGCGTGAGTCGATGGCATAACGTGCATCGTGACCAAGACGGTCTGTAACGTATGTGATGAGGTCAAGGTCTGCACCCTCTGGACGGCCAAGAAGACGGTCAACAGTCTTGATGACAACCTTGATGATGTCAATATTCTTCCACTCATTGAAACCTCCGATGTTGTATGTCTCAGCAATCTTACCCTTGTGGAAGATTACGTCAATGGCACGTGCATGATCAACAACATAGAGCCAGTCACGTACGTTTTCACCCTTGCCATATACAGGAAGAGGCTTGCGATGACGGATATTGTTGATGAAGAGAGGAATCAACTTCTCTGGGAACTGGTAAGGACCATAGTTGTTTGAGCAGTTAGTCACGATTGTTGGCATTCCGTATGTGTCATGGAATGCGCGAACAAAGTGGTCGCTGCTTGCCTTTGAAGCTGAATATGGAGAGTGTGGATTATACTTGGTTGTCTCAAGGAAGAAATCCTTTCCGTAGGCATGATGATGCTCTGATGACGAAGCAGCGGTTGTGAATGGAGACTCGATGCCCTCTGGATTAGTGAGCTGGAGTGCTCCATAAACCTCGTCTGTTGAGATATGGTAGAAACGCTTGCCCTCATACTTTTCAGGAAGAGACTCCCAATAGAGCTTTGCTGCCTGAAGGAGTGAGAGAGTACCCATCACGTTGGTACGAGCAAAAGTGAAAGGATCTTTGATAGAGCGGTCAACGTGTGACTCTGCAGCAAGATGTATGATACCATCAATCTTCTCGTCCTGCATGAGCTTGTAGAACGCATCGAAGTCACAGATATCCATCTTCACAAACTTATAATTTGGCTTATCCTCAATATCCTTGAGGTTAGCAAGATTACCAGCGTATGTGAGCTTATCGAGATTTATGATGTTGTATTCTGGATACTTGTTCACGAACAAGCGTACAACGTGCGAACCAATGAAGCCAGCTCCACCTGTGATTACAATATTTTTCATATATTTTTGAGTTGATTTGAACTATTCCGTTGCAAAGGTATAAAAATTCGAGCCAACACAAATGCAAATGCACATTTTTTTGACTAACACATAGAAAGTAATTGAAAAAACGCGCCGTTTTTGCTCCCCACAATGGATATTTTCTGTACAGCCGTTCGATGCTTTTCCGTTCGTTCTCCGTTCATTCTCCGTTCGTTCTTCGATGTTTCTCCGTTCATTCTCCGTTGATTGTCCGTCGTTTCTCCGTTCACGAACGGAGAATGAACGGAGAAACATCGAAGAACCTTTGGCAAACCATAAGACAAGAGAGGTCACGAGAGAGAGTTAAGCTCGATGACCTCGAGGTCCTTAATCTCCGCTCCATCAATAACGAAACGTACAAGCGTGCGAACCTTATGAAAGCCAGACACTCCCGCAGCACCTGGATTAACATGTAGGCAACCGAGAGTCTTGTCATACATAACCTTGAGCAGATGTGAATGACCACTAATGAACAGCTTAGGAGGATTAGCAAACAACATACGACGTACAGATGCATCATACTTGCCAGGATAACCGCCTATATGCTTCATGAGCACATCAACATCCTCGCATCTGAAACGTAGTATCTCCGGAAAGCGATACCTCATGTCCGTATCGTCTATATTACCATAGACGGCACGGAGCAAGGCGATTTCCGAAAGACGGTCTGCTACCTCCATAGAGCCTATGTCGCCAGCATGCCATATCTCGTCACATTCAGAGAAATACTTTTCGTATCTATCATCCCAATATGAATGGGTATCTGATATAAGTCCTATTTTTTTCATTTATTTACATCACATTTATCTGCAAAGTTATATAAAAATTTACAATTATTCTGAAATCATATCAACGAGATACAAAAATGATGTATATTTGCAACGGATTAGTATGAAACGATATGACAGAAGAAGAAATAAGCAAAAGGGAAAAGCCCAATATCGACACGAGTAGCGCAAGCGGTATTGCACACCTGCTGTTGCTGTTCCTGTGGGTATTGTTCAAGAAGTCACTTCGCTTCATACTAAAATGCATAATATTGTTTTTCTACAACATCTACAAGGGCATCAAGTGGCTCATATCGTGGTGGAAAGACGGCAACACCAAAGCAAAGAGAGAAATACTGTGGACAAAAATCAAGCGCCTCAGCAGATTCATCTTCAAATGGATCTGCAAGGGCATAGCTGCCATAGTGTTCGGTATAATATGGGCATCGAAGAATACCTTCCACGGCTTGCTGCATCTCAGAACTACGATAGCATACCTCGCACGAAGGATTCACGAAGGGTTCACGAAGCTTCGCCAGAAAGATTTCAAGGCAATTATAAGGGCTAAAAGCGAAACAATAAAGCAGTCGCTCACAGAGTTCGTCTCTGAAGAGAACAAGACCACCAACGAAAATACGGAAAGCGAGGAAGACCTCCTTCGCGAATTGAAAGAAAACAAAAAAGAAAACAACGCATTTGAGAATGCGGTAGAACGATTTACAAAATATTTATGAAAAGATATTTCATAACACTCATCATTCTGGTATGTACTGTGATGCAGTCGCATGCAGTACTGAAGGAGAAAGACCTCAGCAGAACCATCGGATGTCTGAAGCTTGAGTTACGTAACAACCACATCAAGCAGCGTGACTTCATGGGCAGACTTGAGTCACAACAGAAGTTACAGCATGCCAAGCTCGTGGACTATATGCAGAGAAGTGAGCAGATTGGCCTCATGCTTTACTCACAGAAGAACGACTTCATGTTCGATATGGCATACGCCTGTCAGCAGGCATCGTTGCTGTACCACGAGATGAACAGAACCAACATGCCATACGACGAGTACAGAGAGAACATTCTCCGTGAAGTGGCACGTTACGACAGCCTCATACTCGTACTCCAGCAGCTGCCACCTGCCATAGGTAGAGGCAAAAAGGAACTCACGGCAGCCGACACTCTCCTTCTAAAAATTGAGGCTGAGAAAGGTAACGAAAATGCTGACGATGACATATACATCCTTACAAAAGAAGAGCAGAAGGACAGAGAAATGTGCATTATACATGCTAAGTCATTGCGTAACAACATGCTGCGCATCCTCAACACTCTGACAAAGGACAAGCAATACTACGACAACGTAAACAACAAAGTGGAACGTCTGAAGAAGTATGCAGACTTCAGATACAAGATTATACAGAAACAGATATTCAAGAAGGGAGACTCCAACTACTTCAAGTTCCTGTCAAGTCTCCCAAGGACATGGGAAAGGATAAAGAATGACTTCGCCGACAAATACAGTCCTCTCAACAAGAATGACCGCAGGTATTCACAATGGAGAGGGCCACAGGTCATCTTTGTCAGCTTTGCAATGATATTCTATCTCTTGATAGCATCCATCATCAGCAACATCATTCTCAGGTGGATAGTTCCAAAGAAATACAGAACCGAGAACTACAAGAAGAAGCGTCACGCATATATCCTCTCTCTCGGTATCATCATCTTCAGTATCGCGCTCATCGTCATACAGAATACATTTGCAGAGAATAGTCTTATCACAATGGCAACCAAGCTGATGCTCAACATGACATGGCTCATGATTGTTGTAATCGCTTCGTTGCTCATACGACTTAACGGTGACCAGATAAAGGCAGGAGTACGAATGTATGAGCCTTTCATGGCATTGGCATTTGTGGTTATACTCTTCCGTATAATCCTCATACCAAACCAGTTGCTCAACCTCGTATTCCCACCAATCATGCTGTTGTTCACAATCTGGCAGATACTTATTGCACGCAAGACACGCAAGAACGTACCTATGTCAGACAAGTTCTACAACATCATATCCCTCTTTACAATCATCATTTCATGCTTCATCTCATGGATAGGATACACCATGCTTGCCGTACAAGTGACAATATGGTGGACATTCCAGCTTGCAGCCATACAGACAATAACATGTCTCTATGACCTCATGGAGATGTATGAGAACAAGTATCTCGTAAAGCGTATCATGCGTAAGGAGCATCATGGTGACGCAAGCATAACAGAAGAGCAGATAGCAAAGAAGATGCATGACGGCGACTATGTGCAGCACACATGGATATATGACCTCGTGAACAGAGCCATCGTACCTATACTTGGAGTGCTCTCCGTACTCCTCAGCATAGTCTTTGCAGCTGACACATTCGAGATGGTGGCAATATGCAAGGATATCTTCACAAAGGAACTTGTGAACGCACCAGACGTAATCAAGATTTCGCTTGACAAGATATGTCTTATTACAGCTCTGTTCTTCGTGTTCCGTTATTTGAACTACACCATCCGCTCATTCTACTATCAGTATAAGAAAGCAAAGATAAGAGAGCAGGAGAACGAGGACGAGGGCAACAAGCAGACAAGGAATGACTTCAACAAGACGCTTGTACGCAACGTAGTCGCAATAACCGTATGGGGCATGTACACCATTATTACGATGATACTCCTTGAGATACCTAAGGACGGTATAAAGGTCGTATCAGCAGGTCTTGCAACAGGTATGGGTTTTGCCATGAAGGATTTGCTCGAGAACTTCTTCTATGGTATCTCACTCATGACAGGACGACTCCGCGTTGGCGACTATATAGAGTGTGACGGCGTGCAGGGAAAGGTTGACAGCATCACATATCAGAGTACACAGATTGCGGCACTCGACGGTTCTGTCATCGCATTCTTAAACTCAAGCCTCTTCAGCAAGAACTTTAAGAACCTCACACGCAACCACCAGTATGAGCTTATCAAGATTCCAGTTGGTGTGGCATACGGAACCGACATCACAAAGGTACGTAAGCTCTTGCTTGACGGCCTCCGTCCACTTGCGACAAAGACCGCAGACGGACGTGACATCGTTGACCCAGCAAAGGGCATCAACGTGGTGTTTGCCGACTTCGGAGCAAGTAGTGTAGATTTGTTCGTTACACAATGGCTTCTCGTTGACCAGAAGATATCATATCAGGCAAAGGCAAAGGAGGCAATCTACAATATCCTGAACGAAAATCACATTGAGATACCATTCCCACAGCAGGATATCTACATCAGGAACATCACAAGCGAAAATACATCCTTAAACGAATTAAAATAGACAAATTTCGGAGACAAAAACAAAAAAATCGCGTGTAAGCGAGAAAAAAAGTGCCAAAAGTAAACGACGATAACAAAAAAAGTATTACTTTTGCCACAAAACGCTGAAATCAATAAATAAAACTAACAATATGGAAGTAAAGAAATCTAAAAAAGCGGACCTCGAAGGTCAGAAAAGCACAAGCCTGCTCATTGGCTATGTGGTGAGCCTTGCGGCTATGTTCGCTGCATTCGAGTGGACAACACACGAGTACAAAGAGACTGCTCCTGTAGTTGCGACTGTAAGTTACGCTGTTGAAGAGGAAATCGTGCCTATCACACAGCCTATCTTCGCTAACACACCTCCACCACCAGCAGATGCTCCACAGGTAGCCGAGATTCTCGACATCGTGGACAACGAGACTGAGATCGAGGAGACTCGTATTGAGACTGCAGAGGATACAAACATTGCCGTTTCTGGTCCTTCTTCTCCACACTCTGGTCCTGTTATGATGGGTCCTCCAGCACCTGTACAGGAAGACAATGATGAAGGTGAGGTATTCGACGTTGTAGAAGAGAACCCTTCATTCCCAGGAGGTGACGCTGCTCTTATGACTTGGTTGCAGAAGAACCTTAAGTACCCTGCAGCTGCACAGGAGAATGGTATTCAGGGTCGTGTACTCGTATCATTCATCGTAAACAAGGACGGTTCTATCGTTGAGCCAAAGATCATCCGTTCAGTTGACCCATCACTCGATAAGGAGGCTGCTCGTGTTGTATCTTCAATGCCACGTTGGAAGCCAGGTAAGCAGCGCGGAAAGGCAGTACGTGTTAAGTACACACTCCCTGTAACATTCCGTCTCCAGTAATAAGATTATACTTATAAGATATTTACTGATATAAATGCCGCATAATCACAACTGGTTATGCGGCATTTTTTAGAGGGTCCTTTTTTATTGTTTCCTATGTATTCATTTAAAGAGTTAACAGACAAAGTAAATAGTTATATAGAGTCCAATCCATACAAGCAGGAGCCACAAGGACTCTACGAACCGATAAATTACATACTCTCACTTGGTGGTAAGCGAGTGAGACCCGTATTAATGTTGATGGCATACAACATGTACAAAGATGATGTCGAAACCATCCTTGGCAATGCCATTGCAATTGAGACTTACCATAACTTCACGTTGCTCCATGACGACCTCATGGACAAGTCTGACCTCCGCAGAGGAAATCAGACAGTTCACAAGAAATGGGACGAGAACACAGCCATTCTCTCTGGTGACACAATGCTTATACTTGCTTATAAGCTCTTCACAGATTCTTTTGCAAACAACAATAGCATCCTGAGTTTGATGCTTCACGCCCAGAAGACTTTCGTGGATGTTACTCTCGGAGTATGTGACGGGCAGCAGTACGACATGGAGTTTGAGAAGCGCAACAATGTGACGGAGGCAGAATATATGGAGATGATTCGCCTAAAGACTTCAGTTCTTCTTGCAGGTGCTCTGAAAATTGGAGCACAACTTGCCAATGCTCCAGAGCGTGACTCTGAGCTTCTCTACAACTTCGGAGAGAAGATTGGCCTTGCCTTCCAACTTCAGGACGACCTACTTGACGTTTATGGAGACCCTAAGGTATTCCAGAAGAAATTAGGTGGCGACATCGTGGACAACAAGAAGACATTCCTTCTCATCAAAGCACTCGAAAGAGCCGAAGGAGAGGACAAGGAAGAACTCACTCGCTGGATTAGCAGTACGGACTTTAACCCAGAAGAAAAGATTGCCGCAGTCAAGGCAATCTACGACAAGGTAAATATCCGAGAGATAACAGACGAGCGTATCAACGGACTATTTGCAGAAGCTATCAGCAGCCTCAACGACATTCAAGTGGAAGAAAGCAAGAAAGTTGCACTCCATGAGTTTGCCAACAAACTGCTTAAAAGGAAATACTAATCAAGTGTCCAAAATGCAAAATGTACAAAGAGCTTAACGCCCAGTCCTCATTTTGCATTTTGAATTTTGCATTTTGAATTTCAATGATTGACACTCATTGTCATATCGACGCTCCAGAATTTGCAGAGGACGTCGAGGAAACCATACAGCGTGCAAAGGATGCAGGTGTGAAGTGTATCTTCATCCCGGGCATCTGCCTCAAAGATATGCCACGCATCTTTGAACTATGCAGGCAACATGAAGGATATCTTTACCCTATGATTGGACTTCATCCTGAAAACATAATGGATGAAGATTATCACCATGTGCTTGACGAAATGGAGATGATGATCAAGAATATGCTTGCTGATGAGTCATGTACCACAAAGCCTATAGCCGTGGGCGAGGTCGGCATTGACCTCTATTGGGATGGCACTCATAAGGCAGAACAAATTGAAGTGTTTGAAAGACAGGTTGAATGGGCAGAGAAGTACGACCTTCCGCTGATGATTCACTCGCGCAATGCACATAAGGAGCTAATGGAAGTGATGGAAAGACACAGGCCATCAAACCTGAAAGGCGTTTTCCATTGCTTCAGTGGTACAGCCGAAGATGCCAAGGAACTGTTGTCATTTCCAGGTTTTATGCTCGGCATTGGAGGAGTGTGCACATTCAAGAAATCCACACTTCCAGAGGTACTGAAAGATAATGTGCCAATGAACAGAATCGTACTCGAAACGGATGCTCCATATCTTACACCTGTACCCAACCGAGGTAAGCGAAACGAAAGTGCTTTTCTGACACACACATTGGACAAACTTTCACAGATATATGAAGTGGAAAGAACCATTTTTATGCAACAAACAGAAGAAAATGTAGTCAAAGTATTCTCAAAATGCAGTTTTTTCAAAAAAAAATGAAAGTTTCTGTCTTTTTAGAATACTTCCAATTAAAAAAATCATTATTTTTGTCGTGTTTTTATCAAAGTCATTCGACTATAATAGGTGTATCCAGCCGAAAAAGACTGTGATGGAGAGATGCTCGAGTGGCTGAAGAGGCACGCCTGGAAAGCGTGTAAGCGTCAAAAGCGCTTCGGGGGTTCGAATCCCCCTCTCTCCGCAGGTTATATCTACCTGCTCAGAGACAAAAAAGGGGTAACAAAAAGACAAATAACATAAAACAAGAGAATTAAATACGAAAAAAATAACAATTAAATAAAGTATTAATCTTAAAAAATTACAATCACACAATGAAAAAAGTATTTGCAATTATTGCGTTGATGGGTGTGTTTACTTTTGGTATGACACAGTCAGTTTCAGCTCAGGACGAAGAGGCAGCAGCTCCAGCAGATTCTGCACAGGTTGATTCAGCAGCAGCTCCAGCAGAGGAGGCTCAGGCTGAGGAAGTTGCAGCAGACGACGAGGCTCAGGTTGAGGAGACAGGTTTCTACAAGGGTATTAAGAAGAAGTTCATCGAAGGTGATGCTGGCTTCATGGCTCTCGTAGCTGTAGCCCTCATTCTCGGTCTTGCATTCTGTATCGAGCGTATCGTTTACCTTTCACTTTCTAAGGTTAACACAGTTAAGATGATTGACGCTATCGAAGACGCTCTCCTTAACAAGAACGACCTCGAGGCAGCTAAGGAAATCGCTCGTGACACTCGCGGTCCTATTGCATCAATCTTCTATCAGGGTCTTCTCCGTATGGACGAAGGTGCAGACCAGGTAGAGAAGACAGTTGTTGCTTACGGTGCAGTACAGGCTTCAGGTCTTGAGAAGAACTGCTCATGGATCACACTCTTCATCGGTATGGCTCCATCACTCGGATTCCTTGGTACAGTGTTCGGTATGGTGCAGGCCTTCGATGATATCCAGAAGGCAGGTGATATTTCTCCAACAGTCGTAGCAGGTGGTATGAAGGTTGCCCTCTTGACAACAATCTTCGGTATCATTGTTGCACTCGTTCTTCAGGTATTCTACAACTACATCCTTGCTGAAATCGAAGGTCTTACTTCAAAGATGGAAGACTCTACAATTTCACTCCTTGATATCGTAGCAAAGTACAACCTCAAGAAGTAATTAATCACTTGGACGAAGGTGGACTAAACAGGAATGTTCAGGGGCACACCTTCTAATTAACACATTTTATTAATTATTAAAGAGGTTTATACAATGGTAATTATAGAAAAATCTAAAGAGCAGAAGTATGCCGACTATGTACTTTGGGCTATCATGGCTGTTAGTGCAATTGTGTTGGTAATCTTCTTTGCATGGGGATACAACACTCCTTACGAGGAGAATCCAGACTTTATCGCTCCTTTGTTCTCTGATGGACTTATCATCCTCCAGATTGCACTCATCATTCTCTGTGCTTTCTTGATGGTAGGCGGAGCAATCAATTCACTCACTGTCGGTGGTAAGAAGAATCAGGAATTGACAACAATTGCTGATAAGGTTTCAAACCCTATCGCATGGGGTACAATGGTTGCATCTCTTGTAGTTGGTGTTATCTACGGTGTTACTTTCCAGAACGAGCAGATGATCATCAACAACAAGGCTTGGCAGAACCCAACAGAGAGCATTATGGCAGATATCTGTATCTGGTCAATTTTGATCCTTATTGCAGGTACTGTAGTTGCTGGTATCTACAGCATGGCTACAAGAAAGTAATAACACTTTAACTCAGAAGCAATATTATGGGAAAGAAAAGAAAAATGCCTGGATTGAACACCAGTTCAACAGCAGATATCTCATTCATGTTGCTCATCTTCTTCCTTACTACTACGTCTATGGACACTGATGCTGGACTTGCGCGTACACTGCCAAAGCCACCAGAGGACGAGACTAAGCAGAATGAAATGAAGGTTAAGGAGCGTAATATCCTTAATATTCGTATCAACAAGGACAACTACCTCCTCATCGGAAACGACTACGCTTCACCTGAGGATGTAAAGGAGAGAGCTAAAGAGTTTATTAAGAACGAGAAGAATGATCCAAACCTTCCAGAGGTTGTTGCTAAGAAGATTAAGTATCTCGGACGTTCAGTTCCCGTTACTGATCAGCACGTAATCTCTGTACAGACAGACCGCGGTACTGACTATGGTGTTTACATCATCGTTCAGGATGCGCTCATTCAGGCTTACAACGAGCTTCGTGATGAGTTCGCAATGGCTGAGTTCCATCACCATTGGGAGTTCTGTACAGATGAAGAGAAGGAAGCTATCCGTGAGATTTACCCACAGAAGATTTCCGAGGCAGAGCCAAAGAAGTATGGTCAAGCATTATAAGAATTATGAGTAGATTTAACAAAGACGGCGGTAGAGAAATGCCTGAGATGAATACATCATCTCTTCCTGACTTGATCTTTACAATCCTCTTCTTCTTCATGATGGTAACATCTATGCGAGAAGTAACAATGATGGTAAAGGTTCAGAAGCCACAAGCATCGCAGATTGAGAAACTTGCTCGTAAGTCTTGTACATCATTCATCTATATCGGTCAGCCAACTGATATGCTCAGATCCCAGTTCGGTTCTGGTACACGTATCCAGTTGAACGACAGATATGCTGAGGCAAATGAGGTGTATGACTTCATCATGGCAGACCGTGCAAGTATGGCAGAATCAGACAAGCCATTCTACACAGTGTCATTGAAGGTTGACCACCACACTCCAATGGGTGTTATCACAGATGTAAAGCAAGTTCTTAGAAAGGCTTACGCTTTGAAGATTGTTTACTCTTCTGATAAGAAGAAGCAATAACACTTCAAAATAATTATAATAAAGAGCAATCCGAAAGGGTTGCTCTTTTTTTAGTCAAAAACCACATCCCAACCTATCCAAAGAAATGGAGTGAATACATAGCCTGCAATAGTTGTAATTTTATTTTTGATTTACATAAGAAATGTGTACCTTTGTCATCAAAAGAAATTAAGACTCTATGAAGCAATATCTCGACTTACTAAATCGCATTCTTACAGAAGGAGTACAGAAAGGTGACCGTACAGGTACGGGCACAATATCTGTATTTGGTAACCAGATGCGCTTTAACCTTGAAGAAGGTTTTCCTCTTCTCACAACAAAAAAGCTACACCTCAAGTCTATAATATATGAGCTGCTTTGGTTCTTACGTGGAGACACCAATGCTAAGTGGCTTCAGGAACGTGGTGTAAGAATATGGAACGAATGGGCTGATGAAGACGGCAACCTAGGACATATATATGGCTATCAATGGAGGTCTTGGCCAGACTATAACGGAGGACATATAGACCAGATAACAGAGGTCATTGACCAGATAAAGAATAATCCTAACTCACGTCGTCTAATCGTGAGTGCATGGAACGTGGCAGACATCAACAACATGAATCTTCCACCATGCCACATACTCTTCCAGTTCTACGTAGCAGACGGAAGATTATCACTCCAACTCTACCAGAGAAGCGCAGATACCTTCCTTGGAGTACCATTTAACATCGCAAGCTATGCTCTCCTCCTCATGATGGTAGCACAGGTAACAGGACTCAAAGCAGGTGATTTTGTATATACAACAGGTGATACACACCTTTACAATGACCATATTGAACAGGCAAAGCTTCAGCTCACACGTGAGCCACGCAAGTTGCCAACAATGAAGATAAATCCAAATGTCAAATCTATCTTCGATTTCCAATACGAGGACTTTGAACTTTGCGACTACGACCCACATCCACATATCAAGGCAACAGTGAGCGTGTAATCTTGATGTGCCAAGGCACAACAAGAAGTTAAGAGTTAAAAATTAAAAGTTAAAAGTTGAGGTTGTGAGTATATAAGTTTTTGAGTTCTTATGTTTTTGAATTTTTCGGTTATCACGAAAATACTTGAACAGTCAGGTCTCTACATAAACTGGCAAACTTAAGAACCAAGAAAACTCAAAACACACAAACTTATAAACTCAAGAACTTAAAAACCTAAAAACTAAAAAACTCAAGTATGATTTCCATCATAGTCGCAATAGCAGAAAATAACGCCATAGGTTTTGAAAACAAGCTAATTTACTGGTTACCTAATGACTTGAAGAGGTTCAAGACACTAACAACTGGTAATACAATAATAATGGGAAGGAAAACCTTTGAGAGTTTCCCAAAGGGAGCGCTTCCAAACAGAAGGAACGTGGTACTCTCACGTACAGGCAAACCAGAGAACTTTCCTGGTGCAGACCTCTACCCTAACCTACAGGAGGCACTTGCATCCTGCGAGGGTGACGTGTATATTATTGGTGGTGCATCCGTTTATGAGCAAGCCATGCATATTGCTGACCGCCTCTGTCTGACGTATGTTTACGATACTCCCCAAAACGCTGATACGTTCTTTCCTACATTCAACAAGGACGAATGGAAAGAGGTGTTCCGTGAGGAGCATGAAAAGGACGAAAAGCATAACCAACGCTATGCATTTGTGGACTTAGTTAGGAAATAAGAAATAAGGAGTTAGGAATGTTAAGTTGATACTCTCTACACAAAATACAGTTAATGGTATCTTGTAAAAGATGAGACAAAGCAGTCCTTCTATAGCAGCGGTGAGCAAATCCGAAAGCCTCACTCCATAGAAACAAAAAGGAAGAACGAAATTCTTCATTCTTCCTTTTGTAATTTTGCAAGTCGTTTTCACTCGTCTCCATCCCCCACGTACTTTGGTACAGGAATCTGGCGTTTGATTGCCTCACGAAATGAGATGATTGTCTCTGAACGACTAAGCCCAAGTGGCTGAAGCTGGTCATGAATAATACTGAGAAGGTGACTGTTATTCTTGGCATAAACCTTGATGAACATATCGTATCCTCCAGTAGTATAATGACATTCAACAATCTCAGGAATCTTGCGAAGCTTTTCTGCAACGGTGTCAAAAGTGCTGACATCCTTCAAGTACAAACCGATGAAAGCGATCGTTTCATATCCGAGCACCTCTGGGTTCATATCGAAATGAGAACCACGGAGAACTCCAAGACGGGTAAGTCTGGTTACACGCTGATGAATTGCAGCACCAGAGACGCCGCAAATACGAGCAACCTCAAGAAAAGGAACTCGTGCGTCATCACCGACCATACTTAGAATCTGATGGTCTAATTTATCAAGTTGGAAATCTGACATTGATTTGTAATTTATATTATAATTTGTGGTGCAAAGTTAAACATTTTTTTCTAAATATTAGTTTTTAACAATAAAAAATAACAATCCGTATGATTTTGCCTCAAGATTTTATAGATATGATGCAGAAACAAATAGGTTCTGAGGAAACACGCAAACTTCAGGATGCTATTGGGCTTCCATCACCTACCTCTATAAGAATTAATCCAATAAAGAAATGCGAGAACCCATCTGACAGCGTGCTCGCAGAAGAATGGAATGAGGTAAAATGGTGTAAGGAAGGTAGGTTACTAAATGAAAGACCATCTTTCACATTCGACCCTCTATTCCATTGCGGTGCTTACTATGTGCAGGAAGCATCATCAATGTACCTGTCACACATCATACGCAATTATATCAACAAGCCAGTAATTGCACTTGATATGTGCGCAGCTCCTGGAGGCAAGTCAACACTCGCGATCTCCACTCTGCCCGAAGGTTCATTCCTAATTGCAAATGAGGTGAACAGAAAGCGTTGCCAGATACTTGCAGAGAACATAACGAAATGGGGCAATCCAAATACGATAGTCACCAACAACTATGCTGAGGATTTCGCAAACTTCACCAACACATTCGATCTTATAATATGCGATGCGCCATGTTCTGGCGAAGGTATGTTCCGCAAGGACGAAGAAGCAATAAAAGAATGGAGCCTCAACAACGTAGAGACATGTTGGAAACGTCAGCGAGAGATTGTAAGCAATATTTGGCATTGTCTCAAACCGGGTGGCATACTCATTTACAGCACATGCACCTTCAACCACTACGAGGATGAGGACATCATTGAATGGATTGAGTCAGAACTTGGCGGCAAACGTCTGCCACTCTGTGATGACAAGGATTGGGGCATCAAAGAAGGCCATTTCTTTCCTCATCACATCATAGGTGAAGGATTCTTCGTATGTCCTATCCGTAAGACAGATGATGACGACACAGAAGATTACGATGACTACGGAAATGGCAAGAAGAACAAGAAAGGAAAGGATGCCAAAGGTATCACGGCAATAAAACCAAACACACCTATAGCTAAAGAGTTGAAGGGTTATCTGAACGATGCAGAGTCATTTACGATATACGAGGAAAAAGATAATTACTATGCATTCCCAACAGAACATCTCGCCTATCTGCAAGAAGCGAGAAACAGCCTCCACGTCGTACATTCTGGCATCAAGCTTGCCACAGTCAAAGGCAAGAACCTACAACCAGAACACAGCCTTGCCATGAGTAATTCATTACGCAAAGACGCCTTCGAAAACGTGGAGCTTGACAAGGATAATGCAATAGCATATCTGCGTACAGAAGCAATATGTGTGGATGCTCCAAAAGGATTCATTTTGCTTACATACAAAGGCATACCACTCGGTTTTGGCAAGAATATAGGCAACAGAGTCAATAATTTATATCCAGCAGAGTGGAAAATAAGAAAAAATTACTAACTTTGCAACTTGAAATTAATGAGGAATTAAGAACAAGAAATCAGGGAAGGACTATCAACAACCTAATTTAAGTTCAGAATTCTAAACTTTAATAATTACAAAGCAATGACAAACTTATATATTAGATATTTTGACCGCGAAGTTGTTGTTTCAACAGTAGATGAGGCAATGGATTTTCTCTACTCCATCAAGGAGATAAAGATTGAGACAAATGTGGCAAGTCGCATCAAGACATTCATGGACTCAAGCAACATCTATCCTTTCCGTCTCAAGGTTAGCTATAGCAACTACGTGCTCTTCCTCAAGACAGAAGCACAGAGCCTTGAGGAATTCAAGGACATCGAGATGATGCGTCGTGAGCAGAAGCCAATGACGATGGCTGACCGCAAGCGTACAATCCTTGATGAACTCAGAACACCAAATCCAGGATGGTACGAGGGTTCAATCATGTTCAAGAGAGTTATTACTATCCCATCTACAGGCAAGTGTGAGTATCAGGACACAACTTTCACAGTACGTTGCAAGGCTGAAAGTGCAATGCATTGCTACGAAAGAATGATTGACAATCTCAAGTGCCGTAAGGATGTTGATACACGCAGCCAGTTCCCATCTGCCAAGAGCCAGAACTTCACATACAAGTTCTTGGGATAAAAGCCCCCTCCGACTCCCCCAATGGGGGAGAGATAGGAGATATCAATATAATTGGGGAATATAGAGAAGTTAGGGAAAATAGCTAATCAATATACCCCTAATAAAAAACAGAGAATTAGGTGCAAATCTAATTCTCTGTTTTTTGTTGTTCTTCCGACTTCTGTTCCTGATATGTAGTTCTGAGAACCTTGAACACAGTACGGCGGTTGAGTGCATTGCATATTTCCTGCTGCTCCTCTGTGAGGTGAGTGATGAACTCTTCAGTAAGAATGTCTCCTTCTTGGAGGAAGTCATGCTGAGATGCGAGTTTCTTGGTGACAACCTTTGGTTGCGTCTCGCCATAACCTACGGCGGTGAGGCGTTCCTTGCTGATGCCATGTTCAACGAGATACTTCACTACGGACTGGGCACGGCGCTGAGAAAGGTCAAGGTTATATATGTCCACACCTCGGTAGTCGCAGTGTGCTCCAAGTTCGATGGTTACGTTGGAGTTGTCGTTAAGGAGTGTGACGAGTTTATCAAGCGACACAGTTGACTCAGGTGTCAAGTCTGCGCTGTCAAATCCGTAGAAGATATTATCTATCAACACAGGAACATTGATAGGTGGCAATGGGAACTGAAGGACATATTCCTCGCTGTCCTCACTTGGTTCTACCTTCAGTTCATTCTTGACATTAAGATAGCCCTTGCACGTTCCAAGGAAAAGATACTCCACTCCTGGCTTGATGACCTGCGTGAAAGAGCCGTCGCCCCTCACGCTCAGTTTTTCGTTTGTTCCGTCATTGCCCACCATATATACAAGTGCCTCTGGAAGTTCGTAGCCATCTTTTTCATACACCCATCCTGTAACAGACTGTACTATCTCTGGGAGTTCAAAGGAATAAATATGGTCAAAGCCTTTACCATCTGCCCTGTTTGACGTGAAATAGCCACGGCTATGTACGCCTTCAAATGTCATACCGAAATCATCTGCACTTGAGTTAAGCGGATAACCTTGATTCTCAACCGTCCAACTTACTGGTGCACCAAGAGGTTCATCATTATCACCATATCCAGGACCATCATCCTCATACTTAGGCGTTGCCTTGAGGATGTCAAGTCCTCCCATTCCAGGATGACCATCACTTGAAAAGAATAGTTCGCCCGTAGGCTTGAATACTGGAAACGCCTCATCTCCAGGAGTATTGATTTCTGGACCTACATTCTCAATACCTGCAAAACCAGCTGACGTGATTCTTGTACGCCATATATCAAGTCCGCCTTCTCCTTCAGGCATATCGCTCACAAAATAAAGCCATTGACCATCTGGAGAAATGGCTGGATGAGCAAAGGAAGAAAGAGTATCGTTACTTATGTCACACTTGGTTGGAGAACCCCATGAAGCATCACTACGCGTGGTTTTCCATATCTCAGCAAAACGTGGATAGTCAGGGTCACTCGAGCAGCGAGTGAAGTACATCGTCTTGCCGTCTGGGCTCATACAACTTACTCCTTCGTCATATTCCGTGTTCACCCCACCCTCTATAGGTTCTGGGCTTGACCACTTGCCTTGCTCATTCTTCTTGGAGAAGAACAAATCCGCAAACTTTACGCCCGTTATACCGCTTATGTCATCACCCTCAGTATCATCACGTGTAGTGGAAAAGACAATCTGGTCACCCTCAGCATTTACAAACATAGGACAAAAGTCGGAGCGACGGGAGTTGAACACAGTCTCCTTCTTTACCTGATAAAGATTAGGATTCTCCTTCCACTCTGGAGCAAGCCTTGCAGACTCAAGACCTGCCTTTGCAAGAGCATTATCAGGGTCTCTCTCAAGATAAGCCGTAAAACTCTCGGCTGCCTGCTTATATTGTCCGCATCGTAACTGCTGTTGACCGAGGTAATAGAGTGCCGTGCTGTCAGGATACTTGTAGCGTACAGCATTCTGGTATGCTGCCATTGCCTTTGTGGAAGAGCCAAAACGACGATAGGACTCTCCTAAAAGGAAAGCCCTCTCTGCCCTCTTCGCCTTATCCTTGGCTGGTGTTGCCGAATAAGACTTCTTGAACTGGATTGACGCATTATAGTATTCCCCTATTGCCATGCTCTGCTCACCCTTCTTTTGGGCAACATTAGCATTTGAGCATGAAAACAACATAAGGGGTAGTGCTACAACACACATCCAACTATATTTCATGAAAAGCCATCTAAAGTCACGCATACGTAATTATAAACGCAAAACTCGGTCTTTTATTGTATAAACCCAAGGCATATTCATAACTCAACTTTAACTTGTAGTTAAATTGAAGTTAAAATGGAGTTATATAGGAAGTTAAAGAGACGAATGATGGGAATGTCAAATATTTAATCTATTATCTATGCGTTCGGGACGCTTAAATCTGAAATTCACGATTAGGCTATCGTCTTTTTAACTCCACTTTAACTTCTTTTTTACTCCTTTTTAACTACCTCCAAGTAAAGCGTTAGCAACACTTAAAACATCTGGCGGTACGTACAACCTTCCTTCCAGCGTGAACAGCCGTATGCCGTCTTGCCCTTGATGATTGTACCTTGGTGGCACAACGGACAAGGCATACCAATCATGTCGTCAGGATTGTATGATGCCTTTATAGCCTCAACATCTGCCTTGACAGAAGGCTTTGTAGAGGACTTGCCATCATTCTTAGGTCGGAATCCTGCAGGTGCTTCACCCTTTGGAGCCTGTGCAGATGGTGCGGATGTCTTTGGAGCAGCATCAGCCTTTGGCTCTGCCTTCTTCCTTGGAGTTTTCTTTTTGAGGTCTTCTTCCGTTGTGATTGCCACAGAGCGGTTGGAATTGTCGCTACGTACTGTCGTGACAATATCCGTAACCATCTGTTTGAGTTCAGCAATAAACTGACGCGCCTCGTAAGTATGATGTTCTATGTCTCTAAGTTTCTTTTCCCATTGTCCCGTGAGTTCAGCACTCTTGAGGAGTTCCTCACGGATAATGCCTATAAGCTCAACACCCGTAGGAGTAGCTATGAGGTTCTTGCGTTCCTTACGGATGTACCTGCGCTTGAACAAGGTTTCGATAATGGCAGCACGAGTAGAAGGACGACCAATACCGTTCTCCTTCATGGCGTCACGCAATTCCTCGTTATCCACAAACTTACCTGCCGTCTCCATTGCACGGAGAAGGGTTGCCTCGGTGTAAGGCTTAGGTGGTTGTGTCCATTTCTCTGCAAGCGAAGGAACATGAGGACCTGACTCGCCCTTGGAGAATGAAGGGAGCGTGTCTGCTTCCTCTGTCTCCGGAGTTGCTTCATCTGCAATAGCAGCATCCTTCTTATAGATAATCTTCCAGCCGTCATCCAAGACCTTGCGTCCGCTTGTACGGAACATGACTGTCTCATCCTTTCCCGTCATAGGCACTTCGCCAAAGACGGTTGTCGTCTCAAACTTACAGTCGGGATAGAATACGGCTATGAATGCACGAGCAATAAGGTCATAGACCATTTTCTCGAAGTCGGTAAGATTGACAGCTGCCACTCCCGTAGGAATGATGGCGTGGTGGTCAGTCACCTTTGATGAGTCGAACACCTTCTTCGACTTGTTAAGTTTTGTTCCTGCAAGCGGTTGCGTAAACTGTTCATAGCCCTTTATGCCAGCAAGTATGCCAGGACACTTAGGGTAGATATCATCCGAGAGGAAAGTCGTATCTACACGTGGGTAGGTCGTAAATTTCTTCTCGTAAAGACTCTGTATGACCTGAAGCGTCTGGTCGGCAGAGAATCCGTACTTGCGGTTACAATCTACCTGAAGGGACGTAAGGTCATAGAGACGTGGTGGTGCCTCCGAGCCTTTTTTCTTCTGAATATCGGAAATGGTCAGAGGATTATCCTTTATAGAGTCAAGAACAGCAAGACCTTCTGCCTCTGACAGGTACTCCACCTGACGGAACACAGGTCCTTTTGCCTTGACTGTCTTACCTTGTTTCTGAGCTTCTTCAGCTTCTGCCTGAGCCTCGGCTTCTGCCTCCTCATCGTGAGCAATAGCCGTGAACTTGGTGTCCCGATATATGGTAGAGAGTACGAAACTCTGTTTAGGTTCAAAATTTTCTATCTCATGCTGACGACGGACAATAAGGGCAAGCGTAGGCGTCTGTACACGTCCAATGCTAAGCACCTGCTTGTTCTGTCCATATTTCATGGTGTAGAGTCGAGTAGCATTCATGCCAAGTGTCCAGTCGCCTATGGCACGACTGAGTCCTGCCTCATAGAGTGACTGGTACTCGCTCTGGTCCTTCAGAGTATTGAATCCCTCGTTGATAGCTTCAGGAGTAAGTGAAGAAATCCAAAGACGCTTGACTGGACACTTTGCCCCAGCCTTCTGCATTACCCATCTCTGTATCAATTCTCCCTCCTGTCCGGCCTCACCACAGTTGATAATGCCGTCTGCATTCTGCATGAGTTTCTCTATTACGGAGAACTGTTTCTTTATGCCGTCGTCCTCCTTGAGCTTTATACCGAAACGCTCAGGAATCATAGGCAGGTCCCACACGTCCCAACGCTTCCAACGTGGCTGATATTCGTGTGGTTCTTTCAATTCGCACAGGTGACCGAATGTCCACGTAACCTGATAGTTACCACATTGCCAATAGCCATTTGAGGTACTACGTGAATCGACCGTAATACCCTGCTTGGTGGCAAGGACATTACAGATGTCACGAGCCACCGATGGTTTCTCTGCAATACAAACAATCATCCTATGTTACCTTTCTGTTGGTCATGAAGCTGTTTTGCCTGACGGAGGATGTCACTTGAGAAGATGAAGTCCTCAAGTTCCTTGTTCGTAGCATCCATGATGTCCGTATTGGCACCCTGCCATTCTGCCCTACCCTTACAGATGAACGTGATGTTCTCACCTATGCCCATTACGGAGTTCATGTCGTGGGTATTGACAATGGTTGTTATGTTGTCTTCATGAGTGATTCCTGATATAAGCTCATCTATGACAATTGATGTCTTAGGGTCAAGTCCAGAGTTTGGCTCGTCACAGAAGAGATACTTTGGCTGGAGAACGATGGCACGTGCAATAGCCACACGCTTCTGCATACCACCTGATATTTCCCCAGGGAACTTGTGTTCCGAACCTGTGAGGTTGACACGTGCAAGACAATCCTTTGCACGCTTCACACGGTCCTCATAAGGCATGTCGGAGAACATGTCGAGCGGGAACATGACATTCTCAAGCACGTTCATTGAGTCAAAGAGAGCTGCTGCCTGAAATATCATTCCCATCTCACGACGGAGAAGAATCTTTTCCTTCTTGCCGAGTGACACGAAGTCACGTCCGTCGTAGAGAATCTGTCCCTTGGTAGGTTCAAGGAGTCCTACGATGTTCTTCATCAACACGGTTTTACCCGAACCTGACTGTCCGATAATCAGGTTCACCTTGCCGTTGTTGAACGTCGCATTTATGTCCTTGAGTACGTCCTTGTCTTCAAAGGACTTATATAAGTGTTTTAATTCAATCATCTTTCTTTGTTGTTTGTCTAATGCCTTTCGGGTGTCTTACGAACATGGCAAGCCGATACCCTTATCGTAAAAAACGCATCATTTTTGCCGTCTTTCATCCTTCGGCAACCCTTCGGTAACCCTTCGAGATTCTCTCGTAAGGCTTATCGTAAATTTCTGTCAAGAGTCAGTAGTAGGTCAGTAGTGAGTCAGTACTTAGTCTCTAGCGCCTCTCCTCCCCTATCCAGAGGCCGCCCCCGTTGGGGGTCGGGGGGCTCTAAGTCAATATACTCGTAAGGAAGATGTCAGAGAAGAGCACGAGGATACTGCTGTGCACAACGGCATCCGTACTTGACTTTCCGACTTCCACAGAGCCGCCTTCTACCGTGTAACCCTTGTATGATGAGACAGATGTGATGATGAAGGCATAGACAACTGCCTTAATCATTCCGCACCAGAAGAACCACTGGTTGAACTGATAGCGGAAACCCTCGTCAAGCTCTGCCACAGACGTGTAACCCATGAGCGATGTGGCGTAAGCACCAAGAATACCTGCCATCACGCTGAATGTAACGAGGATAGGCATGATAGTCATAAGTCCCGTAATCTTTGGGAGTATGAGATAGTTGGCTGAGTTTACACCCATGATGTCGAGAGCGTCAATCTGCTGAGTTATGCGCATTGTTCCTATCTCTGAGGCAATATTTGAGCCTACCTTACCTGCAAGGATAAGGCACATGATGGAACTTGAGAATTCGAGGAGCATAATCTCACGAGTGGTGTAACCCACGACCATGCGAGGCATCCACGGTGACTGGATGTTGAGCTTGATCTGCAGACAGATTACCGCACCTATGAAGAATGAGATAATGAGCACGATTGGAATAGAATTGTAACCGAGCTGGTACATCTCCGTTACATACTGTTTAAGGAACATTCGCATACGGTCAGGTCTTGAACATACGCGGCCCATAAGTTGAACATACTGCCCGAGAGCGGTCAATGATGATTTTACAGTTATCATATAAATTACATTTTCGGCACAAAATTAGGCAAAATACAGGAAAGTGAGGGTATTTTAACATAGTTTTTATCTTTACAAAGTGATTTATCGGTAAAGTATTCGTATTTTTGTCTTCAATTTTGAATTTATATGGAATTTGCAACTACTAACGCAGGTGACAAGGAGAGACCCGAATATTCGGACGACAGACAGACGCTCTACACCCGTCACCTTGTAAAGACATATGGAAAGAGAACTGTAGTGAACGATGTAAGCTTCAGTGTGCGACAGGGAGAGATAGTAGGACTTCTTGGACCTAACGGTGCAGGAAAGACCACTTCCTTCTACATGACCACGGGGCTTGTCATCCCAGACTCAGGAAAGACTTTCATCAACGACGAGGAAATCACACGTGACCCTGTGAGCACTCATGCACGCAAAGGCGTGGGTTATCTTGCACAGGAGGCAAGCGTGTTCCGCACCATGAGTGTGGAGGACAACATCATGACTGTGCTTGAGATGAAGTACAAGTCGAAGGAAGAACAGCGTGAGCACCTTGAGAGTCTTCTCAACGAGCTTCACCTCCAGAAGGTACGCAAGAACCTCGGTAACCGTCTCTCAGGAGGCGAGCGACGCAGATGCGAGATTGCACGATGCCTTGCCATCGACCCTAAGTTCATCATGCTCGACGAACCATTTGCGGGTGTTGACCCTATCGCGGTAGAGGACATCCAGTACATCGTGTGGAAGCTGAAGGACAGAAACATCGGTATTCTTATTACCGACCATAATGTGCAGGAAACGCTCTGTATCACCGACCGTGCCTACCTCCTCTTTGAGGGACGCATCCTCTTCAGGGGTACTCCTCCAGAGCTTGCCGCCAACGAGATTGTGCGTGACAAGTACCTCGGCTCAAACTTCGTCTATCGTCCTAAGGACTTCCACCTCGTAGAGGAGAAACGTCTCAAGGCTTACGAGAATGTAGAATAAAAGACGGACCCCCTCCCCTGCCCTCCCCCTAAATGGGGAGGGAGAAGTTAGATAAGAGGAGAAAAAGCCGCCAGAAAGCCATAAACTCTAGAAAGGCTAGATTAACTAGAAACTCTAGGAAAACCTATGACCACCTAAAAACAAAAGAAACAAAAACAATACATATAAGATGACAAAGAAACTTATTGATGCAGTAATTGAAGGAATTCAGGAAAAGAAAGGTCACAACATTGTAGTGGTTGACCTCTCTGAGATTTACGATACATTAACAAACTATCTCATTATCTGCGAAGGCAACTCACCAACTCAGGTTGCAGCAATAACTGACTCCGTAAAGGAGTTTGCACGCAAGAAGGCTGGAGCAAAGCCAACTGCCACAGACGGAACGCTTAACAATATCTGGGTGGCTCTCGACTACTCAGAGGTGGCTGTTCACATCTTCGTGCCAGATGCCCGCGAATACTACGACCTTGAGGGACTCTGGGAGGATGCCAAGATAGAAGAAATACCAAACCTTGATTAAAAAGATTGATGGATAAAAAGGAAATGAACGAGGAGATGCAGCAACTACAGCGCGACTCCGAAGAAAAGAATAAGGAGAAGATGGAGCAGCAAGGGGGCGACAAGACGCCTAAGCCACGCTTCAACTTCACCTGGCTCTATGTGATACTCATCGCCGGCATTGTCGTGATGTTCTTCACAAGAAAAGAGTCAAACGTAACAAAGAACATAGATTACACTCACTTCAAGGAATACGTTGAGAAGGGATTCGCAAGCGACATCATGATCAGCAAGAGCGACCTCACACTCAACATGTACATCAAACCGGCTCACGACCGTGAGGTGTTCGGCAACAAGAACACTACATCCGCACCTCGTGCCGTACACGTGGAGATAGGTTCAATCACCCTTGTGGAGGAATACCTCAACAAGCAGAAGGAAGAAGGCCATTTCACAGGCAATATCGGCTATGAGCAGCAGGAGGAGTTCTTCTGGAATCTTTTCATCAACTTTGCCCCAATACTTATTATAATAGGTATATGGCTCTTCATATTCCGTCGTATGGGCGGTGGCGGCATGTTTGGTGGTGCAGGAGGCATCTTCAGCGTAGGCAAGTCGAAGGCACAGCTCATCGAGGGTGAGAATGGCGACAAGGACAAGGTTACGTTCAAGGACGTAGCAGGTCAGACAGGCGCAAAGCAGGAAGTACAGGAAATAGTAGAGTTCCTCAAGAACCCTAAGAAATACACAGACCTCGGAGGTAAGATTCCTAAGGGAGCACTCCTCGTAGGCCCTCCGGGAACAGGTAAGACACTCCTTGCCAAGGCAGTAGCAGGCGAGGCAGGCGTACCATTCTTCAGCCTTTCAGGTTCAGAGTTCGTGGAGATGTTCGTGGGAGTAGGTGCAAGCCGTGTGCGTGACCTCTTCCAGCAGGCAAAGGCAAA
>ODAI010636574.1_pt1 | contig 26155 bp, 21 predicted proteins | sample 1539321 | NCBI WGS metagenome assembly ODAI01 (sample SAMN02144231, study PRJEB22623) | gut metagenome | biome: sheep rumen | host: Ovis aries | place: New Zealand
AGCAGACAAACTTCCTTTCCGAATCCGTGCGCATCCTCGCGGAGCGTTTATTTCAGTCGGAGAATGGACCCCGACTGAGTTGAATTTGTTATAACCCCTATCTACACTTTGCTAAGAGGAAGGGGTCTTCTCCGACTGATATAAATACTTTATGCAGGTTATCAACTATGTCCATAGCTGTCATGCTGTATGCTCCGTATTCCGAAGCTGCGCAATCGCCAGCCAAAGCATGTATATATACACCATATACACCTGCTTCGTAAGGCTTCATACCCTGAGCACATAAAGCTGCGATCACACCTGTAAGAACATCACCGCTTCCAGCCGTGGCCATACCATTGTTACCTACAGTATTAATATATACCTTTTGGGCATTTTTTGCAACTATTGTTAGTGAATCTTTTAGTACGCAGACACATTTTCTATCAATCGCAAAAAGCCGTGCGGTATCGACTATATCCTTCTTGATTGATTCGGTTTCAACACTTATAAGGCGCGACATCTCCTTCAAGTGAGGCGTAAATATATGATTTGGTTTAATATGTTCAGTAAGTTCCTTATTCTGTGCATATATGTTGATAGCGTCAGCATCGATGACCATAGGCTTATCAATATTGATAAAAGCGAACTTAACCAGACTTACTGACAGCTGACTGCTTCCGAGCCCAGGGCCTATAACGACAGAATCTGCCCAGTTTATAGCATTGCGAAGCTTTGTGTAATCATGTTCATCTTCGTACGTCGTAACAAGACACTCTGGGAACGAACTATATATAGCCGAAGCATTTTCCTTATGTGTATAGACCATAACCATTCCGCAACCGCTCTTTAATGCTGCCTTTGCAGAAAGAATCGCCGCACCACAGCACCCCTTTGAGCCCGCTATAACAAGGACTTTGCCGTAACTACCTTTGTTCGAATCATTCTTTCTTCTGGGAATATTTACAAGGTCTGTCTCATCAAGAGTGTAATCAAATGACGCAAGGCGACTATTAGATGGCTTAACAAAGCCTATATCAGCAAGATGTAATTCTCCTGTATAAGCTCTTCCAGGATAAAGCAGATGACCATGCTTATAATATCCAAATGTTACGGTTGCATCAGCTTTTATGGCAGTACCCATGATCGATGCATTAGTTGCACTTATACCGCTCGGAATATCAACAGCAAGAACCTTAGCTTTAGATTCATTAACTCTGTCTATAAGCTGTGCAAGATCATTTTCTATGTTGCGTGATAAACCGATTCCAAATATAGCATCTATGATAAGATCATAGTCTAAATTCTTTAATTCGCTTATAATCCCAATTCCAAGCTTTCTTGCTATATCGAGCTGTATATCAAGCTCTTCGGTGTGTCTTGACATGGATGTAAGATATATAGTCACGTCGATATTCTTTTGAAATAAAAGTCTTCCCACGGCAACGCCATCAGCACCGTTATTACCATTACCGCACAGTATAAGCACTTTACCTTTAGAATCAAGCATATCAGTTGCAACAGCAGCAACACTCATAGCAGCCTTCTCCATGAGAACAAGCGCGGGTATTCCGTATTCGTTAATAGTATTGTTATCGATTTCATTCATGGAATTCGCATCCAGTATATATCTCACATTCATTCCTCCTGATCAAGTATAACGACGCTGCTTGCCACTTCTTTGATATGAGTTATGGAAACATGTATATGTTTAACACCTTTTTCTCTTGCGACCTCAAGAGCTTTGTTATACAGATTTACATATGGCGCCCCTTTTTCATCTCTAAGAACCTCTATATCCTGAGGTTTTATTCCACATGAAAAACCGACCCCAAGAGCTTTAACAACCGACTCTTTAACTGTAAAGTTCGCTGCTAATCGCTCTAAGGATCTGTTACTGAATATGGTTGTCGGTTCCATAGTCAACAATGTACTTATCTCTTTCTCAGTATAGATGCGGCTTAGAAAGCTTTTCTTCTCACAAGCTCTCTTAATCCGCTCTATCTCGATCATATCATGTCCCAAACCGATAATCATAATTATTCTTCTCTTTTATCAAATGCATCCATGACATCATTGCCAAGAATATCATGAAGATATGCATATGTCTGTGTATTAAATGTTTCTTTATCCTGTTTTATCAGGAGTTTTTTCTTAAGATCGATACGCATGCTTGCGATAACCTTATCAAGAAGTGCTATATCTTCAGCATTATATCGCATCTTATCAAAGGCGAGGTTAACACTCGCGATCATAAGTTCAAGATTAGCATCCCTTATACGCTTAGGTATATCAAGCATCTCATCTTCCAATTCTTCTATCTTTTCCTTCGCATCGAGGATAAGCTTTTGATTCTTGGCATTGATCTTTGCTTTCTTAGGATCATCATCTTCATTGTCCATATTGGCAACAACGCCTTCCATCAGCTTTGACTTCAGGTTTTTATAATCCTTAAGCTTCTCAGTAACAGAAGCCTGATACTTAAGAAGCTCGTTAAGATTCGCTTCGAGTTGAAGGATTTCCTTAGTCTTAACGTTATCGTTAAAGACCTGATGCCACTTCTCATCAAGAGTAAGAATCGGAATATTCTTGGTTTTTAATACTTCTTCTAAATCAAACATCAGTTCTTATCGTCCATTACATCTGCAGATCTTTCCATGTTGTAAGAAAGCTTCATGAGACTATCAGACAGATGAACATTCTCAACCGTAACATGTTCAGGAAGATTCAAATCTGTATGAGTAAAGTTCCATATAGCCTTAATTCCAGCGTCAACAAGCATATTCGCTGTCTCAATAGCCGCTGTCTTAGGTATAGTCAGAACTGCTATCTCGATATTGTACTTTTTGATATAGTTCTTAACATTGTCTATGTTATAAACAGGTACTCTTGTGGAAGCACTGTCAACAACATCAGGATTAACATCAAACATAGCCTTAACTACAAAACCCTGTTTTTCAAAATTATTGTAGTTAGTAATAGCCTGACCGAGATTACCCGCTCCAATAACAATCATGGTATGTTTGGTAGTAATATTGAGGATCTTTGCTATCTCATTGTATAGAATAGGAACATTGTAACCATAGCCCTGCTGCCCAAAACCGCCAAAGTTATTAAGATCTTGTCTGATCTGGGATGCAGTAACTTTCATCCTTTCGCTTAATTCTTTGGATGAAATCCTGTCTATACCGCAATCCTTAAGATCTCCAAGATAACGATAATAACGTGGCAAACGTTGTATAACCGCCTTCGAAATCTTTTTCTCGCCCATAAACAATACCTCACATAAAAATACTTTTATTATACGTATTTTAGCAGAAAGTTATTTATTTGTCAATAGGTCTATGTCAAAAAAATAGCAAAGTCTTATGCGGTCGGAGCCATAAGTATCTTACCTGATCCACGATATACATTTACAAGTCCTTCACCTGAAACAGCCGAACCAAGAAGACTCTTTCCGGATTTTTCAACTGTAAAGTTAAGCGAACTAGACCATGCTATAGCCATATTGCCGTCAATCTTAACGCAATCGTTATCAAGTGTGAGTTCATATAATTCTTCTTGTGGCACAAAGCTCTCTAAAACTGCGATTCCGCTACCTGTAAGGCAAAGATTGAAGAGTCCTTCCTTACCAAGAACTGCTGATGAAATGTTGCTCCTTGCGACAACTTTTTGCTTAATTGTTGACTCACAAGCGAGGAAAAGCCCATCGTCAAGAACTATAGAACCATTCCAATCCTCAAGATCAACAAGAAGAATATGCTTATATGTAGGCTCAAGCATCATAAGACCAGTTCCAGAATACTCAGGCTTAACAGCGCTTTCACCTGTTACAGCACCGCCAACCATCTTTCCAAGGAAATTACCTACGCTTTTGATTCCAGAAGTCATATTCACATTGCCAAGAGTCCACTGCATAGAGCCTGATTGGCAGATAACAGCATTATTACCATTAAGTTCGCACAAAACCTGTCTTTTCTTGATGTTCATCTCAGCTGAAAAGTAAGCATTCATGGCGTTAAGCGGTGACACACTTAAGTCTCTTTCATGTTCAAAAACCTTGAAGAGTCCCTTGCTGTCAAGTATTCGCATGTTTTTGTTATTGTAGAGATTATTGATCTGAAACATAATACCTCCAATACATGTTTTTAGAACATTCATTCTCCCACTCAGCTTTAATTATATCAGATTATTGCAGCATAGTCTAGTTGAATTGAAAGCAAAAATCCTGTATAATAGTATCATTAAAAGGAGGTATTACTTATGAATGAGACAATAAGTTACATCAAAGAACATATATCGATCAAACCATCTATTGCCATTATACTTGGTTCTGGTCTTTCAGGTCTCGTCAACCATATATCTGATGCTGTGAAATTATCATACAGCGACATTCCGGGATTTCCTGTATCAACAGTTGAAGGTCATAGTGGAGAACTTATATTTGGACGGATCCATGACAAAGAAGTTATTGTTATGAACGGACGTTTTCACTATTATGAAGGCTATTCTACAGACAAGATAACTTTTCCTGTCAGAGTATTTTCAGAACTTGGTATAAACCGTATGATAATTACCAATGCTGCTGGTGGAATCGCACCAGATCTTAATCCTGGTGATATCATGTTGATAGACGACCACATTTCTCTTTTTATGCCTTCGATTTTCAGGGGGGATATAGAAAAGAAAAAAAGAGCATCTTTTGTAGATATGAGTGAGGTATATTCACTTAAGGCAAGAAACCTCGCTTTAGATGTTGCCCAAAAAGAAGGTGTTAATCTTAAGCGCGGCAACTATATATTCTTTGAGGGACCGCGTTATGAAACCCCGGCAGATATTAAGGCAATGGCAGCTCTAGGAGCTTCTTCTACAGGTATGTCAACAGTTCCCGAAACTATTGCAGCTAGATATCAGAATATGGAAGTTTTAGGTCTTTCATATATAACCAATAAGGCTGCCGGACTTTCATCCAATAAGCTTTCTCATCAGGAAGTTATAGAGAATGCCAAGATATCGGCAGAACTTTTTGTAAATCTCGTTAAATCAATAGTAAAGGAATGGAATTGACATGATAATCAATTGCAATAACCTTACAAAGAGTTTTGGTGACAAAGAACTGTTTCACAATATAAGCTTTACCATAGATAACCACGAAAAAGTTGCTTTGGTGGGTAATAACGGTGTCGGTAAGACTACTCTTCTTAAGATGATAATAGGCGAAGAAGCCTATGATGAAGGTAATATATACATATCAGGTGATTCAAGGCTTGGTTATCTATCTCAGCACAGCATGATAGATTCTGACAAAACCATATATGAAGAAGCCTATAATACCAAAAAACACCTTGTGGATATGGAAGAAAACCTTCATAATATGGAAAAGCAGATGTCGATATTATCAGGTGAAGAACTTGAAAAGCTCATCGTAGATTACAATTCATACAACGAAAAGTACATTGAAAAAGGCGGATTGACCTACAAAAAAGAAATAATATCTGTTCTAACAGGTTTGGGCTTGCTTGACGATAAAGAGCGATTAGTCAACACCTTATCAGGCGGTCAAAAAACAAGACTGTCACTTGCTCTGATACTTCTTGATTCACCTGATCTTCTGATACTCGATGAGCCTACCAATCATCTTGATATCACCAGTGTTCAATGGCTTGAAGACTATCTTCGAGCTTATGATAAGGCTATACTTGTTGTATCTCATGATAGATATTTTCTTGATAAAATAGCTACTAAAGTTATAGGCATCGAAAATAAAGCTGCCATTACTTATAATGGCAATTATACCGATTATGCCAAAAAAAACAAAGACAGATACGAAGCACTTCTTAAGGCTTATCAGAAAAACCAGGATGAGATAAAGCATCAAACTGAAGTTATAACCAAGCTCAAACAGTTTAACAGAGAAAAGTCCATCAAAAGAGCCGAATCAAGGCAAAAGCTTCTCGATAAGATGGAACGTATCGATAAACCTGTCATACAAGACACTAATATGAATATTTTTCTTGATTATGACACTGAAAGCGGTAAAGATGTTCTAGATATCGAGCATGTATCTATGGCGTATGACACCAAAGAAATCATCAGTGATATCAATCTCTCTATAAAAAAGGGAGAACATATAGCTCTTATCGGTGATAACGGAACTGGCAAGTCAACAATTCTTAAGCTTATCATGAATTATATAAGTCCCAAAAAAGGAACCATCACAATCGGGGCTAACGTCAAGATTGCCTATTACGATCAGGAGCAGTTAAACATCTCTTCTTCGCGAACATTGATTGATGAAATAGCTACTGAGTATCCAGATATGACCAACACCGAAATCCGCAATATGCTTGCAGCATTCTCTTTCACTGGTGATGATGTATTCAAAAGCTGTAACAGCCTAAGTGGTGGAGAAAAAGGTCGTATGTCTCTTGCTAAGCTCATGTTGTGCAAAGCTAATTTTATAATCCTTGATGAGCCTACCAATCATCTGGATAATTACTCCAAAGAGATCTTGGAAAATGCTTTGAATGACTATGACGGCACACTACTTTTTGTATCGCATGACAGGTACTTTATCAACTCTTGCGCACACAGAATAATCGAACTAAAAGATAAGAAACTCAACACCTACATAGGTAATTATGACTACTATCTTGAAAAGAAAAAAGACGAAATAACTGCTACGCAGACTGAAATCGCACCATCACAAGGAAAGGTTGATTATAAAAAACAGCGTGAAGAACAAAACCGTCTTAACAAGCTTCGCAACAGATTCAAAGTAGTTGAAGAAGAAATCAACCAATTAGAAGAAAAGAACAAAGAACTCGAAGAACTTATGAATACCGATGAGGTATCCAGAAATCAATCCAAGCTTCTAAAGATTCATGAGGAAATACAGAATAATAACCTGAAGCTTGAAGAACTCATGAATGAGTGGGAAGAATTAGGAAACCATATATAAGCATGGGGCTGTAAAAAAGATGACGAAATCTTGCGAATCGTCCCCGTGATAGTTTTTTACAGCCTTTCATATTGGCTAACATCATAGCAATAACAAAAAGGGGGATACTTTTATCCCCCTTTAATATGTTATATTATCACTTTATTAGTTTGTATAGTTATATACTTCTACCTTCTCAGGATAGATGATCTCACCATTGTACTTATATCCACAAGACTGTGTATTGGCAATAGTATTATTCTGATCTTCCTTATTAGCAACAACCTTGCTTATAAGCTTATGTACTGAAGAATCAAAGGCATCACCCTTAGAACTCTGATATACAGTAACATTGTATTTCTCAAGAAGATCCTGGAAGTCCATAGCATATCCCTTATATACACCTACAGGAATATCCTTACCTGTTTCCTTATATACCTTAGAATTACGAAGGATACTCTCTCTTGTATCAATAATAGCTATAAGAAGTGGCTTAATAGTATTCTTGAATATCTGTGCCTGATACTTTTCATTCTCTTCCTTAACTCTCTTCTCAAGCTCAGTTGGAGGAATCTCGTCAGGATTAGATACCATCTTCTTAACCTGATCAAGATCAACAAGAATCTTTCTGATATCATTAGACAATGATTCAGGAACAGTTGGCTTAATACCCATCATACTTGTAGTAAGATTAGATTCAAGCTTTGTGAGCTTATCATCAACATTCTTAGTCAAAGCATTCGTGCTTGTTGAAACAGAATTGTTGATACCACCGATTGTTGTAGCAAGTGAATTAACATTATCATTGATAATCTTCATGCTGCCACCAACATTAGATATACCTGTCTCAAGTGCTACGTTATGCTGCTGCATAGTTCCAAGAACCTGTGTTGCAACCTGTGCTGTAACCTGCTGAGTAACTGTAGGAGCAATAGTTGCAATCTGAGCATTAACTTCCTTAACAACAACATCCTTAATGCTCTTTGTTACTGCTGCGGTAACTTCCTTAACAACACCATCAAGAACCTCACGTGATACTTCAGGAGTACCTGCAGATGTAGCTGGAATATTCTTAACAACTTCGTTTGATATCTGAGATACCAAAGAACCTGACAATTCCTTAGATACGTTCTTAGTTACGGCATCAACGATGCTTGCAGTAACATCACTTGAGATAGTTGCTGTGCCTGCAGCAGGAATCTGAATCTTAGACGCAATAGCATTAGCAAGTGCAGCTTCATCAATAGACGCAGAAGATGCTACTGGTGCAGCTGGGATCTGAATCTTAGACGCAATAGCTGCTGCCAAGGCTGCTTCATCTATAGCAACAGGTGCTACTGTAGGAGCTGCAGGTGTTGCAGGTGTTGCAGGAACTACAGGCTGAGCATCACCGCCCAAAACTACAGAGTTGTTATTCTGGAATGAATTAAAATCAGGAATAGGTGCCGGATTATTAACTGGTGTAAATGGTGGTTGGAATGATGCAAAAGGATCAAATGGGTCAACTCCAGGCTGAGGAGCAACAGGCTGCTGAGGAGCAGGCTCTGGCTGAGGAGCTGGCTGTGGCTCTTCCTTAACTGCTACAAGCTTACCATCAGAAGTAAGTTCAACCTTTGTACCTACTTCAAGATTACCGAATGGATCAAAATCATCTCCACCAAACTGAATATTGGTCTGAACCGGAATATTAAGTCCGGCTCCTTTCTTATCTTTTTTCTTTCTGTCGTCAAAAACTGCCATGTTTTTCACACCTCCAAATTTCTCTTTCTCTATTTTACATCTATTGACACTATTAGTCAAGTTATTCTTCAAAGATAGACTTATAGAATTCGCAATAATCTTTTCTCTTAGAATTGGTAAATGCTATGGCTTCTCTGGGATGTCTGTTCAATACTCCTGTAAGAAAGTACTGAATATCATATCCCCACATAACACCACTCTCCTTCAACGGAAGCATATATTGCTCGATAAAACGAAGAATGTTGTAGAGATTATACTTTGGATTCTTAAGGAAACCAAGCAAAAGCTCCATAGCACAGTTTCCCGCACCACGTCCCATGCTCATAACTGTTGCATCGATATACGATGCACCATAGCTTAGGGCTTCTATAGTATTAGCAAAAGCAAGCTTCTGATTATCATGACAATGAATACCAACTTTCTTACCGGCCTTCTCTGCCATATCAAGATATGTTCTTGTCATATTGCCAAAAGTCTCAGGGTAGAACGAACCAAAACTGTCTACAAGATATATAACATCTACACTTGAAGCACATATAAGCTTAAGTGCCTCATCGATCTGATTCTGATTAGCCTGTGATACAGCCATGATGTTGCATGACGTCTCATAACCAAGGTTATGAAAGTACTCAACCATCTCTATAGCAGCAGGAATCTGATGAATATAGCATGCCACACGCACAAGATCAATCACACTCTCAGACTTAGGAAGGAAATCCTTCTTATAATCACATCTTCCTACATCAGCCATAACAGCAATCTTAAGATCTGTATCGTTATTACCTACGATGCTTCTTAGGTCTGCTTCATCACAGAACTTCCACTTACCGAATTCAGATACACTGAACTGCTCTTTGCTTGCCTTATATCCAAACTCCATATAATCAACACCACTTTTAACATTGGTCTCATACAAAGCTTTTACAAATTCATCATCAAAATAAAAATTGTTACAAAGACCGCCATCTCTGATCGTAGCATCTACAACCTTGATATCATCTCTTACGGTCATCATATCGCCAACACGTCCGGCCATTATCAATACCTCCAATAGTTAATAGCATAAATCCAAAAAGAATTCTCACAAAGCCTATTATAATACTTTATGAGAATTCTGTCAATTATGATTATTCCTTATCATTCATCACGGACATATAAGCTGGTCTTATTATCTTGCTCTGTCCTATGATTTCCTCAAGTCTGTGTGCGCTCCAGCCAGCGATACGCGCTATAGCAAAAAGCGGTGTATATAATTCCTGCGGAATATCAAGCATATTGTAGACAAATCCACTGTAGAAGTCCACGTTAGGACTTACACCCTTATATATATGCCTTTCCTTGGCAATAACTTCAGGAGCAAGTTCCTCAATGTTCTTATAGAGCATGAATTCATTCTCCATATTCTTTTCTTTCACAAGATCCTCGACATAAGACTTGAATATACGCTCTCTCGGATCAGATATGGAATAAACTGCGTGTCCCATACCATAGATAAGACCTTTCTGGTCAAATGTTTCTTTCTTCAGGATCTTTGTGAGATAAGCTCTTATCTCGTCTTTATCTTCATAATCATGAACATGAGCCTTGATATCAGCTATCATCTCCATAACCTTGATATTGGCTCCACCATGTCTAGGTCCCTTAAGAGAAGACATAGCCGCAGCCATAGTAGCATATGCATCTGAGCCCGATGAAGTAACAACTCTCGTTGTGAAAGTTGAATTATTGCCACCACCATGCTCAGCATGAAGAATAAGCGCTACGTCGAGAACATTTGCCTCAGTCTGAGTGTAGGAACAATCAGGTCTTAGCATCATGAGAATATTCTCGGCTGTAGACTTCTTCGGATTAGGTCTGTGTATATACATACTCTTATCATTCTCATAATGATTGTATGCATGGAAACCATATACCGCAAGCATTGGAAATGTAGCTAAGAGCATAAGGCACTGGCGCATATTGACTGATAAATCCTGCGAAAGGGTCTCTTTGTCATATGATGCAAGTGTAAGAATACTCCTAGTCATAGTGTTCATAATATCCTTACCTGGTGCTTTCATGATAACATCACGGGTAAAGTTCGTAGGCAGTGTTCTGTTCTTTGAAAGAATGCTTTTGAAAGTAGCGAATTCCTCATCAGAAGGCTTCTGTCCAAATATAAGAAGAAAAGCAGTCTTCTCAAAAGCCCATGAATCATGGCCCCATTCTTTCACAAGATGTTCGACATTATATCCTCTATACCACAATTCTCCATCGCAAGGAATTCTTTCACCATTCACTTCTTTGAACGACAACACCTTGGAAACGTTGGTAAGACCGGTTAATACGCCTTTACCATTGATATCTCTAAGGCCCCTGTTAACTCCATATTGACTAAAAAGGTCATCAGATATATAATCGTTCGTCTTGATCATCTCCAAAAGCGAATCAGTGTATTCCTTTGTCATCTTAAAAATATTACTCATATTCTCCTCCGTCTTAAGTTCAAGTCTCGCACTATCCTATATAGTACTTCTTCAGTTTTTCATACTCTTCATTAATTGCAAACAGGACCTCGTTGGAACCACATTCATTATCAGGATGATATATCTTAGTCAGCTCCTTATACCTTTTCTTCAGATCTGAGCCATTCTTGATTCCCTTAAAAAAGAGGCTCGGATCCGCATCGGTCCCTATTATATCTAGTCTGTTTCTCTCATCGCGAATCTGTTTCAGCAATTCTTCCTGTTCGCGCATATATGCTTCTTTTTCATTGTTGAACATATTACGTTCTCTGTCAAGATCAGTCCACTTCTTATCATACAGTATTTTTTCCGCATCAAGCCTGTTTCTTTCAAGAGTAAGCTTTTGCTTCTGACGAAGAATCAATTCCTTCTGAATATCAAAGAGTTTTCGCTCTTCTTCAAGCTCCTGCTTTTCTCTTTCTATCCTTATACTTTCGTTAAAAAGCCATTTTTTGCTGTCGGAATCAAATTCTTCTGTCATGGATACCTCACTTTTTTAAAGGATAAACCCCTTATCTGATATGTTCTTAAAAGTGTTCATGATATGTTCATTGGCAAGTTTTTCAGCTAAATCGCCATCTCTTTTTTTGATAGCATCAAGGATTGCATTATGCTCTATAAAGCACTCCTTTGCTCTTTCCTCATTATGCAGAGTCTGTCTTCTTATTCGCTCTACATAATGATGAAAATCCCTCAAAGTCGAATTGAGTATACGGCTCCCACAAGCTTTATAGAGTATACTATGGAATCTGTTATCAAGCTCTACAGACTGTTCATACTTCTTGTTTTCAATATGATACTTAAACAGAAGCTGTATCTCTTCGAGTTCATTGATATCTTCTTCAGTAATACACTTAGCTGCCCACTTTGCGCACAGCCCTTCTAACAACGAACGCATGGCATATATATCCTTTACGTCATCATTCGTTATTCCACGTACAAATGCGCCGCGATTAGGAATGATATCCACAAGCCCCTCAAGCTCTAACTGTCTTAACGCTTCTCTGACAGGAGTTCTGGATACTCCCAATTCTTCACCTAAGGTTTTTTCCCTTAATTCTTCATGTTCTTTGTAACGTCCCGAAAGAATATCCTCTCTTATGGAATTGAAAACCATGCCTCTGAGAGAATATTTGTCATCAGAATAATTCATATATATCTCCAAAGAAGCTTATGCTGTTATATCAATTCCTAATTTGTTACATGTATCTGATATTACCTTGAGAAGCTCACTGTCAGTTATAACAGTCACACGACCTCCCTCATATTCCATATCAACCCACTCTTTAACAGCCTTACAGATTTCAGAATTCTTATCGACCTTCTTCTCATCCTTAAGCTTATAATAAGTGTTGATCCAGTGTGCAATACCTGCAAGACCTGATGTATTAGATACAGAAACAAGAACCGGTCTGTTAAGGAACTTTTCTGTATCAAATATATTGTAGATCTCTTCATTCTTCAAGAGACCATCTGCATGAATACCCGCTCTGGTAACGTTGAAGTTTCTTCCTACAAAAGGAGTTCTCGAAGGTATCTTATAGCCAATCTCCTTCTCGAAGTACTCAGCAAGTTCTGTGATAACAGTTGTATCCATACCATCAAGAGTTCCCTTAAGCTGTGCATATTCAAATACCATAGCTTCAAGAGGTGTATTACCAGTACGCTCTCCTATACCAAAAAGTGAACAATTAACACCACTTGCACCATATAACCATGCGGTTGTCGAATTAACGACTGCCTTATAGAAGTCGTTGTGACCATGCCACTCAAGGTTTTCTGAAGGAACACCACCGTGAGTGAGGAGTCCGTATATGATGCCCTGTACGCTTCTTGGAATAACCGCACCCGAGAAGTTAACACCATAACCCATAGTATCGCATGCTCTTATCTTAACTGGGATGTTATATTCCTTCTGAAGCTTCATAAGCTCCTTACAAAAAGGAATAACGAAACCATATATATCAGCTCTTGTGATGTCCTCAAGATGACATCTTGGACTTACGCCTGTTTCAAGACACTCTCTGATAACAGAAAGATAATGATCCATACACTGCTTTCTAGTCATCTTCATCTTGTAGAATATATGATAATCCGAGCAGCTTACAAGGATACCTGTTTCCTTCATACCAAGATCCTTAACAAGCTCAAAATCCTTCTTGCTTGCTCTGATCCAGCTTGTTATCTCAGGAAAATCGTAACCTCTTTCCATACACTTATATACGGCGTCTCTATCCTTCTTGCTGTAGAGGAAGAATTCAGAATTCTTAATAAGACCCTTTGGGCCACCTAACTTGTGGAAATAATCATATATTCTCAATATCTGTTCAGGAAGATATGGAGCTCTTGACTGCTGACCATCTCTAAATGTTGTATCTGTAATCCAAATCTCTTTTGGGAGATTATGTGGCACAACTCTGTCATTAAAAGCTATCTTTGGTACTTCTTCATAAGGAAAAAGATTTCTGAATACATTAGGCTGTGCTACATCTACAAGCTCATAATATGGCTCTTCAATCTGTAACAGATTCGTCTTTTCATTCAAGTAAACTTTCCTTGCGTTCATCAAAATATCCTCCTAAAAAACACGATGGTATAATTGTATACGATTATACTATTTTTGTCAATACCTTTTCATCTTAATCTTGTAGTATCGTACTTAATATTAGTTTTCAGGTGGGATATAATATAATTATAGCTTTCATCAAGCTTTTCAGGATCAACAACGAGATCAAGAGAACCCGCAACAGCATCTATAAGCTTAGAATCAAGCTTATCTCTATACTTTTGCATAACCTCAAGCTTTTCACTGTATGTATCGGCATCAAGATATTCGAGTATTCTCGAGTCAGCCCATTGACTATCCAACTCAGCATTATCAACCTTTGAAACAGGAACATTTGAAACAGGAACATCTTTAACAAGATCTGAACGCTCTATCTTCATAAAACGCATCTTCTGCTTCACCTCAGGATACTTTACATGATCAACCTCACTTGTAAACATATCAAGAGGTCTTGCATATATGCCAAAGTCTCCATACAAAGCCTGATATATAACAAGCTCTTCCTTGGTCTCCGAATGCTTCGCAATAGCAAGCACCTGATAATCCTTATTCTTAAAATGTCTGTAAAATTCGCCTGGTACTGGCCTCATCTAATATACCATCCTTTCTTAAAGTCTTCCTCACTATTATACCTCTTATTGACTTTTATTTCAATTAATACTATAATTTTGCTTATGAAAACAAAAGACCTGTTATTACAATTTTTATACGAAAATCCATATGAGAGTTTTTCTGGGCCAAAGCTTGGTGAGCGATTTGGAGTGACACGCGCCTGCATCAACAAGTGCTTCAAGGAATTAAAAGCAGAATCCGACTGTATAATCGCTGATTCCAAGGGTTATGCTTATATTCCCTCTTACAACACAGTTAATACCTCAGTTATTAAACAGAATCTGTGTTCCGGCTTGAAAAGCATAACAATTCACTCTTTTACATCGATTACATCAACTAATGCCTACGCAAGACATATTTGCATAGATAACGCATCTGATTTTGAAACTGTGATCGCACGGGAACAGACAAGAGGAAAGGGGCGTCATGGCAATTCTTTCGATTCGCCAAAGGATGGTCTGTATATGAGTGTAATATTAAAAAAGCCTCAGCATTTTGACATAAATATGCCAGCAAAGTGTGTAAGCAAAGCTTTAGAAGCATATAACAACACTTACTGCCCTGAGCTTTGTAACACTCTTTCCATAGTCAATGACCAGGATATATATTGTAACGGTAACAAATGTTGTGGCATACTGACAGAAACCATGGGAGAAGTTCTATCTGCCACTGATTATTATGTTGTCGGAATAGGCGTCACGCTCTATGAAAAGGCTCATATCAACGAGCTTATTGCACTCATACTGAATGAATTATACAGATCAGTGAAAGACGTACTTTAGGATATCGAGAATGTGCTCATTCGAATACTTCTCGTAAACCTTAACACGACATTTGACAGGATTATTAGTGATTATATTATCAACATTCATCTTGGTCAGTTCTTCCATATCCTTATCACCATTGACAGTCCATACATAGACTTCTTTACCATGAGCATGAGCCATATCGACTAGGTTCTTCGTCACAAAAGAATGCTTGATGCTAAAAGCATCCGCATACTGCATCTCGTAGAACCTTCCATAAGCAGCCGTCATGGTATAACCTGTCTTAATCCTTGGATTAAGCTTCTTTATCTTAGTCAACACGCTATACTTCATAGATGTAACTACACAGCTATCATAGAGATTGTACTCTTTGATAAGATCAGCTACGCCTTGTTCAAGATTCTTATCATGTCCGGTAGGCTTTATCTCTATATTCATTTTGACCTTGCCCTTACATAATTCGATAACTTCCTTAAGTGTAGGTATTCTTTCATCTGCAAAATCTTCAGAAAACCAGCTTCCAGCATCAAGAGTCTGAACATATTCATAATCAACTTCCCAGATATTCTTATTAACACCTGTAGTACGCTTCAGATTAGCATCATGCAGAACAACTATCACACCATCCTTGGTCTCCTTCACATCCAGTTCTACATAATCTGCATAATCACTGATAGCCCTCTCAAAAGCACTGATAGTATTCTCAGGAGCATAAGCCATACTGCCCCTGTGAGCGGTGATCATAGGTGGATTAGTCACACCAAGTGAAGAAAAGTTATTCTTTTTAACAGCCGAAAAAACATAGAAGGCAGTAAGTATCAAACATACACCAGCAAATATTCTTAATATGATATCATCTCTTTTATTAGCCTTCTCTATAGTCGGCACATCTGTCGGCAATTCATCATATATATTATTGAATATCATAGAAAGCGTATATGGATTCGCCATGATAAAAAGGAGAACCATAATAAGCTTATATCCAACCTGCATAGCGCTTAGATAAAGCGCAATACCAACATCCGTTCTGTTAAGTACAAATACACCTATAACTATGAGAATAGAAAAAACAGTATAAAGAATTAAAGCCTTCACTATGATCATGAATACTTCATATGCATAGAAAAAAGCGTACTTGAAAATATTCCTCGTAACCTTCTTTATGCTCATCAGGAAGGATTTCCCAAAGCTTATATCATATATGATCATAAATATCGGTGCATACATCAGAAAGAATCCGATTACCATAAGTGAATAATACACATATACAGATATATGAATCTGCTTATGGATAATATTCACTATATATTCATAAGAATTATTGATCATGTAATTCATGACAAGATTTGTCAATGACAGCATTATCATCAGTACTATCACACTGATCAAAACAGGTATTCCATCAGGCTTTAAGAATCTGACGCTTCTTTTGAAAGCCTCGTTGAATATCTCATAATATGTCACATCCTTATTATCCTTGGTCTCATAGAATAACAAGAACAGATTGATCTCATAAATCGTATATATGCCAAAAAGAAGTAGTAATAATACTACTCCTGCATGTACTGATGGGCTTTTTAAGAAGCCTTTTATGGTTTCGCCTGTTATATAATTAGTGCCGGTTATCTTCATCAAAAACCTTGTTTCAAAAAGGATCAAAGGATATATGACTGCAACACTGATTATCTTAAAAAGCAATTCACCATATAAGGCTCTTTTGCCACATTTGAGTATGAAGTTCTTCCTATTTTTCAGTAATCTCTTCATCAATCTCTAATATTTCTTCTATCTTCTCTTCAGATATATCAAGCCTGTCACTGATAGCAGCATAAAAATGTATCGAAAAATCCAATATGTATTCAACAATCAAAAATACCGATACACCAAAAGCCACACGCGATGGAATCCTCTCTATGACATTAATCATGATATCATTCCAAAAGGATATGACAAATACTGCTATACATCCCCACGCTATAGTAGATTCAAGAGACAGGATACCTCTGAAATTATACTTTAAGTGAGAATAATCCCACCATATCTTGCCGAATAATCTCAGCATAATCATGGCTGTCATGAATTCAATCGTTGTTGCAAAAAGCGCACCCAATACCATGAGGACAAAGTAATCATCCTTAATTGGCTGGAACACCGAAGAAACCATAACTGTACCTAAACCATATATTATACAGAAGGGAGCAAAAGAGAAGCCTCTATTCTCCCATCTGCCAAGCTCTTTACGGACGACAACACACTCCATACACCATCCTAAAAAACTATAGATGAATACGAATATTATAAAGTGCGCATAATCCATACCAAGATACTGAAAGTTCATGTCAAGTTATACCTCTTAACCATATATAGCATGCAAAGAAGATGCAATAGCTTCGATAAACTGCTTACTGTTAAGAGTTGTAACATTAGGCAATGTACTAAGAAGAGCAAGATCCTTAGTCATCTTACCACTCTCAATAGTGTCTATAGTAGCCTTCTCAAGATTATCAGCAAAAGTCATGAGTTCTGAATTACCATCAAGTTCACCACGCTTACGAAGCGCACCTGACCATGCAAATATAGTTGCAACTGAATTAGTAGAAGTCTCAAGTCCCTTCTTGTAATTATAATAATGTCTCTGAACAGTTCCGTGAGCTGCTTCGAATTCATAATTGCCATCTGGTGATACCAGAACTGAAGTCATCATAGCAAGTGAGCCAAATGCTGTGGCAACCATATCACTCATGACATCACCATCATAATTCTTACAAGCCCAGATATAGCCACCCTCAGAACGGATAACTCTGGCAACAGCATCATCTATAAGTGTATAGAAGTATTCTATACCAAGCTCCTTGAACTTATCTGCATATTCCTCATCATATATAGCCTGAAATATATCCTTGAAAGTATGATCATACTTCTTAGAGATAGTATCCTTAGATGAGAACCAAAGATCCTGCTTTGTGTCTATAGCGTAATTAAAGCAGCTTCTTGCAAAGCTAGATATAGACTTATCCAGGTTATGCATACCCTGAATGATACCAGGTCCCTTGAATTCATGTATAGGCTCTCTTGTAACTGTTCCGTCTGTAGCAGTAAATACAAGCTCAGCAAGACCACTTCCAGGTATCTTCATCTCGCTTGCCTTATATACATCACCATAAGCATGTCTTGCTATAGTGATAGGCTTCTTCCAGTTCTTAACATATGGCTCAATGCCCTTAACGATGATAGGTGCTCTGAAAACAGTTCCATCAAGGATTGCACGGATGGTACCGTTAGGGCTCTTCCACATCTGCTTTAAGTTATATTCAGTCATTCTTGCTGCATTAGGTGTTATAGTAGCACACTTAACAGCAACCTTGTACTTCTTGCAGGCATTAGCTGCGTCAACAGTAACCTGATCATCAGTCTCGTTCCTATACTCAAGACCAAGGTCATAATACTCACTCTTAAGATCAACAAAAGGCAGGATAAGGTCATCCTTGATATATTTCCAGAGAATTCTGGTCATCTCATCTCCGTCCATCTCCACCAAAGGTGTTGTCATCTGAATCTTACTCATATATTCCTCCAAAGTTCTGATACGTATTTTAAATACCTATAGTATTTTATCACAATACACCATGCAAGTCAAACTATTAAATCAGTCAGAGAGGCAAAAAAGCCTTATTTCTTACAGAATATATATATGTTTCCTTAACAGGCATATGCTCAAGTCTTGTAAGCGCTTCTTTGTACTGCATCAACTGGCTGCTGTACATAAGCTTAAGTTTTTCATTAGTGGCATGATCCGTCTTATAATCAAGAAGCACTATACCGTCATCTTCCTTGAAGAAGATATCTATAACGCCCTGTACCATGACATATTCGTCACTTGCTCCTTCACCATAGATTTGTGACGGCTCAATACCTATCAAAAACTGTTTTTCTCTGTATAGTCTATCTGTCTTATAGGCTTCTACAACTCTCTTTCCGATATCTGACGCATAGAAATCATATATGAGCACAGGATCAACAACCTTGTATTCATCACCTAAAGCCTCTAATTGCGCTTTGATCTCATCAATTGAAGATGTCTTAGATGGGTCTATATAGAACATAGCCTCATGATACAGACTACCAAATGCAGCGCCTGACGCCACGTCCTTCTTATCATGTACTTTCGGAACATAGCCCTCCACATCAAGCATCTCATCGATACTAAGCTTCTTAATGTCGGATACCGTAAGCTTACGCTTCTTAAAAACATCTGCCTCATAAGGATATCTGAATACCCTGGCATCAGATGCCACATATTCATCAACTAAGCTATTAGCCGTAATACCATCAAGTTGAGACATATCATACAGATGAGTATCTAAAAATCCTGATCTTACGAATATATCCTGATATGATTTAAAGCTGCTGTAAGGCTTCTCGATATTTTTGATCTTGCTTTGATCACCTATTATGATCAGCTTATCCATCGCTCTTGTGAGAGCCACATATAGAAGTCTTAATTCCTCACCGACAAGATTATGGATTTTTAGCAGCTTAAGGACTTTCTTAAGGAAGCTGTTCTTATAACCCTTTTCATATATGAGTCTTGACGTTATGCCGTATTTGCTGTCAAGTAAGAACACTCCACTATCTATATCCTTTCTGTTGAATTCTTTCTGCGTATTGGCAAGTATGACAATAGGGAATTCCAAGCCTTTACTAGCATGTATGGTCATAAGACGAACTGCATCGTTATCGGCAACCTTAGACATCTCATAACTCACATTATACCTTCTGCACTTTTCTATATACTTAAGAAAACTGAACACTCCGGAATATGAAGTATTTTCATAGGTTTTTGCAAGATTTACTAATGCATCAAGGCTTTGTTTACGTTCATTTTCATCTGTATAATGGTCCATATAGTCATAATAGCCAGTATCATATATTATTCGCCACACAAGTTCGTTGATAGGCATACATTTTTTGTAAGCTATATACTGCTCTATAAGAGCATCCAGACATGTTAGCTTTTCTTTCAGCTCATCATCAGTACCAAGAGCTATATAATTCATCATATTCTCGTACATAGACTGCTTATTAGACATGGTTTTGATCTCAGCAGCCTCGTTAGATGTAAGCCCTCCAAAGTAAGACGTCATAACATCATACAGTTCGATATCATTGTAAGTATTGTCGATGATGGTAAGGAAAGATATGACCTTACATATCTCTGACCTGAAAAAATACGAACTGTTATCATCAACAACACTTGGTATTCCATAGTCGCTTAAGGCTTTGGAATAATCAACAAAGTTTTTCTTGCTTCTCATAAGGATGACTATGTCACCATAATGAGGCGCTCGCATTGACTTTGTGTTACCATCATATATTATCGCTTCCTTATCTTCTATCAGTTTTCTGATGCGCTTTGCGACAATAACGCCTTCTTCTTCAAGATCCTGTCCCTCTGTGTCATCCACATCTTCATCAGCTTCGTCCGATTGGATCATAAGGAATTCTGTCTTAGGGGGCTCCTCCACTTCTTCATACTTTTTTCCAAGCTTCAGTGCAGCCCTTTCATCATAATCTATTCCACCATACTTAGACGTCATAGTTCTCTCAAATATAGTATTGATATCATCAAGTACATGAGCACGGCTTCTAAAGTTAGCATTAAGTTCGACACAAAGCCTTGAATCTGATATATCCTCTTTTTCAGGGTCATAATGTGGATAAGAAAGATATTTTCCAACAAAAAGGTCAGGCTTTGCACTTCTGAAAGAATATATGCTCTGCTTCACATCACCGACCATGAATACATTGTGCTTAGTATTGCGCGCACTCTTTGAGATTGACATAAGGATTTCTTCCTGAAGATTATTGCTGTCCTGATATTCATCTATATATATCTCTTCTATCTGGTCAGCCAATTCATCTGCAAGCGAAGTATAGCTCTTGATGCCATTCTCATTATTGACAAGAAGTCCAAGAACTGCCTGCTCAACATCATGGAATTCAAGAAGATTTTTCTTTTTCTTGTACTGCGAAAAACGCTTAGAAAAATCCAAAGTAAAGTCAATTATCATGCATACAAGTTCGCGATTTTCTTCTATCTCCTCAAGAATCTTGTCATCGGATATAGATTTGTAGATCTTCTCATAATCTTTTATAGCTTCGAATATCTTAACAAGACGATTCTTTAATTCCTTCTGTGAATCAGAAAGTCTGCACCCCTGAAAGCTTACTTTATCATAATCATAGCTTACTAATTTTTCAAAGTCTCCTTCATGCACAACACCAATCCACTGTTCTAGTATTGTAAACATACTTTCGATTCGATCATTGTAGCTCATCTTATTCGTCGGAACATCTAAACCAGCCTTAAGATTATCTAACTGTATCTTGTAATCCAACATTTCTTTTGACAAATCATTCGCAAAACATATCAGAATATTCATCAAAGCGTCTTTATAATCGCTGTAATATCCCTTTTCGTACCTGTCCTTAAGTGATTCAAGCCACAATTCAGGCCATGGTTCACTCGTACTGGAATTATAGATATCCAGTATTATATCCTTGAAGTTACTGTCATCTTTTTTGTTGATAAGCTTATTCATACAAGCTAAGAAAGCCTCATATCTGTCACCAGAAGGATCATAGTATTCCTCAAGCATTTCATCTATGATTTCTTCTTTGGCTATGACCATCTCACCCTGGTCAGCTATGGTAAAGCCAGGTTCTAACATAGCCTCCATACAGTGTTCCTTAAGAATATCCATACAGAAGGAGTCAATAGTCTTGATGTATGCATTGTGAATCTGAGGCAGCACAGCATTGAGATAATCATACTTTTCATCAGAATCTATCAATTTCTGAATAGCCTTGCTTATCTTTACTTTCATAGATTCCGCTGCATCTTTTGTAAATGTAACAACAACAAGACTGTTTATGTCAACAGGATCTTTTTCATCAGTCAGTATTCTGATTATCCTCTCAACCAAAACAGCGGTTTTACCAGATCCGGCAGCGGCACTTACAAGTATATCTTTATTCCTTTGGGTTATGGCTTTTAACTGATAGGTTGTCCAATCATTCATAACTTAAGCTCCTTTGATTAATGTTAGTCTTCACTGTCAGACATGTAAGGCTCTAGAACCTCTTCTTTTGAGAGTTTCTTGAGTTTCCTTATATTCTTAACACCGCCAACATCGTTCAGGTTACATATTCCGACATAGTCACATCTGTCACAAGCCATCTCACCCTTGATCCTGTAAGGATTAGTAGCGATACTGCCGCTTAATATCTCTTCAGCCCCAAGCTCAAGCTTCGTCTGTGCAAGCTTTAAGATTGCATCGAATTCCTCACCACTAACTCTGGTCTTTCCTCTGCTTCCATATACATAACCCGTGCTCTGATCATCAAGCGATTGAAGAACATCCTCGTCAGACACAACTATTCCAGCTGGCCTGTATTGTTCATAATACTTCTTCTTGAGTGATTCCTCATCACGAGCATCTTCCTTATCAAGTTCAAGCATCTTCTTCATAAATATATTGTAAAATACAGCGGCTGGCTTTACTTCCTTGTCAGGATGGTTGAGCTTCTCAATCTCGAGAATCTGCTTCATATACAGAGGAAGCTGAAGATCAAGTCCGTAAAAGATTCTGAAAAATTGAACCTTCTTATCATAGGTCTTATAATCAACGATCTTAACAAGAACTTCTTTATCCTTTTCACATAGGTCTACTCTGTCAACAGAGCCTTTTATAACGAATTCATCCAGTGCACGTCTGAACTTTCTCTCAGCTGATTGAAGCTTATAAGAACCTAGAGAAAGCTGAAGCTTCATAGCGTCAAAGGACAGATACAGGATTTCCTTAAGCTTATTAAGAAGGAATTGATTTCTGTTCTGAGAAATCATGATATCCTCGTATTTCTCCAAAACAGTCTTGTCAGCCGTAGCATTTATCAGTTCCTTAAGCGCGTCATCATCATAATCACTGAGACTTTTTTTCTCATCGATGAGCATACGCGTGATATTCTCGCAAACATTGTGATAGAGAGTACCCAATATTCTGCTATCCACCTCTTGAACCTGCTTCGTTTTCAGCCTCATAGAATACTTAAGGAAGAACGCATAATTACAACTGTAGAAGTTCTCTATATTGCTGACACTCGCTTCATAGGTGTTGTTCCAGAGCTTATTTAACAACTCTGGCTTAAGATTATCATATCTCGGAGTGTACTCATGTGCCTTAAGATAAGTTATCCATTCATTCTCACCCGCACTTTGAACACTCTTTATGTCTAGCTTCTTATACAGATTTCTGATATTCTCGATAATATAAGCACTATGTATGGCTTTACCATCAAGATCAGTTCTTGCATAAGTTATACATAATTCTTTCTTCGCTTTCACAAGTATCGAATAGAGATTAAATCTCTCTATGTAAGCCAGTTCCGTAGAAGAAGGAGCAAGCTTAACATCATGGGCTTTAAGTATACTCTTATCGCGATCAGAAAGGACTGGACTTATGTTCTTAGACTTAGGAATAATCGTATTATTGGCGCCTATCAAGAAGATATATATCGTATCATATAACCTTGTTCTTCTGATATCACCAACCATAACAAGGTCCTTCTGAACAGGAATATGGGCTATACTTATCATCTCAAGACCAGTATCAAGTATAGCGCAAAAATCCTCAAGACTTATAACTTCAGATTCCATGATTCGACACATTTGCTCAAGAAGCTCATCTATGGCCTCACGTATACGAATGGTCTCATCCTTAAGAGTCAAGAGTTCACTCGCAGGAAATACCTCACTGATATTGTCAAAGAAAGCATCTATTCGCTCATCTATATCGCACCTTTCCACAAATGCTTTGATAACCTCAACTATCTTCTCGCAAGTTTTCGCCTTCTTAAGCCCCTCTCTTAACGGAATGATATCATCAAGGAAATCCTTCTTAATAGCCTCTAATCTCTCAACATCAAAGTTAGTAACCTTATTCTTATTGATATTTTCCAAGTACTTTTTGTAGCCCTTAAGATTAAAAGTGAATATATACCTGTCAAGATATGACGAATCATCCTCTTCCACGCTGCTAAGACCGGATTTCAGATAACTCATAACGTCCTCATAGCAAAAGTTATCCGCCACGATCTTCAGTGCACTTCGAAGAAAAGAAACATAAGGATTTATAAAGCAGCTCTTTCTGACATCTAGATATGATCTTATGCCACAATTATTGAAGGTTCTGTATATAAGATCATCGTAATCGTGATTGTCACAGATAACAGCTATATCACTAAAGTGAACCCCCTTGTCACACAGATCCATAATCCTGTTTGCAACAAATCTTATCTCATCAAGAGGTGTATTTGCCTCATATATGCCTATATTATCGCATTCTTCCGTATATTCAGCCTTATGTCTGAAGAGGTTCTCCATCAAAAAACCAAGTTCAGGGCTTTCGTATGACTCAGAAGAATCCGCCTCAATCATTACAGCCTCTTCCTTCAAGATATGATTCTTGTCAGCGATAGCACTAAGTGAATCCATCATATCCCTGCATATAAAGAAAAGTTCATGCGGCTTACAATTATGGGATCTATACACACTTACCGGCATAGGAACTGTTACAGTGACACCTCTAGAACAAACCAAAAGCTTCTCTATAACCATCAACTGAATAGGTGTAAATGTCGAGAAGTCATCGATATAGAATACAGAATTCTTAACGAATTCAGTATCCCCCATAATAGCATAGGCTTCTAAAAGCATATGTTCAGAGGTCGAATACTCCCCTTCTATACGCTTTAAAAACTTCTCATATATGATTTTCATATCATGGATTTTGGCCATAGTAAGCCCAGAAGGCAGCTCTTTTTCAAGCTTCTCAAGAATATCTTCATTAACACCGAATTGCATGAATTCAGATATAACAGATTTGATTTCTTTTATAAAACCAATACGGGCGGCACGCTTATCATAAAATAGGAATTCTTCCTTGCTTTCCTCATATATCTTACGAAGAAGCAAAAGCCTTCCCATCTCGTCCAATACTGGCATAGGCTTATATCGTCTCTCCTCAAAAATCCTATGAGCAGCCCTATTAAAGCCTAATATGTCTATATTAAAAAAACCATGATCAGGATGTTTTTTAATAAAAAGACTTTCCATCTCAAGCTTGAACTGATCTGGCACTATAAGATTATAATTGATATGGGGATTTTTAATAGATTCTCTGATAATTTCATCAGCTATATGATCGGTCTTTCCACTCTTGGCCTGACCTACAACAAATCTCAAACTCATAGATAACACCTCCTCCACATATCATTATACACATAATATAATTAGATGTCAAAGAAGTCGCAGTGTGTGTTTGATTATTTTATCGAGTTACAAGCGCTTACAAGTGCATCCATAGGTGCGTCCTTAAGGTCTGCCCTAATCTCTGCTCTTGCTCTTTCGCTTAACCTAGGCTTATCTTCCTTGATAACCTCATAAACGTAAAAAGCAATCTCCAGGACGATTCGCGAGATTTCGTCATACTCTTGCTTTGCATATTGATGCACGCGAGAGTATAGAAATCGACACGTGTCCTGGAGACTGCTTTTTTACGTCACATTACTGTATAGTCGAATGAATCTCCTGAAGTGATATAACCTTAAGACCTTCATTCTGACTCTTTACTTCTTTAATTCCTTCAGCTGTAGCCTTTGCAGCAGCCATGGTTGTCATATAAGGAATCTTACCCTTGATAGCAGCCTTTCTGATATAGCTGTCATCAAAACGCTTTTCTTCACCCTGTGCAGGTGTATTGATAATAAGATCTATCTCCTTATTAGTTATAGCATCGAGGATGTTTGGTCTGCCTTCCTGCATCTTGTTGATCTTAACAGCTTCTATACCGTTAGCAACAAGAAGATCATATGTAGAACCTGTAGCACGGATCTTGAAGCCACATGACTCAAGTGTCTTAGCAACCTCAACAACCTCAGGCTTATCCTTCTTGCTTACACTTATAAGTACAGTTCCTTCAAGTGGAAG
>ODAI014037087.1_pt1 | contig 26154 bp, 7 predicted proteins | sample 1539321 | NCBI WGS metagenome assembly ODAI01 (sample SAMN02144231, study PRJEB22623) | gut metagenome | biome: sheep rumen | host: Ovis aries | place: New Zealand
GGCATTCACAGTACGGCAGCGGGGTCGATCGACTTCAGTACGGGCGCCGTGATTGCCGGCGAGGGCGACTACGTCAGGCCGACCACCATCAAGCAGTGCTTCAAGGAGGCTGGCGTCTTCCCTGATGGCACGGCATGGAACGAAGCTTTGGTGGACAACTACTTCCATGGCGACACCTTCAACGACTACTCGGGCCACACGATGAAGATGTTCTACCAAGAGCGCGGTGCTGGTGCCTCGACGCTCAAGGTACGCTTCAATCTGCCCGTCGTCGAGAGCGGGACCTTCGCGGTGGAGAAGCAGCTTGGCGGTACCAACCAGCAGGGCTACGCCAATGTGCAGTTTGCCTACCAGGCGTTCCTCGAGCCGGTGGGGAGCGACCCCGTCTGCCTGCGTCCCGGCCTGATCATCGATGGCGAGGGTAAGGTCGTCTCCGCGAACAAGGCCACGGCCGATCAGAAGGACGATCCGGTGAAGGTCGTCTACGAGAGCAGCGGTACCGACGTCAACTTCTATGACAACGTCAAGATCGGTGAGAAGACCTATGACAGCGTCTTCTACCTCAAGCCGGGAGAGGCGGCTACCTTCTCGGGGATTCCCGAGGGCGTCAAGTACTACGTCCAGGAGATTGACGTGAGTGGCGCCTACTACGAGACCGTCATGATCAACGAGGCGGACATGGGTGGCGAAGGTGGCATCCCGGAAGACGATGCCGTTACAGCAAAGAGCAGCTCGAAGACCATTCAGGAGCGTCAGCGCGTGCTCTTCAAGAACCAGTGCTCGCCCAGGAACATGCGCGACCTGCGAATCACCAAGGAGGTCGACAACCCTATCGATGATGGGGCGACCTTCGAGTTCCGTGTGCGTCTCGAAGGTCCCGATGGTGGCCTCACGTACTACAAGCAGGGTGAGTATTATCTGGTACATGAGGTCGACGGTGAGGACCATTACTTCATTCACGCAAACGGCACGGTGGTGGACCAGGGCACCGAGCCGGTCGTGTGTGGCGTATCGGGACCGTATGGGACGATTGCCGGCGTACCGGATGGCTATACGGTGGTCATCAAGGGACTGCTGGCAGGGACCGACTTCTACGTGGACGAGATCCGCAATCCCGAAGGCTATCAGCAGGTGGCGAAGCGGCTCGAGAAGGGTACCTACGACGCTGCTGAGGTCGAGGGGGCAGACGGCTGCATCAGGCTTGGGCAGGACGCCCACGAGACCATCGTCAACCATCGCTACAGCACGATCTCCATCACCAAGCGGTGGGAGAGCGGCACCGCCGTCGCGCGCCACGGCAATCTCTATGTGGCGCTGTATCAGCTGGTAGGTGGGCAAGAGGTGCTTGCCGAAGAGGGAGGCGTGCTGTGCAGTGACGTGGTGCAGAGGATTGCCGCGCCTGCGACAAGTGCCACGTGGTATCTGGAGCTGCCGGCTGGTGCCACGCTCGAGGACTATGTGGTGCGCGAGGTCTCTGTCGAGGGGACGGGCGACGAGCGGGTCGTGACGCCGCTCTTTGACGGCGACACGCTGGTGGTGCAGGGCGAGACGATGTCATCGGACGACGACCTTGCCCCAGACCAGAAGGCGGACGTCAGGTACTCGGTGTCGTATGCGCCCGGATCTGAGGCCGTCGTCGTGGAAGGCGACCAGAACATCCGATCGCGTACCGATGCGGTTGCCAACGCGCGCAAGCAGCTCGTCCAGTTCCGCAAGGTCGACGTTGCCGACCTCGATCGAAACCTCTCGGGTGCCGTGTTCGCGATGTACCGCGTGACCGATGGCGTGCAGGAGGACGACCCGATCTACGCACGTCTCGTGTCGGGCGAGGACGGCCTGCTGGCTGACGGCGACGAGACGAGTCTCGACCTCTCGATGGGGACCTATCACCTGGTGGAGACCGAGGCCCCTGCCGGCTACATCCTGCGCGACAAGCCCGTGGTGGTCGTGGTCTCGGCGATGGGTGTGACCTATGACGAAGGCATCACCGCCATCGGCTCGGATGGCAGGGGCGTGAGCGTCTCGGACGACATCTACACGATGAAGGTGACCAACAGTGGCGGATACGCATTGCCACATACGGGAGGTAAAGGTACGAGGACACTCTATGCAATGGGTGTGCTATTGGCGGTAGGGGCCTTTGCAAGCCTGTTGCGTAGGCGTGCGGAGGTGTAGTGGCATCGAATGGGACGTTGCGAAGGGGGCGTCCCTTGGCACTGGCAGGCTTGGGGTTTTGTCGCAAACGTCATGCAAGTCGCATGATTGTTGCGCCGGGAACGCAGACAGCCTGCCATAATGTGAGACATGTACAAGAGAGGCACTAGCTCTCGTCGAGGCACGTGGAGCGGGTATCTATACGGAGACACACTATGCTTTCTTCGCGCAAGAAATCTGCTGGGGGAACTTCGAAGCAGAACAGGGAACTGAGCAAGCTTCGTCGTCAGGACCTGTTGGAGCTGTTGCTCGACCAGATGCACGAGAGTGACGACCTGCGCACGACCATTGGTCAACAGCAGCTGCGGATCGCCGAGCTGGAGGGCCTGACCGAGCGTCTGAAGGACAAGCTCGACCTCAAGGACGAACAGATCGAGCACCTCAAGGACAAGCTCAACGCCAAGGACGAGCAGATCGAGCACCTGAAGGACAAGCTCAACGACAAGGATGCGCTGATCGAGAGGCTCAAGAAGCGCCTTGACATCAAGGACATCATGATCGCCGAGCTGATGGCCCAGGGCCGCGACCTGCCGCATTCTGACGACCTGATCGACATGGGCGAGCTGCTGGCCGCCGAGGAGCGTGCAGTGGAGAGCTACCTCGACCAGACGGCTGCGGCGAAGGCCGAGACCGAGGGCGACGAAGCCGAGGTCGATCCGGCAGAGGCTGAGGCCGAGGGCGAGGAGCCGGAGGTCGATGAGACCGAGGCTGAGGCCGACGATACCGACGACGCCGACACTGAGGAAGCGCAAGCTGAGGCAGAGGAAGCCGAGGCTGAGGCTGCCGAGGTAGAGCAGGCTGAGGATGAGGCCGGCGACACCGAGGTAGAGCAGACTGACGCCGAGGTCGAGAGCTCTGAGGAAGAAACGGCCGCCGAGCCCGTTGATGAGGTCTCGGAGACCGTCGAGGAGGAGCCCGCTGCTGATGCGGCAGTGGACGCTGAGACTGCCGAGGCTCTCGCCGATGAGGTAGCCGATGCTCCTGAGGAGACTCCTGCCGAGTACGCTCTTGAGGCCTCCGGGGCTGAGGAGCCTGCCAGCCCAGAGCCCGATGAGACGCAACCGGAGGAGGCAGACGAATGAGCGAAAAGACGCCTTCCACCCCCGCGTCCGCACCCAGCCAGAAGGCCCTCGAGGCAGAGCTGAGCAAGGAGCGTTCGCGCAACAACTTCTTTAAGGCGCTGCGGAGCACCATCTTCTCGCTGGTGGTAGTCGCTGCGGCCGCCGTCATCGTAGCCATGCTGGTCCTGCCTGTCATGCAGATCCAGGGCACGAGCATGACCGACACGCTGCAGGACCGCGACATCGTGGTGGCCCTGCGCGGCAGCAACTACGAGACCGGCGACGTCATCGCCTTCTACTACAACAACAACATCCTGATCAAGCGCGTGATCGCGACGACAGGACAGTGGGTCAACATCACCGAGGATGGCACGGTCTACGTGGACAACGTGCGCCTCGACGAGCCGTACGTGACGGAGCCAAGCCTAGGAGACTGCAACATACAGTTGCCCTACCAGGTGCCGGACGGCAAGATCTTCGTGATGGGCGACCACCGCTCCACGAGCCTCGATAGCCGCAACACGGCACTGGGCTGCATCAGCACCGACATGGTGGTCGGACGACTGCTGATCCGCGCTTGGCCCCTCACGGGATTCGGGCCGATCAGCTAGCGACAGCGGGACATGTTGTTCCAGAAGGGGCTGCCCCTATTGGTGCGAGGTGCCAATAGGGGCAGCCCTTTTTTGGAACAGAGCATGGGCTGACGATGCGAGGGGATGCCTTTCTGGGGCATCCCCTCGTCTTGTGCAGGGATGCCGCGCAGGTCGTAAGTCTCCACCGGGTCTTAGGCAGACTTACGGGGGAGTTCGGCGGCGCGAAAGTCCCCGCAAGTCTGTGCGCGGCGCTCGTGCCTTGAAGGACGGCGGCAAAGCCGCAGCTAGAGGGCTCGCAACCGGTCCCCGGCAATGGGTCCGACGACTTACGGGGGGAGTTCTAAGGCTCGGAAGTCCCCCGCAAGTCTGCGCGCTTTGCTCGTGTTCCGGGGGACGGCGGCAAACCCGCAGCTAGAGGACTTGCAGCCTACCCTCGGCAATGAGCTCCGACGACTTGCGGGGGAGTTCTAAGGCGCGGAAGTCCCCCGCAAGTCGGCGCACTACGGGGACTTTGGCTGCGGGATCGTCGCTGCTGTCGGCGCCCTAGTGGGAAGCTATAGCCCTAGTGGGAAGCTATAGAGAGATACCTCGTGGGATGCGAGGGCAAGTTGATTCCAGAAGCTAAAACGAAGTGTTGTGCAGATGTACATAGTTTAACAACATTAGAGACCTGTATAAATCGAAATGTCATGCGGACTCACGGTAGAGAGTATCTGACGCCGTCCGGCAACGTCCGTGAGATAACCCTTCTGAAGTGCTGTCAGCATTGGCGCGACGCCGCATTCTGAGACTGGCGGAGACGCTTGTCTGACATCGGCTGCGAGGCCTCTCCACCTATGCAACAAATGATACCCAAGCGTAGCGAATACATTGAAATAAATGATGCACGAATGCCACATTAAGAGCCGAATAACTGCGTAAATGCAATTGTCCAGTAGCGATTAACGGGAAGCAACTCGCGGAGAATCGGGAAAGAAATCGCTCTGCTAGCAAGGGAGAAACCAGAGAGATTTGCCTCTGCGAATAGAGTGAGAAGGCGCCTTCCGAGCTGCATTTTGTGACACCGCTGGCAACCCTCCCGAAAGTCCTTTAAACGTCGTGAACGTCGGCTGAGAAGTGAGTGACGGGTGCAAGGGCATGGGATAATGACTTTAGTGTAATAGCACAATTCCGTGCGCGGCGCGTATTTGCATGAACGCAGTAGCAAGTAGGCCAGGAGCACGTTACTAGATAGTGAGTCGAATGTGGTCGGGCACGCTGGGCTTCCAGCGAGGGTTGGCGCGCGATGCCATACGCGCAGAGCCGATCCATTCCACACCGGACGAGCTGAGGTAGAAGGGACTTGTGATGAAGGGCGCGAGGGCTACGGTCTCCATCAGACAGAACGTAAAGCGGGCCTTGAAAGCCAGCAAGATTCGCCGCGAGAATGCACGAGTGCTCGCGGTGCTGGCCGTGTTCGTGTCGCTCGCCGTGGCGGGCATCCTGATGCAGAACGGTCGAGCGATGATTCGCGAGGAGCGGGTGCTGGACTGCCCCGTGGCGGCGGATAGAACTGTGGCGCACACCCACGACGAGAGCTGCTACGACGACGAGGGGCGCCTCGTGTGCCAGCTGCCCGAGGTGGAGCTGCACGCGCACGACGACTCGTGCTACACCGAAAAGCGCGAGCTCGTATGCGGCTTGGAGGAGGGTGAGGGCGCTCACCACCACGACGAGAGCTGCTACGACGAGGGAAACCTCGCTTGCGGGCTCGAGGAGTCCGACGGCCACGTGCACGACGACGGGTGCTACGAGATCACGCGCACGCTGACCTGCGGCAAGGATGAGATCACCGAGGCTCATGCGCACGGCCAGGGCTGCTTCCGCACGGTCGTCGTGGACGACGGGGAGGCCGAGGAGGCAGAGGTCGCCTCTGCTGCAGAGACTGAGGAGCCCATCGACGGGGAGACGGCCAAGCAGTTCTCCGCGCAGACCTTCGAGCAGAGGTTCGTCAACAACAAGAACGAGCTGCAGCTGAGGGTGTTCGTGGACGCGCCTGCGGGGGCGCTCCCCGAGGGCACCACGATGAGGGCCGAGATGGTCAGCCCCAAGAAGGTGGACCAGGACGTCGTGCAGAACGCCGTGTCCGAGAGGACCGAGGGCAGGGTACTGGAGTTCCAGGCCGTGGACATCACCTTCCACAACGCGCAGGGTACCGAGATTGAGCCCGCACGCGACGTGACCGTGACGATGACCTCGGCGCTCGCCGCGACCGACGAGCAGCCCGTGGTCGTGCACGTGGAGAGCGACCGCGAGGCCGCAGCCCGCGCCGAGGCGCAGGGCAGGCGCACCTACGAGATCGAGGCCGACGTCGTGGACCAGCTGAGCGAGCGCGAGCTGAACAAGCGCGACATGGAGCTGGCAGACGACCAGCTGGCCTTCGACGCGGGCGCCTTCAGCACCTATGTGCTGGCCACCGCCTCGCGCGACCACACGATGAAGTCTACCGACAACGAGACCGTAACCATTACCGTGGACGCGAAGGCGGACGCGGGCATCCCGCAGGACGCCGTGATCCAGGTGGGAGAGATCGGTCGAGGCACCGTGGAGTATGAGAGCTACCTCGCGCAGGCAGCCGAGGCCGTCGGCGCCGAGAACGTGACGCTCGCGAGGTTCTTCGACATCAACATCGAGAGCGGCGACCAGACTCTGCAGCCCCAGGCTCCGGTGAACGTGAAAGTCGAGCTGATGGGCGCCCAGATCGATGCGACCCAGTCGAACATGCATGTCGTTCACTTCGGCGAGAAGGGGCCGGAGGTACTGGGCTCTAGGCTGCGCAACGAAACCGTTTCCTTCGAGGCGGATGGTTTCTCGGTCTACGCCGTGGTGCTGACGGAGTCCATCCGCACGGAGTTCCTTGCCTCTACTGGCGACCTGTACGACGTCACCGTGCGCTACGGCGAGGATGCTCAGATTCCCGAAGGTTCTAGGCTGCAGGTCAGCGAGATAGCACCGGGCTCTGAGGCATACAACAACGCCTACCAGCTGCTCTTTGGCTCCGAGCCAGGGGCTAATGCCCCTATGCTCTCGGTTGACATCTCCATCGTGACTCCTGACGGAAAGGAGATCGAGCCGCAGGACGCGGTGACGGTGGACCTGAAGGTGAAGGCTCTGCCCGATGGCGCTGATGCGGAAGAGGTGCAGAAGAACGTCGAGATCAGCCACATGAGGGAGAGCTCTAACGGCATCGTCGTAGAGACCGTTGCGTCTGCCGCCCAGGTCGAGGTCGGGGAGACGCTCGATGCGAGCTTCGAGGTCGAGAGCTTTTCGCAGTTCAATATTACATGGGCGAGGGGTAATACGACACGCGCACTCATTCAAGTCCATTATGTTGATGAAGACGGTAATAATCTCACTGGGCAACAGACAACGAATCTGTCAACGAATACAAATAATAGTCAGATCTATACATTTGCTAACTATGCTACTCGGACAATCGATGAGGCAGAATTCATTGAGGCAAAACTTGGGTCCCCGTCAGGATCTACTGTTACTAGCGTAACCTTTAGCAGAGAAACTGGATGGTTCGGAACTTATAATTATACGAGGTTCTATAATGGCAATACCCTTATCTCTGAAGTCACATCCAACACCACTTATGACGTTTACCTCGTATATGAAAGGCAAGCTCCTGGCCTGACGATATCCAAGACCACCACCGGTGCGACGACGCCCGCTGGTGCCACCTTTACCGTGTCGAGCACCGACGGAACGTACACCCGAGAGTTCACCTATGCCGACATGACCAACGGCAAGATCAAGCTCGAGGATGCTCCGGCCGGAAAGACGTATACGGTCACCGAGAGCGGCGCGGATAGGAACGGCTACATCCGGACGACTACCTACGGGGGCAGTGTCACGCTTACCGAGAGCCGGCCTTCTGGAACGCTGACAGTGAGCAACGCGTACACCAACGATCCAAATGTCGTAAAGGTCTACGTCTATGTGGCTGCCTACGATGAATTCGGCAACCAGTTCAAGGACAATCCCGAGTTTCTCGAGCTGCTGGGCATCAGTGGGGACACCGTCGACGGGAACGGCTACTTTCCGGTGGGGGAGATCTATCTCGACAAGTCTTTCTTCAACGGCAAGCCGACCTCAAAGTGGACTGCCCTGATCAATTCCGCCAGCGACTGGGAGCACGTGCTCGCTGCGCTAGGCGAGCTTGACACGTCTACGTTGATATATGACCAGGGCGTAGACTACGCACTCAATCAGGGCAACAGCGTCGGCGACTATATGGACCAGGCTATTGGCGATGTCGACAAGGGGGCAGGTTCTCAGTGCACAGCCCTGTTCGGCTGGAGCGGACACTCCTATGGCTTTGAGGACCAGAGCGTGGAGTATCATCTGGACCTCCGCTTCCAGACGCACAAGGTGACGTTCATCACGGGCAACAACGGGATCGGAAGCGGCGCCTCGAGAGACGGCACCACGGTCGATGTCCGTGCCTACATCGAGGGCTCAGAGATCCAACAGCCCCGAAACCTTGTGATTCCCGCAGGGTACCGACTGGTCGGCTACTACAACGACCCGGACTTCACGACGCCGTGGAACAAGATTGGTACTCCGATCACGCAGGACGAGGTCGCCTATATCAAGATCACCCCGCAGAGCAACGTGATCTTGTACTACAAGCCCGTTCCGACCGAAGGCGGCACCGTGAGCCTGGATGCCGAGGGCTTGAATCCCGAGACAGGCACGCCAGCCGGCTCGACCGCGACGCCCAATCCCGGGTACCACTTCGTGGGCTGGTATGCGGACGAAGCCTGCACGCAGCTCCTCTCTACCGATGCGCGCTACACGCCGACGAAGGCGTCGGGCGAGCGATGGGTGGACGGAACTACGTACTACGCGAAGTTCGAGGAGGATTCGGTCACCCTGACGTTTGTCGCTGAGGACAACATCGATCGCGTCGAGCTTGTGACCGATGCCGACGAGGTCATATCCGTCACGGGCAACGGCACCAAGCAGATGCAGGTGACCGTCAACCAGATCCTCGGCCCCTCGGTGACGGTCCGTGGAGTCGCAGCCGATGGGTATGTGGTCAAGGAGTGGACCGTCGAAGGCAGGACTGATGCGCTGACCAGGGAAGAATCCGTCGTCACTGCTATAGAGGACGATCCATCGGCAACCGTGGGGCACTGGACGGACCGGACGTACCACGTGTGGGCCGAGACCGAGAAGACCATCACGGTCGACAAGGAAGTCCGGCATCTGGGCTCGCTGCATGCCACCGACATCAACACGACGGTCTACTTCGTCCTGTGGGACATCGCCAACGAACGAAACGTCCTCGATGAGCATGGCGAAATCTGGACTCAGAGCATCGAGATCGTGGATGGCGTGCCGCAGGGTACCGTCAGCTTCACGGGGCTGCAGAGCGGATCCTATTCGGTGTGGGAGGTCGATGCCGAAGGGCACGACATGCAGGCAGGGACCGTCATGATTGGTGACGACATCGTCATCTCCAAGATCGAGACTAGGCACAGCACGGGCTCTGGGAACATCGCGACGGTGAACGACCAGACACCGACCGACGAGGTGACGGTCATCAACACCTACAACCACAGGTCCGACGTCATCACCTGGCACGTGAGGAAGGAGTGGTACACCTCGCTGAACACGATTCAGGCGGACCAGGCAAACGTCAACATTCCTGAGGGGGCGACGTCCACGTTGGCCCTCTATAGGAGCGACGACCTCACGACGCCGCTGAAGACGGTCGTTCTCGACGGCGTTGTGGACGAGGATGGCGAGGAGGTTCCCTGGCAGGCCACGTTCGAAGAGCTCCAGCTCAGGGACGAAGACGAGAACTCGATTGGGTACGTGGTGAAGGAGATCGCGTTCACGCCGGAGAGCAACGAGAACGGATACTTCTATCCTTACGAAAGCCAGACGAACCATGACGGCGGTGTGATCCGCAATGCCGTCATGACGGGCAGCATCAACGTCTACAAGCAGATTGAGGTGCAGCCCCGCAGCGCCGAGATGGACGAGCTCGTCCGCAACGCCGTCGGCAACCTGAAGGTTCGCGTGACGGGTCCCCATGGATACGACGAGGTGTTCGAGTTCACCGACACGAACGATCCCTACAACCCATCGCTGCAGATCACGGGCCTTCCCGCAGGCGAGTATACGGTCGCCGAGATGTACTACGAAGACCTGCTGACGGGACGCAAGTGGAATCCCACGCTGTCGTGGATTCAGGCGGGCAATGGGATGGAGCAGGCCGGCGCGACATCCGCAACGTTCGAGGTGGCCACGGCTGGGGCTAGCAACGACACCGTGGATGTCCGCATGAAGAACGACTACACGAAGTACGACATCACTGCCACCAAGGTATGGGACGACAGCGGCATCGAGAACGCCAACCATCCGCCTGTCAGCCTGACGCTGTATCGAATCGACGGGGAGGGCAACCGTACGCCGGTGAGCACGAAGATCATTGGTGCCAACCAGACTGGCGCGGGACTTACCGTCAAATGGGAGCAGCAGGAGCAACAGGACCAGCAGTACACGTACGAGATCGTCGAGGCCCCTGTTGCAGGGTACGTTTGCACGTCCGTTACCGGTGACATGTTCGATGGCTTTACCGTCACGAACAAGCGGGCTGCCTCGATCAAGGTCGTGAAGGTCGACCAAGAGGGACATGCGCTGGCTGGCGCCACGTTCAGCCTGACTGGCCCAGAGGGAAGTGACATCGACGAGTCCGGTCTGGTTTCGACGATCGATGATTCTGGCTCGGCGCTTGTGTACGAGAATACCTCGGCACCTTTTGGGGCCTATGTCCTGACGGAGACGAATCCGCCTGCCGGATACAACCACCTCCCGGGACCCATCGAGATCGATGTCGATGTCAACGAGAACGATCAAGTGGTGGTCACGCCGACTATCGGCGGTGAGACGAGCGCGTTCGCAAAGGCGGAGCTTATCGCTGTCGAGCATCCTGAGGCGGGATGGGTCGTGACCGTGATGAACGACGCCGGTGTCGCGTTGCCCGCAGCCGGCGGTAGCGGATCGACGGCCTACTACCTCGTGGGTACGCTGGTTGTCCTGGCGGGTGCCTTCCTGCTGTGGAGGAGAGAGGCGTAGCGAGGAAGACTCGAAGAACCGAAGAAGAACTGAACCCAGCTGGCCTCAGAGATGGGGCCAGCTGCTCCTCTGATGCGTAACGCGTGTTGATGTTCGCCAGGATTGCTGCGAGTTGGGGAGTATCCCAAAACCTCAACACGCTCACCGGTGTTGGGAGTGGCAACAGACGCGCCTTGAGTTTGCGTTGTAGCTGCGGGCGCTATGTCTGACGACATCCCGCATCGATATGCTGCAGCTAGCAGGAATTTGCCCGAACGTCTTCGAATCTCCGTGAACGTCAACTGATGGCGCTATCTGCAAAAAAGCCCGTATGAGATAATACAATCGCAAAAAAGTATTTGAGAATTGGGGCTTTCGCACCGTGCGTCGAGATTCCGGTTGCGCGTTGGACGCGAATGGCCTCTTTGAGATAGCACGGGTGGGCATGGGTCGCGCGGCATGGCGCTGATTCGCCTGCCTTGGATGCGGAGGCAAGGCATATGGAGGGCAGGCCGACAAGCCGAGTGAGGCGTGAGGCCAAGCGCGCGATACGCTCGATGAAGATCCGCCGCGAGAACGCTCGCGTGTTCGCGGTGCTGGCTATCTTTGTCGCTCTTGCCGTCACCGGTGTCCTCATGCAGCACGGCCGCGCCATGATACACGAGGAGCGGGTACTGGACTGCCCCGTGGTAGCGGACGGGTCCGTGGCTCACACTCACGGCGAGAGCTGCTACGATGCGGACGGCAACCTCGTGTGCCAGCTTCCTGAGGTTGAGCTGCACGTGCACGACGACTCGTGCTACACCGAGGAGCGCACGCTTGTGTGCGGGCTCGAGGAGGGCGCGAATCACACCCACAATGACTCCTGCTACGAGGTCACCCGCACCCTTACCTGCGGCAAGGAAGAAATCACCGAGGAGCACGTTCACGGTCAAGGCTGCTTCAGGACCGTCGTGGTGGACGACGGTGAGGCCGGGGATTCGAACGGCCAGGAGAGCGCGGATACAGAGAGTGTCTCGGGCCTCTCGGAGAGTGCGAACCAGGCCGAAGACGCTTCCGCGGCTGAAATCGAGGAGCCTGTCGACGAGGAGACGGCCAAGCAGTTCCCCGCCCAGACCTTCGAGCAGAACTTCGTCAACAACAAGAACGAGCTGCAGCTAAGGGTGTTCGTGGACGCTCCGGTGGGGGCACTTCCCGAGGGCACTACGATGAAGGCCGAGATGGTCAGCCCCAAGAAGGTGGACCAGGAGCTCGTGCAGGACGCCGTGTCCAAAAAGACCGAGGGCAAGGTGTTGGAGTTCCAGGCTGTGGACATCACCTTCCTGGACGCGCAGGGGCAGGAGATCGAGCCCGCGCGCGACGTGACCGTGACGATGACGTCCGCGCTCGCCGCGACCCAGGAAGAGCCTGTGGTCGTGCACGTGGAGAGCGACCGCGAGGCTGCTGCCCGCGCCGAGGCGCAGGGCAGGCGCACCTACGAGATCGAGGCCGACGTCGTGGACCAGCTGAGCGAGCGCGAGCTGAACAAGCGCGACATGGAGCTGGCTGAGGACCAGCTGGCCTTCGACGCGGACGCCTTCAGCACCTATGTGCTGGCCACCGCCTCGCGCGACCACACGATGAAGTCCACCGATGGCGAGACCGTGGCTGTGACTGTTGACGCCAAGGCCGACGCGGGCATCCCGCAGGATGCTGTGATCGATGTGATCGAGATCGCACCCGGTTCCTCCCTCTATGGCTTGAGCTACGAGGAATACGTGGCAAGGACAGCGAGTGCCTTGGGTATGGAGACGAGCAACGCCGATTATATCCGTCTGTTTGACATAAAGATTGTCAACAAGAACGATCACAGTACAAGGTATCAGCCGGCGGAGGGGACGACGGTTGATGTCAGGATTGAGCTGGTTGATAAAGATCCGAATGAGAAATCAGCAACGAGTACGCAAGTCGTGCATTTTGCCGAGGGGGACGAGCGGCCGGATGTCGTTGAGAGCATCAGTGTCCAGGGTGCCGCAGTGAGCTTTGAAGCTTCGGGTTTCAGCGTGTATGCGATTTTTGATACGGCGGATACTGACCCATCCGGTACGGTTTCTCGCAAATACGAGTTCTATACAGATGAGACTTTCGGAACCGCTTTTACCTTTGTCAACAAAGAGGGCGAGCAGACTTCCGTGCAGTATGTGACAGAGGGGGGAATGCTTTATAACCCCGACGCACCTCTTGCCGCAGTTGACGGAAAGCAGTTTGTCGGATGGGCAGATGCTAGCGGTGCAATCATCATTGCGCCAGGAACCGAAGGGACAGAAATCACTGGGGTTGCCGGTACAAATACAGTGGTTAAGCTATATCCCAAATATGAGGAAGTCTACTATATCGAATACTACGATGAGCATCACAATATTTATAAGACAGAGTGTGTTCTAAATGGCGATTTCACCATGAACGGTATGCTGGCCAGCCTACTAGAGGGAGAAGAGTACAGGATTACCTACCAGCCTGATGATAGCGAGGAAGCCTTCATGGGCTGGTCGCTAGAGGATCATTCCATGGATACGGTGACGCAAGTAGATTTTACCGGCGATGCCGATAAGAAAATCGAGCTGTATCCTGCAAAAGCCAAGGTATTCTGGATTAACTTCGACAAGAACGATGCTGGCGGTACCTCTAAAGCTACCTACACCGCACCGATATGGGTTTTGCAGACCGACAACAAGGTATCTGACCGGCACGCTTCGCTACCGACATCTACTCGACCCGGATATGAGTTTGGCGGCTGGTACACAGACCCTGAGTGCATAACGCCTTTCAATATGAATACCCATCTGACGGAAGACGTCACTCTATATGCACGATGGATTCCCGCTGATCAGACCTATACGGTCGTAATCTTGAAGCAGAGGATATCTGACAGTGTAACTGCGACTGCTGACGAGAAGACCTACGATTACGAGACTTCCTACACCTTGCATGGCACAACCGGAAGTATTGCGACTGTGTCGAATCAGTATAAGAATCTAAACTTCGATGGTTTCAATTATGCCGGTTGTGATGCTGGTACCACGGTAGCTGCTGACGGCAGTACAGTGCTCTACGTATACTATGACCGCAAAATCATTACATTCAACTTTTATTTATATGGAGCAACAGGAACCACAGTAAACTATTCGGTCATCAACGAGAACCAGGCGAATAACAACTATAGAGAAGGCATCGATGTTTACGGAGATTATCAGGGTGGCAAAGCTGTCCTAACAAGAGAGTCGAATACCTCAGTGCGTAATTATTTGTCACAGTATAATTATAATGGCGCACCTGAATATGAAGAAGACGTATACGAATTGAGAAATGGCCGATATGTCATAGCCGCTGAACCGTATGTAATTGGAAAGGATTATTACAGAAGTGCTTGGTGGGGATTGAGTTTCGAAAGGTTGTACTGGCGTACCGAAACTACCACTGACTACAAGTGGTATACACCAGATGGTAAAGAGTACAACGGTACCTTCTATCGCCAAACGACAACGCAACCTGGCACTCGTTGGTACATCTGGAAGTCTATGACGGGCCTCTATGGGTCATCACTAAACGGCGAGTGGCCTTCTGAGTACTGGTGGTATTCGGACTATAATGAGCGCACTGGGGCTGTGGGTGGAACGCGGACAACGTTCCTTGATGCCTTCTTGCCTTCTGGGACCAGTACGGAAGTCAACTACTACGGCAATGAGGGTACAGGCTCTTCGAGCATCCGGTTCTATCAACAGAACACAGATGGTGAGACATATTCATTGCCAAGTGGCGGTACGGTATCATCTACTAGTACTGGATCGTTTAATCTTACAGACAAATATAATGGTTTCCATATAGCAGAGTACCGTACGAGAAGGAATAATAACTGGTCGGCTTGGATACAACCTGGTGACCTCACATTGCAAAATGGTAGCTATTATTACGATGCAGATCCGAATACATATGGCTATCAACCTATTTCGAGCGGTTTCACCGATCTTGAGATTCGTTACGATCGCAATGAATATACGATAGACTTCTTGGATGGCTTCAATCACAGTAACGCAGAGCTTGCTGATTCTGCGAGCGTACTGTACGGATGCTCTGTGGCAGAAGTGGATCCTGGAACGCCCGACATCACTCATGAGGGGTATACATTCACCGGCTGGTACACCGATCCGGACTGCAAGAACCCCTTCGACTTTTCGACTGAGACGATGCCGGCGAACAATCTGGTGCTCTATGCAGGTTGGGAAAAGATGAAGTTCCGTATTTGGGTTCAACCTAATGGTGGAATACTGAGTCCTACAGAATCGACATTCTTCCGGGCTGAGTACGGAGAGCTGATTCAAGAGTACAGCGATGTAGAGATGACTGGTCGCGATTATTATGCATCTGATGATGGCGAATATAGTTATATCTATATCTGTGATCCCGATAACCACGATCAAGCTCGAGTAGCGTATTATAAGAAGACATCAGAACTCGGTGAAGTTGTTCTCCAAAAGGAGGATGAGAACGGCAACATCATCAATGACGTGTACGATGAAAGAGAATGGACTGATGGTAAGAGCTACAGCTATCAAAAAGGTGTCTACGATTTCGTCGGTTGGTATCGCGTAGATGGTGAGATTAGTGAATCAACTCCACCAGAGATTCTCGAAAGCGACGAGCTTACCCTGTGGAATTTCAATACACCGGTAACGGAGCCTTTGGCAATTCGTGCAATCTGGAAGCGAGTGGGTTCGTTCCGAGTCGGATACGACAAGAACATGTATGACGAGGACGGAAACACTATTGTCGTGCCTGGAGCGGACGATGCGGTAGTGCCCTCGACAACGCTGTATACCTACGGCGATCTTTCTCAGGCAATCGTCGGAAACGCTCCGACGAAAGCTCCTTCGAATTATATATTCGTCGGTTGGCGTACACCTGCTGGCGAAATAGTTCAGCCAAATGAGACGATTACGATTCATTCCTCCCTAGCAACGTTGGAGGACGGCAGCGACACAAGTGACCCGAAGTACATGTATAAGCTCACCGCTGTGTACAAGCAGCTTGACGTCACGTCTCTGACCTATGACGCAAATGGCGGTACGGGCACACTGACAGACCTTGAGGGCACGGCTAGCGAAAGCGAGAACGCTGCTTATGGCACGAACCAGATAGCCAAGCTGGAGCTCAATTCGAAGCTGACGCTGAGTGGGGGATCTGGTTTCACGAGAGAGAATTACAGGCTGATCGGGTGGAACGACGATGAGGCTGCTGCTGATAATGGGGTAGTCAAGTACGAACTGGGCGGAACGTATGGCATAGACGATTCCGCCGGCAATACGCTATATGCGGTGTGGGAGCTATTGAGGATGCCCGTACCCTTCACCAAACAGGGTGAGAACGAAGACGGAACATATAGTCAGCTTGAGGGAGCGGAATTCAAACTCTATACAGATTCCGAATGCCGTACCCTTATCAGCAGCGATGATGCTTATAGCAAGGTGATTGGTGAGGCGGATGCTATAGTCACTTCAACGGATGATGAAGGGACAAATGTCACTTTCCCGAAAGTTCCGGTTGGCACCTTCTATTTCATGGAGACATCTGTTGATAGTCGCTACAACCTTGACAGCACAATACACTCCATAGAGGTGACAGAGTCCGATGACGGGAACCATACTCTGAGCTACACAATCGACGACAGCTACAGCTCAACAGATCCGCTTGTGATCAAGAACCATCTCAAGGGAACGCTCGCGATTACGAAGACGGTTGACAGCGTCGTGGAAGGAGATTCTGCAAAAGCGTTTAGCTTCACTGCGACGGTCCTGAATGCAGATGGAGGCACCGATACGGCTATCAACGGCACCTACGGTGACCTTGAATTCTCGAATGGAGTGGCAACCTTCACGCTTGCACATGGCAACGAGACTAAGATCCGCAACCTTGTTGGCAAGGAGATTGTCGTCACAGAGAACGATGCCGCAATCTATACAACTACAGCGACAACCGCTTCCGGTGCGGGTATCTACGATGCTGCGTCTAAGTCCTATTCAGTCACAATCCCTGATGAGGGCGATACAGTCGACTTCGAAAACGTGCTTGAGGGTGTTCCGGTCAAGGTTCTGAAGATCGATCAGACGGGTTCCGCGCTGGAAGGGGCGGGATTCTATTTCACGGGCATGGATTTCGATGGCAATGTGGAAGAAAACGTAGAGCGCAAGACAAGGTATGTTTCCGCGAAGCCGAATCCCGAGAGCGAAGAAGCGCTCATAATCGAGCGAGAAGCGGTGCCTCTTGGAACGTATACGCTATGCGAAGAGACTACTCCTGCTGGTTATATTGGGCTGGAAGGTGACGTGGAGATCACCATCTCGGCCGGAGCAGGCGGGGAGATAGAGGCGTCTTACAAGGTGGGCGATACTCAGTACACGGGACCGACGTATATTGATCAAGTGGACGGAACGTGGGTTATAAAGATTATGAACTCCACGGGCTATGCGCTTCCGGCTGCCGGTGGGTCCGGTACCAGCCTGATCTATCTTCTCGGCAGCATGATGGTCCTGTTTGCTGGAGCGATGCTGCTGAAAAGGCGCAGGGTTGTAGATTAGGGTCGCAGCTTAAATCTTCGCCTCCCTCTACTGCAGCTGCGGTGGAGGGAGGTAAATCCGTTTTGGGGTTCAAGCGAGGCGGTTGTTGCCAGAGGTGTCGCATCCATGTAGCCCAAAGAGATCGCGCATAGCATCACTTGACCGCGGCAGTACCTCGCTATCTTTACTTCTTCACTAGCAATCCGCCGAAAACCTTTATAATTAGAGTGTATTAGCTAGAAAAAAGTAAAGGTTACTCAGGAGGCCGGGCGGATGCTCTCATACGAAGGCCTGTATTCACAGTTGCGGAAGAGGGGAATGACAAAGACAGCCCTGGCAACCGAGCTGGGGATTTCCTCGCGGACCATCGCTAAGATTGCCAAAGGCGAAAAGCTGTCCAAAAGGACGCTGCAGAAGATAGCTGACTATCTGGGCTGCGACGACAAGACCCTCTGTCGCGAACTGTCGGACAATCCCATACTGCAGGTTCTGCGCGACGAGAAGGATGCGGGCATTTCTGGGGCTCTCTACCATGAGCTTCAGGTGCGTATGACCTACAACTCCAACCACATCGAGGGTAGCAAGCTCACCGAGGACCAGACGAGGATGATCTTTGAGACCAGCACTATCGATGCGAGCGGTGGCGTGCCCGTGGACGACGTCCTAGAGACAGTCCATCACTTCCGGGCCATCGACTATGTGATCGATACGGCAGAGGAGGAGCTGACCGAAGAAATCATCAAGCACCTTCATTACATCCTCAAGCACGACACGAAGGATGCTATGTTGGGCTGGTTTGCCGTGGGCGATTACAAGCGTAGGGCGAACATGGTGGGTGGGCGAGAGACGGCCAGACCACAAGACGTCCCCGAGCAAATGAGACTGCTTTTGGCGGAGTACAACGCAAAGAGAGCGGTCACGATTGAAGACGTGATAGAGCTGCACGCGGAATTCGAGCTCATTCATCCGTTTCAGGATGGGAACGGTAGGGTGGGGCGACTGATATCGCTGAAGGAATGCCTGAGGCACGGTATCGTTCCGTTCTTCATAGAAGACCGCAAGAAGTACTTCTACTACCGCGGGCTATCGGAATGGAGGCACGAGAGGGGCTGGTTGGTGGACACCTGTCTAGATGGGCAGGATACCTTCGTTGCGCTGCTCGATATGCTGGGGATACCTCATCCGTAGGGGTGGTTCGGCAAGTACAGCTCCGGCGGTCGTAATCGAGTTCAAGGTGTTCGACGACTGGGACGAGAAGACCCTCGAGGACACTGTCGCTCGTGCGCACGCGCAGATCGAGGAGCGAGGCTACGTCACGGGTCTCGTGGAACGCGGGATTGCGGCAGGGCGGATCCGCACGTACGGTATTGCCTTCCGCGGCAAGGAAGTGCTGGTAGGGTAGAGGCTGCGTTGCCGCTGGATAGGGTATCGAAGGTCTTTTGATACAGATATTGATAGTCACACCTAAGTTTTTACATCGTGTTCATACATGCCAAATAGAACCTACATTCCTTGGCGATATGCTGCGTCAAGTTGGAATTTGCTCAAACGTCTTTGAAATGCCGTGAACGTCAACTGAGGACGAAATCTGGGCACTTTCTGTATGAGATAATGTACCGGCAAAAAACTGGAATTAGAACCGGATAACTATTCGTGCTGCGCGCACAAAGGTTGCGGTTGCATGGCTGTGCGTGAGGCGCGGATGGCTTTCTGGAGCGAGCACGGGGCAGGCAAGAGGACGCGCAAGAACGAAGTCCTGCCAGCCCTAGATGCGGAGGATATATATGGACAGCAGGCAGACTGATCGTGTGAGGCGCGATGCCGACCGGGCGATCCGCTCGATGAAGGTCCGCCGTGAGAACGCCAGGCTGCTGGCGGTGCTCGCGGTGTTCGTGTCGCTCGCCGTGGCGGGGATCACCATGCAGGGCGGGCGCGCTATGACGCACGAGGAGCAGGTGCTCGACTGCCCCGTGGCAGCGGACGGGTCCGTGGCGCACACGCACGACGACAGCTGCTACGACGAGGAGGGGCGCCTGGTGTGCCTGCTGCCCGAGGTCGAGGCGCACGTGCATGACGAGTCCTGCTACACCGAGGAGCTGGTGCTCGTCTGCGGGCTCGAGGAGGGCGAGGGTGCGCACTACCACGACGACAGCTGCTACGACGGGGAGGGCAACCCGACCTGCGGGCTCGAGGAGAGCGACGGGCACGTGCACACGGACGACTGCTACGAGGTGACGCGCACGCTGACCTGCGGAAAAGATGAGATTGCCGAGGAGCACGTGCACGGCCAGGGCTGCTTCCGCACGGTCGTGGTGGACGATGGGGAGGCCTGCCCCGCGCAGTCCTTCCAGCACGAGTTCAAGGACGCTGACGACCGCCTCCAGCTGAGGGTCTCCGTGGAGGCCCCCGAGGGTGCGCTTCCCGAGGGGACGACGATGAAGGCCGAGTGGGTCGACACGGAGGCTGACGCTAACGCCGACGTCCAGGCCGCCATCGACGACGCCGTGGCGAAGAGGACCGACGGCGACGGCCGTATCGACTCCGTCCAGGCCGTGGACATCACCTTCCTTGACGCCGACGGCGCTGAGGTGGAGCCTGCCGTGCCGGTGACGGTCACCATGACCTCGCCCCAGATCGCCGACGCCGCCACGGACTCCGCCACGAGCCCGCTCGTGGTCCACGTGGAGAGCGAGCGCGAGGCAATCGAGCGCGGGGAGGAGCTCGGCCTGAGGGAGGTCCAGATAGAGGGCCAGGTCGTAGACCCGCTGAGCGAGAGGCAGCTGGCCAAGCGCGACATCGAGGCGGGGAAGGACGACCTCGTCTTCGACGCGGAGAGGTTCTCCGTCTACGCCGTCGTCTACACGGTGGACTTCCACTACGACGTGGACGGCGAGGCCTACGACCTGTCCCTGCGTGGCGGCGACGCGATCAGCCTGCGCGAGCTGCTGGCGGGCCTCAGGGTCTTCGAGGCGAAGGACGCCGACCTCTTCATGGCCGAGGTCGAGGGCGTGGAGTTCAGCGACACCAGCCTGGTGGCCGTGGCCCAGGTCGGCGAGGACGTCACGGCGGGAGAGCTTCGCGAGCGCTTCGGCCTCCAGGCTCAGCGCTCCGCCGATGCGACCGACGAGGAGATCGCCGCCATGGACGCGAAGCGCTTCCAGCCCGGCGACTGGGCGGTGCTCAGCCTGGCGCCGTTCGACACCGAGGAGACGCTGACCGTCACCATGAGGAACGGTGATGTTTTCACGATCAAGGTGACCGATGCGCAGATTAGCCAAACCTTTATCACTGCCAATGGAGCTAGCTATGAGGTGACGGTTACATATGGACCAGAAGCTGGTATCCCTGAGCGGTCTAGTCTGAGCGTTGAGGAGCTGCCAAAGAGTTCTGAAGGTTTCAAGTCCGCATGGAAGTTGCTGACGGGGACAGAGAAAGCAAACGGCCAAACTGAATCACAGGCTGAAACTGACATCACGCTGGGGATAAAGGCTTATGACATCAGCATTGTTGATGAGAATGGCAACAATGTGGAGCCTCAATCCTCTGTCCAGGTGGCCTTTACGCTGAAGTCGCTTCCGGAAGATGTTGAGGATACAGTTCTGGAGTCCACGCTAGCGATGCACCATGTGGACGAAAGCACCGGGCAAGCCGTAATCGAAGAAGTTGCAGCGATTGATGGAACGTCCGGCAACATGGAGTTGGTGGAGGACTCCATGAAGGCTGAGTTCACTGTTGATAGTTTTTCGACCTATGTGATCAGCTGGGGAAGCACGAGTAATTCGAGTACACAACTGCAAGTTCGCAGCAATAATAGAACAAGGGCAACTGTTACGATATACTATGTCGATACTGATGGCAATCCAATTAAAAGGCCGTCTTCTATTAGTGATACTGTTCAAACGACCGCCGACAGTTTTCCTTATACATACAGCATAACATCGAACAATCTTGCGCAAGATATCAGTGGCTACACTTACCAGAGTGCGCATGCTGATAGCTATCAGGGAAGAGAAGTCACCACAGTTGTAACAACGAGAAGCGGTTCGGGGTATTCTTCAAGCTATACTGCGACTCCTTCGAGCGTATACCTCGTCTACTCCGGAGAGTCTTCTGGCATCACCGTTCACTATGGATACATGCAGGGAGACACCTTCGTCGAGTTTACGAACGACGAGGATGGTGATGTTCCGGCCGGAACTACCGTCCCCAAGCCTTCTCAGTATGGTGATCAGTGGGATCTGGAGAAGACTATTCCGGGATACAGATATGTCACCAGCAGAATCAACGATCCGAAGAGCGGACGAGAGATTTCATCGTTGTTGAATACTGATCCTCCTTATAAGGCAGATACTAATAACACTTTCGAGAACGCCAATCTGTCTGACTATCCGTCATACACTAGCAGCACCGCTCCCACCAGCTTCGTTTCGGAGTGGCGGTATCGACAGCTGTCGAGCGGCGACTGGAATCCAACAAATGACCGCTGGTATTACTCGAATACAGAGCCGGTAACTGGTCTAGGCGTGACAAAGCCCGTGTCGTTTGACGAGACGGAGAGGGACATCTACGTCGTCTACGAAAAAGGAAGCATGAGTGGCGGCAACGGAGATGGCGATACGTCCGACCTTGGAGAGCTGAACGCTCCGACGACTGACAAGCAGGTCGAATCCAATCACGATGGCACCTATGACGTCACACTGAGTGCAAAGAGTGAGAAGAGGAATGAGGAATCTACGACGAAGGCCAATGTGGTAGTCGTACTCGATACATCCTGGAGTATGTATGAGAAAGACACAGGGAATGGCCAGTCTCGCCTGACTGTGGCAAAGGCCGCCATCGGCTCTCTGGCAGACAAACTGTTTGCGCTCAATGCAGATGAAAGCGATACGATCGAGCTGGCATTTGTCAACTTTGCGCAGCGCGTGCGGAACGAAGAGGAGATGCGGACAATCTATTCCGGAACAGATGCTACTTCGTTCAAGAACATGATTAACGGATTGGATTGTGCCTCTGGAACCAACTGGGATGATGCCCTGTATGCAGCCAACCATATCTATTTCAATGACAATGATCCGACATACATCGTCTTCGTCACAGACGGTGATCCCATCTCTTGTGCGCACCCCTATGGCACGTACAACGATTGGGACGGCGGAACATACTATAACAAGAGATCAAATTATGAGTATGCTCTTGCTGCCAAAAATCAGGCCGATCTAATCATCGCCAACAACAAGACTCTGTATACGATTGGTGCTTTTGGCGACATTTCCAATCTTGAGGCCATTGGTGGAACGTATCTGGGGCAAGCAAGCAACACCAAGGCAATCAATGGATACTTTGACGACATCATCTCTGACATCCAGAGCGCACTGGGCTATCGGGACATCACAATTAACGATGGCATCACGGCTTTGTCTTCGACAGGCCTAGCGAGTGGGGACATCTCCAGCCTGCGTTACTACCGTTCCGGCGGCGAGAATGAAGACGGCTCAGAGAAGTACGACCATACCGCAAACGATGGCCATGGAGTTAAGTGGGACGAGGCTCCAGATGCCTACTTGCTGGAGGTCAAGTCTGAGGGCGGAGTGACAAAGTTCTATAAGAATGGAGCGGAGGCCCCTCTGGCATCCCTGACGGACCTTACAGAAACAGAGTATCTCGAGAAGTATCCAGTAGGTACGCGGACGGTGATCTGGGATATCAACGCAGGGTCGGATGAGCTGCTCGAAGACGGCGTGACCTACACGATGATCTTCACCATGTGGCCGAGCCAGGAAGCATATGACCTGATTGCCAACCTGAACAATCATGTAATCAATTACGACGATCTGAGCCAAGCGGAAAAGGATCAGGTGTACTTGGGCGATGACGGCGTCTACTATCTGAAGACCAATACCAAGGCAACGGTAGACTACACGTCTGTAAAGCTGGTAAATGGCGAGGTGTCCGGAACGCCCACATCCGCTTCGGCCACGATAGAAGACCCCAAAGGCAAGATGAACTTGGACACCAGCATCATGACGGTCCGCAAGGAGTTCGCGCATCTGATCAACGAGGAGGATCCGTACGAACAGATCGCCTTCTACCTGCTGGTGGACGGAAAGTACTACAACGCCGATGGTACCCTGTCCGACACGCTGGACGAGTCGAAGGTCTACGCCATCAACCTGCCCAATGACGACGGCAAATGGGAAGACACGATCTACATCGCTCCAGGCCTGATGCGCGGTGGCGAGATCCTGGAAACGGGCCACAACTACTCGCTCGAGGAGAAGATCGTCAGCGGCAATCCGTATGAGTACGAGTTTGCACCTCAGACGGTTCGCCCGATGGTCATCACGGCTGTGCCTACGTTCCTGGTGGAGAAGGACAACTTCAACGCGAATGGGGACAACAAGCAGGAGTACACAATCAACGACGCAGACAGCAAGTACGTCGAGGTGGACGGCAAGTCGGACGCTGACGGCACCTATTACGTCGCGTCGGAAAACAACGGCTCGCTGACCGGCGTGAACCACAAGACCTCTGAGCTGGACATCACCAAGATCGTCAACGATCCAGACGACCTTCTGACCTCGGCACAAGAGGCTACAGAGACCTTCACGTATCGCGTGACGCTACAGATTCCGGATGGATGCGATCCGTCTGGCATCGTTGGCTACGAGTACGTACCAAGGACCCAGAGCAATGCGTACACGCTGTTTGGCTATCAGACCGGTCAGTCGGCATTCCCGGAGGACATCGAGAGGTTCAACGGCAAGACGTATCGCGCGTGGAACACCCTCGTGTACGACGCCCTGATCGAATATGACAGGGTGACGGAGAATGGGAACACGGTCATCAGAGCGAGGCGGGACGCCGACGGGAAGATCATCTGGAAGGTGTCTGCTGAGGGTGGATATCACACCATTACCTACGACATGACCCTGAAGCAGGATGAGGTGATCCGCTTCACGAACCTGCCCACCGGTACGAAATACGTCATCCAGGAGATCTATGCCAACAAGTACCCAGCCGACAATGCCGGTGGCAAGACGGACGGCAGGACGCCTGTGGCCGACGAGAGCAATCTGAGCGCCGAGGGGTATGAGATCGAGCAGGTCCAGCACACCGGAGGCACGCTGTCGGCGGACAAAACTACGGTGACAGGCGAGATCGAAGCTCCCGACACCCGCTACTACAACCAGTTCACGAACAAGAAGGTGACAGAGGTTAAGGCGACTCGCGCGGAGCTGAAGGTCAAGAAGGTAGTGGAAGACTACACCTGGGGGCAGGAGTACTACCGGTTTACGCTGGCTGCGGGAAAGGCAACCTACACGGACACTGAGGGTGGTACAGGGAACTCGCCCATGCCGGACGGCACGCAGAACAGCGTCGTCTCGGTCTACGATTCGACGGCGGAGCACACCCTTTCCTTCGGCGCCATTCGCTACACGAGGCCCGGAACGTATACGTACACGGTATCCGAATACGACAATTCCAAGAATATGCCCAATGTGGAGTTTGCTTCGCCAGTGACGCTCACGGTGACGGTGACGGCTGACAACAACGGAAACCTTACCGTTTCTGAGATCAAGGACGGCAAGGGCACGACGGTCTTTAGCAGGGAAACCGATACGGCAGTCGCCACGGGCCTTACGACGCAGACCAATACCCCGAAGAAGATCCATATCAAGAAGGTCGACAAGGACAACGTGAAAACGGTGCTGGCCGGTGCGGTGTTCGAGATTCGCTCCGGTGAGTCGAAACTGTTCCTGCAGAACGGGAAGCTCCTGAGCGCCGAAGAGGTGAAGGAGATCATCGGGATGGCCGTGACGGCCGACGGTGCCGAAGCGGCGATGGAAAACAAGCAGATCAGCTCGACGCTCACGCTTGGCGAGGCGGGCATCAGTGGCTATTCCTACGATGTAGTGTACGAGCTGAAGGAGATATCTGCTCCTAGCGGATACATCATCGAGAACGGAAGCACGTACTTCAAGGTGCTTCGAGATGGTACGCAGATCTACCTGCGCCTGACGGATCAGAGTGGCACCGTGCTTGTTGACGGGAATAACGAACCGATTCTCGACAACGACAATGCGTTGATTTCTGATGATGGCTTGACCATTTCCGTAAAGAACGAGCCTGGTGTCGCTCTTCCCGCTGCCGGCGGCCCCGGAACGACGCTGCTGTACCTGATCGGAGCGGTGCTCGTTACCGGTGCGGCAGGCATATTGTTGCGTGGGAAGAGAAGAACGGCTTAGCGCATAGCTTCTAGGAAGGCTGGTTTCAGAAATGGAGCCAGCCTTTTTGTTGCTTCCTATTCCTGGCAGTTTCCAATCGCTGCCCCGGAAAGCTGTTGGAAGATTTCGAGCTTCAGGTTTGGAGGGCATTCGGAGGGTCTGGGTACGCGTTACTATTGCGCTACGCTGCGCGCGGGGGTAGTGTCGGAAAAGTTGGTGTAACGGCCTCTTCGTAGGGAGCAAGGCCATCACCTTGAATCGTCGATCATCCGGTATCCTACGCCGCCTCCATCTCGTCCGCAAGCCCGATGGGGGGCATGATCGCCCTACCGGGCACCCGCCCCCCCTCCCTGTCCCC
>ODAI011035809.1_pt1 | contig 26147 bp, 22 predicted proteins | sample 1539321 | NCBI WGS metagenome assembly ODAI01 (sample SAMN02144231, study PRJEB22623) | gut metagenome | biome: sheep rumen | host: Ovis aries | place: New Zealand
ACCATAATACCGAAGATGATAACAAAGATTACTACACAGAAAACATTGGGGATGATGACGGATATACAGGCGACAGCATGGAACTTGCTGCTGAATATAAACGCAAATACGACGAAGAACAAAAACAAAAAGCCGAAGAACTAGCAAAACAACAAGCTGCAACCCAAACAACCCCTCAGCAATCCTCTACTAATTGGATTATGCCGGTTAATGGAAAAATAACAAGTGGTTATGGGAAAAGAAAACCCCCTGTCCCAGGGGCAAGTACCTTTCATAATGGATGGGATATTAAAGTTAACATGGGTACTCCGATTATAGCAATAGCTGATGGGAAAGTAATTGCTGTTGGTTCGGCTAAAGGTTATGGATATTGGGTTGCAATTGACCATGGCAGAATTAACGGAGTTAGAGTAACAAGTGAGTATGGGCATATTTCTGAATGGTGTGTATTTTATGGTCAAATTGTAAAACAAGGACAAGTGATAGCAAAATCTGGTAACGCAGGTATATCATCCGGTCCACATTTACATATTACAATTAGAGAAGGGGAAAATTTCCAAGGAAAAGATGTTCCACCAAACAAATATATTAAAACTAATTTTTAATATTCTTAATTTTTAGAATAAAACCAAAATAATTGTATTCATGTGGAGTATTTATTTCTGTCTTTAAATAGTCAAAATACTCCATATTAAAATGGGGTATTCTTGATGTATTACTGTCATAAAAAACACCTTTATATATGTATGAAAAAGAAATAGGTTTATTATTTTCATATTCATATTCCCCTATAGAACACATAAATCCTTTATATTTAACTTTAAAAAAATTTTTCTTAGGGGAATATCTTGTTGAATATATAAGGTGAGTTATATAGCCTTTTCCATATGGACATTTTATATCTTCCATATCTCCACCCGGGTCTAATTTTTCCATTACATCGATAAAATACGTATCATTTTTTTGATTATATTTGAAAGAATTTATGTCATAACTCAAGTAGTCATTATTTATAAAATTTGTCTGATTTATCATATTTTTAAATCTTTCACTAAAGGCTAATGCCATATTAGAGCACAAAGTAATAACAAATAAAATCAAAAATATTTTTTTCATAAAAATATTATATTGAAAATTAGCAAAAATACAATAGATTATTTTGACGGGTTGAATGAAAATGTTCAACCCATCCTACCGGCTATGGCTACAAATCCTCATAAAGCGGATTTCTCAGATCAATCTAAATTTGATTTAAATATGAGAACGAATATGTTACTTAATAGAAATAATCCTGATGCACAAGAATTAGCGAATATATTTTTAGGGGATCCTTATAAAGCCCCATATAGTGAAGAATATAAACACCTCCCAGCCGGTTCTGGAAAAGTATTAAATTCAAAATATAATCTTACAAAAACAAATAAGGAAATAAAAAACTACAGTGAAGGTTTTGCATACTCAAGATATTAAAAAATGGATACTTCCATGGAATTTTGTTTGACATATATGATTTTGATATAGAATATTATGATTATTATAACAGTGCATTTATTACTGCGGCAAACGACTATTTTTGGCATTTGCAAGAAAAATATCCGTATAAAGTATTTTACATACTTGCTCCTGTTACATTTAAATGGTAAAAGAATTATATGAAGAAAATTTTTAAAAATAATCCTTATATATTGATTACAATTGGTTTGTCGGTTTTATTATTTTGTATAAATATAATAATAATTATTTGTGTTTCAGGTAATACAACAGAAAAAGAATTTTGTTCTATTTTGGGTTTAATAGCATTATATTCATTTTTGTGTACTGTAGCTATTCTTATTATTAACATGCTATGTGTATTTGTAAAAAATAAATGGCAAAAATGGAAAATATTTATTAATATATTTTCTGCAATTGTAAATTTATTCATTGTAGAACAGCAACTATCTTTTTTTATATTAACAATGGTAAGCAGCTATGCAGCAATCAATCCAAATTGGGACAAACCCATAATAAATCCGTCAAAATACGTTGAAGCGAAAAAAACAATAAGTCGTTCAAAATACATAAAACATTTTCCTAACACAATACCTGAAAATGCAAACAATATTAAATTTTACAAATATAGTAATTGGTTTGGGGCAGAAGGTATATTTTTGGAATTTGATGTTGGTACTGATTATATTGAAAATAATATAAAACAACACAAATGTAATTATTTAAGCATCCCAGATGACCTTAGTCAATATCGAGAAATACATACTAAAGAAGTTATAGAATTTAAAGACGGATTTATTGACAGCAAAGATTATACATTCTGTATACTTAATCCATTAAAAACAAATAAAAAAAGATTTATTCCTCAATATGGTATAGCTATTCACAAAAATAATATAATCTATTATTACAACAAAAAAGATTAAAAATTATATAAATATAAAAACATTTGTTGAAAAAAGATCGATGGGGATGATGACGGATATACAGGCGACAGCATGGAACTTGCTGCTGAATATAAACGCAAATATGACGAAGAACAAAAGCAAAAAGCCGAAGAACTAGCAAAACAAAATATTTTTACGTTTATTAATTATTTTGCCCATAGCGCAGTAATAAACTTATTGCCTTATTCCCCTATTGTCTTCTAAAACATTTAACGGAACATGTTTCCCTCTATTTTCTCAGCGGTATCGGGATAAGGTATCGGTAAAAATCGTATTCGGGAAAGTTCTCAGGTAAAAAGTTCCAATACCGCAATATTATATAACCCTCTTTTTCCAATTTTTCTGCCTCTGTTTCATCGTAAGTTAAATACGGGTACACGAAAGGCACGTCGTATTCCGTTAAACTTATTTCTAACTCATTTTTATCCCCAAACCTTCTATTAAGTCGGAAAAATTCTTCTAACCTTTTTTTCTTTTCTTCTTCTGTATCAATTTCAAGAAAATATTTTTCGGTTATTTCCGAAATCAATTTTATGGGTTCCTTATTTAATCGCACTTCATTTAAACACATTTCATCATAAGATAATGAACTAAATCTTTCATAATTGTAATTGTCTGCTTCAAATTCCGCATCCGTTAATTTATCAACAAATAAATATGCTCCGTCTTTTACGTTAAAAAATTTCCTGAGAGAACAAAATGACGCAAGTCCAAAATTCGGCATATAAAAATTATGCGCATTATCAACTATCAAATTTTTATACTTTTTACTCAATTCAACAACCTGTTTTGCGCAAATGCCAAAATAATTCGGGTATAAAATATAATCATCAGGAAAAAATTCCATCTTTGGACGAAAATTTTTATCTATATGGTAAAACTTTATCTTGCAGCCCTCTTTTCGGATTGCTGCCAAAACCGTAGGGCAAATATAATACGGGACGAAAATTTTTCCGATATTATAGGTTTTAATAACATATCGCAGACAATTTCTTGCAAGATTTAATTTTACAAGTTGTTTTCCCATTCTCTAATTGTATATCAATTTTTAAATAAATTCATGGTATAATTTCAAAAAACAGGGGGTTATATGAATAAAAATGTTTTGAGAAAATTATCATACGGAGTTTATGTAGTATCAACGGTTTGTGACGGCAAACCGACAGGATGCATCGCAAACAGCGCAATGCAAGTTACGCACGATACAATTGCCGTAAGTATTAACCACGATAATTTTACAAACGGTTGTATTAAAAAGTCCAAAAAATTTGCCATATCAATTCTTGGGGTTGATGTTAACGATAATATAATTCCCGTGTTTGGGTTTCAGTCGGGCAGAGACGTGGATAAATTTAAAAACGTTGAAGTCAAAGAAGTTAACGGAATAGATGTTATTAAAGATTCAACAGGGTATGTTGTTTGTGACTTGATAAACCAAATGGAAACAGAAACTCATACAATATTTTTAGGAAAAATTGCGGACTGTGATACGTTAAACGACCAAATTCCAATGACATACGCATACTATCATCAAGTCAAAAAAGGCAACAGCCCCAAGACTGCTCCGACATATATCGATGAAACCCCAATAGCAAAAGATGACAAACCAAGATATAAATGTACAATTTGCGGTTATATTTACGAGGGTGATCTAACTAAAGAACCCGACGATTATGTCTGTCCTTTGTGTAAACAGGGTAAAGATAAATTTATAAAAATTTAGCATAAAAAGTTTTTGCGAATGAGTTGCATTAAATTATTTTTGTGTTATTATATCACTATGACAAGCCGAATTAAGAAGTTAAGTATAGTGACTGTAATTACCCTATGTTGTATTTTGAATACAACACAAGCGTATGCAGCCTCTACAAAAAAAAGCCCAAAGATTGCTTCTCAAAGCCATGTTTCCGTAAAACATGACGAACACGATGAGTTATTTAAAAAAGCCTATATAGAAAAAAACGATGTACTCAGTATTACGGATTGTGTTTCGATAGCTTTTCATAACAGCCCTGTTATAAAGCGATATAAATACAATTTAGATTTGGCAAAAAGTAACGTCGGAATTGCAAAATCCGAATACTTTCCGGTAATAAGTGCAGGTGCAGGCTTTTATAACATAAATCACTCATACGGCCAAGAATATCACGATCATGTAACGGAATTTCCGAGTGTTGCCGTCACCATAAACAAACTTGTATATAATTTTGGGAAAACTACCGCTAATATTAAAATGGAAGAATTTTACAAGATTGGTGCCGAATATGAATTTATAGACAGTTTATGTGAAACGCTGTTCGATATAAAAGAAAAATACTATGCATTACTTCTGGCTCAATCTAAAGTACAGGTTGAAAAAAAGAATTTTGAATTAAATGAAAAATTCCTTGATATGGCAAATAATTTATCTAAAAAAGATAAAACCGCAGAAGCCGATGTTTCGAGTGCAAGATTTAATTATAACGTTGCAAGAGTAAGATATCTTCAAGCTAAAAATGATTACGATAACGCAAGAATAAATCTGAACAATGCAATGTATGTAGAAACTCCGAATGAATATACAGTGAGAAACACCGGTACCTACTCATATGCCAATGATTTTATCGACAGAGAAGTAACAAAAGAATTTATTCCGGAGAATTTGCCGTTTGATCCAAAAGATGCAGTAAATATCGCATACAAAAACAGTCCTGATTTAAAGGTTTTAATAGCTACGTATAAAGCTATGGAGCAGAATTTGAATTACATAAAACGTACCTATTTCCCCGATTTAATGGTACACGGAGGTTATGGGTACTATAATAATAACCATTTACGCGGGGATAACAGTTTGCAAGTCGGAGTTAGTGTTAATTCAAGCGTTAATCTGATGAACTTGCGCCACAGTATAAAAGGCGCCGAAGCTCAATTAAATATCGCAGATAACGAAGTGGTTTTATTTAAAAAGAATTTAAACTTTAGAGTACAACGTGCATTAACTGATTTACATAAAGCGGAATTGGAATTTCCGATAGCGCAAGTTGCTGTTGCCAATGCATATAGCCATTTAAAAATTGTTATGGATGAATATAAAAACGGACAAACTGATTATATCGCATTGCAAACTGCAAGGAACAGTTACCAAACAGCTTTGAATAACTATATCGGAGCATTGTATACATATAATATTGCTCTGATAAATGTTGAAAGAGCTATGCACTGCCACATAATTGATATCCATCACAAATCGGAACACGCAATTCACTATCACAGTGAAGAATTGTTGGAACATATCAATAAATGGATGAATTGTGATGAAAAAGAACGTAAAAAAAGAGTTAAGAAAGAATATCAGCTGTAAGGTGTATAAAAATGATTAGTCCTGTGAGAGTTTCTTATATTGTAAAAACAAATGAATTAAAAAATAATAATCAACCGCTAAACGGTAATGATTATATGAGTATAGGCTATATGGCAGGAAGATTTGGTATAAATCTGAACAGCAATCCAAACCAAGCCAATCCTATGCAAGTTGTTTCTCAAGGAACAGTTATAAATATAAATTCATGTACAACCGATTTGTTTGAATCTACGCTAAAAACTATGGGAGTTAAGTTCGACAGAATTGCATAAAATCTTATTTTTGTGCAATAATTAGCTTATGAAAACTCTATCAGGATTAACTCAAACGGAAATAGAAGAAATTACCGATGAATTAAAAGCATCAAAATTTCGTGCCAGACAAATTCATAATTGGATTTACCTTAAATCTGTATCATCCATCGATGAGATGACTGATTTGTCTGTTAAATTCAGGGAAGAATTAAAACAGATTGCAAAAGTTTCTGATGTAAAAATTAAGGTAAAGCAGACAAGTTCAGACGGCACGTTAAAATATTTACTTGAATATCCTGACGGGGAATGTGTTGAAACAGTTCTTATGAGATTTGATAATAGAGCAAACCTAACGGCCTGCGTGAGTTCTCAGGTTGGCTGTGCCGTAAATTGTTCATTTTGCGCAACAGGTAAACGCGGGTTTATAAGAAATCTTACATATAAAGAAATTATTGAGCAGGTTTTGACAATTCAAAGAGATACCGGCTTAAAAGTGACTAATGTTGTATTTATGGGGCAGGGAGAACCGCTTTTAAATTTGGACAATGTCTTGAAAGCTATGGAAATTTTTAACAATGATTTTCAAATTGGCGCAAGAAGATTAACTGTTTCCACAAGCGGTATTGTCCCGCAAATTAATAAATTGGCAGAGTTAGATATGCAATCCACACTTGCAATATCACTTCATGCACCTAACCACGATATCCGCAAAAAAATTATGCCGATAGAAAATAAATATAATATGGACGAATTAAAAAAGGCAATGAAAAACTATGTGGATAAAACAGGCAGACGTATTACCATTGAATATCTTTTAATAAAGGATTTAACAGATACTATTGATGCAGCAAAAGAGCTTGCATACTATTTACACGATATAAAATGTAATATTAATCTTATTCCTTATAATCCTACCGAAAAGAATGATTATGAAAAACCGTCAAATAATTCAGTAATGAAATTTAAATATCTTTTGGAACATTCCGGCAAAAAGGTTACGGTTAGACTTGAACGCGGTGCCGATATAGATGCGGCATGCGGACAACTAAGAGGTAAGGCTGTATAAATTATTCAAATAATCTGTCCGCACGATAGTGACTAACTGCATTTATTTTGCCCATTATAGATCTTAAATTACCTCTGGAAGTTCTTGTATATATATCAAAACTGGCACTCGGATATAAACTTGTCGAATATCTCCTGCGCTTAATGTCTATATATGAAATTCTATTGATATCAAAGTCATTATTTTTATTGTAAACGTCAAGTTTTCCCGTCATTTTAACTCTGACAAATCTGATATTAGCATTGCGTAATTCTTCCGGAGAAATCTGATTTTGATTACTGTCAGTATTTATTGCAAGCAAAGGCGTAAAAATTGACTCCTTTTGGCTTCCATCACAACCTAATAATGAGTATCGGTTGTATTTTGTCCCATTATCTTTAATAAGATAATACTTTGCCCGCTCAAATGACATCGAAAATACATCACAGTCTGTATATGCACCATATGTAACCGGAATAACACCGTTTATTGTTGAAATACCGTTTCTTACAGTAAAGTATCTTGAATCTGCCAATACTTGACAGTTTGTCATAATGAGAGTAATAATTAGCAATATAAATTTTTTCATTTTTTAACCCGATTTTATACCTTACATATACATTTTAACGTATTTTGTAAAATCTTACAATATCATTTAGCCCGCTGTTTATCTGAAACCAGCCATCGGAAAGATTACCAAATCCGATATCTCTGTTCCAGCCGCCAAACGCATCTAAATAAATATCTTCGCCTGATATTTTGCCGATTATACTCATATACTGTTCATTTTCTTTTAAATCGGATGTTGAAATATCGTTATATCGTGTTCCGAGATATATAGGAGTGTTTTTATTCCCGGTCACACTATCCGCAAATTTTGCCGCATATTTTTTTATAGCGTTACGTAAATTTTTGCCTGTTACGTTTGAAGGTTTATAATTGTTTCTTATTTCAATATTATCCAAAATTAACACAGGCTCTTTTGATTTTCCGGCAGCAAAGTAACATAAAATATTACCTATCGTTTCTCCCGTTGTATTATCAACCAATTCTATCATGTTAAATGTTGTATTTAATAAATATTTAGGCATAACATGAGCTGTTCCCTCGCCCATTCCGATACAGCATGATGAAAAATTACCTTGAAATAGATCTTTCTGGGGGATTCTGTCCCAAGTTTTTATGGTTATATCAAGAGGCTTTTCATTCGGTAATGTTTCTAATTCAGATATATCTTTTAATCTCTGATTCAAATGATTTAACACAATTAAAGTGTTCTTTGCCGATGTTGATTTTTCGGGTACATTAATATTATTTTCAGCTCGTTTCCATATCCCGTCAAGCTGCACAATCATTTTTTCAATAAAACACTCAAGATTATTTTTATTATTTGCAATCTCTCTTGGGACTATAAATCTATCCTCTTTAATACATTTTTTATACTGTTTATCAATATATATTTTGGCAGGAGTTGAGCGCAAAAATTCGATATCTTCAATCAGTTGTTCAACAATTTGTTTTAGTTTATCCGTATTATTATTTTCTGAAGAAAAGCGGATATTAAGTTTTTTAGGTGGGTTCAACCACAATTCATAATCCAGCCCATAATCTTCATATATCTTTTTTGTTTCAAGATTTATTTTACCTTGTCCGGTATTTGAATCATGCAAGCACTCTTTAAATTCTCTATCGGAAATTGCGTATTCAATAACGTTTGCGAAATCCTTCTTATCAAACGGGTGTATTTTGCCTAATGTTTTTCCCAATTGCTGAATATATTCAATATTCCAAGTATCTATACTTTCAGGATTAGCACATAATAATTTTTCTTTGTTTATATCTGATAATGCCAAAATATTTAGCGTTAACTCAGCTCTTAATTTTGCAATATCGATTTTCCCTGACCTAACCATATTTTCCATATTTGTAAAAGGGATTTTGCATTTTCTGTGATTTTCTATTATATCTACAAGTTCAATTTTTTGAGTAGGAGATAGTTTTTTCCCGTTTTTATCAGGCAGTTTTACGGCAGCCGATAAAAGATTGAGTTCATCGTATTCAAATTTATTAATTGTATCAAGGTAATTAAATGCCTTAAAAAGTCGTTTCCTGAATAAAACATCCAGACTCTCCTTATCAAATATACACCCCAACATAAATGTAGAATAATACGAATTGTCGTTCAAAACTTTTTCTATTTCTCTTGTAAGTTCTTCATTTGAAGAATCATTATTAAAATATTTTTGCGGATTTTTCAGTATCATCTCAAATTGATGTTTAACTTTCTTTTCACCTTTTTTGATATCACATTCCGCAATAAATTTTTTTGCTCCGATTGACATATATTCGTTATTAATGACTGCAGACAACATATTAATCGGAATATTTTTATTACGATAAAGTTGTTCTATAACTTCTCTGGACCTATCGGATTTTGCGGCTTCCGTAATTAATTTATTTTTTAGTTTGCAGGAAAGCTCGGTATCACGCATTATATCAACAATCAGATTTGCATTAGTAATATCTATATCACTAACAACATCTGTGATATTGATATTTTTTTTCAACATTGAAGATTTCATAAATTCATCTAATATTTCAATGTTGATAGGATTTATTTCCCAAAAAATCCGACTTTTCTCTCCTGCACCTAAATATTTGCTGTCATAAACTTTCCTTAGAGTTTCTATTTCTTCATTTTGTAATTTTTCAGGCATTACTATTGAGTATTTAATAGGGAAATCTTCATCTCTGCTCTTTTTAAAATCACATATTATTCCAAAAGCTTTAAGTGATTTATTTTTATGCGCAGCTTCAATAATCATTAATAAAGGAATTGCCTTATAATTTTCTTCATTAAGCAGCATTGATACAAGTGAACTGTTATTTTCATCAATATTTGACATAACAGCTCTTATAAAACTATTAGGGAAATGTGCCGCTGTTAGCTTTTTACATATATCAGAATTATTCTGATTAAAAGTAAATTTATGTTGTATTTGTTCCCCGATTTTATTATCCGATTTTGAATATAACGGCTCATATTTTTGCTTGTAATCGTTTACAGACAACTTATCATCGCCACAGAAAAACGGACGATAACATATATTTGACATCTCCCATTTCTGTCTATCATATTTATGACACAAAACAGCCCCCGACTTTTTTATGGGCTTGTATGAAGGTACTGTTATTTGTATTTTATATTTATTGTCGACTAACACTTTTACACTCTTTATTTGTATTTGTATTAACGACAAACAAAAACTTTTTTGCCAATATAATTTATTTTGTTACATTAGACAAAATAAAACCGGCTTTATATTAAGCCGGTAAATTATTAAGCTCTCTTCTTATTTGTGCGTGTAATGTCTCTCTTAGCGAGACCTCTCTCGAATAACTTTTGCTTATTTTACAACTGCAAAAGTTGTCTTAATCCCTGACTCGGAAGAAATACTCCGAGCAGATTGAATCGCCATAGAACGGCGTTTTCTCGCTCCTCTTAATATGAATTCCACACTGTCACATTTATTTGACGATGGGGATGATATCTTTTTTAACATTATACTGTAACTCCTTCAAGTTTCTGATTACAAATTACTTATCGGCAAGTAATAATAAAAACTTTAATAATTTAAACGAGTTGTTACAAATTGTTACTAATTTTAAGATTTTGAAATCTCTTTAAGCGGTTCATCCATATATAAATCTATATACTTAAACATATTGGATACAATACCGGGAGCAAAGTAATACACGTTATTTGCAGGTGTAATTTTTAAGATACTCTTGTTTGTTCCGTAATATGCAACTGTTGCGAGAAATTCTCTGCCGGCTGCTTTAAAAAGTATATAACCTGTTTTAGACTGAAGCTCTCTTGTTTCAAAGCGATTTGCAGCAATACTGTTTAATGTTAAAAAATAGAGTTTTTCTGCTGATACGGGATAGGTTCTTGTACATTGTTCAAATGAAATGTTGGCAGGTGTTGTTAAAACATTCATATCATCCGCCAGAACAGGGGACAGCATTATACATGATGCAGTAATTATCAGCAGTATTTTTTTTACTATTCTTTCCATGTTTCACCTGTATTAACATCAATTTTCAGAGGAACTCTGAGTGGTTGATTTAATTCCATTGCCGCTTTTACAATTGCTTGAACTTCTTCTAATTCATTTTTATATGTTTCTATTACAATTTCATCATGCACTTGAAGTATCATTTTTGATTTTAGATTACATTTTTTAAGCTGTTTGTAGCATTCAATCATTGCATATTTCATCAAATCAGCCGCCGTACCTTGAATAGGCTGATTAATTGCGGCACGTTTTGCAAACTCTCTTATCATCATATTCGGACTGTTTAATTCAGGTAAATATCTTCTTCTGCCAAACACTGTTTCTACATATCCGTTTTTCATTGCCATATCTACGACGTAAGACATATACAATTGAATATTAGGGTACGTTGCAAAATACTTGTTAATAAAATCTTCTGCTTCATCATTTGTAATACCGAGGGCTTTTGCTAAGCCGTATTTACTTTGACCGTATATAATACCGAAATTTACAGCCTTTGATTTGTACCGCATATCTTTTGTAACATCTTTTATATCGACCCCAAATACTTTTGATGCAGTCAAAGTATGAACGTCGACATCGTTTGTAAACGCTTCAATAAGGTGCTTGTCTTCAGACATATGTGCCAACAGGCGAAGTTCTATTTGCGAATAATCCGCAGATAAGATAACGCTGTTTTCCCTGTCTTCAGGAACAAATGCGGCCCTAATTTTATTCCCTTCTTCGGTTCTGGCAGGAATATTCTGTAAATTAGGGTTTGATGATGACAATCTTCCTGTTGTTGTAACAGTTTGATTAAAAGATGTATGAATTCTATTATCTTTTTTACTTATAAGTTCAGGCAGAGCATCCGTATATGTTGATTTTAATTTTGCATATTTTCTGTATTCAAGTATAAGCCGAGCAATTTCATGTTCTTCTGCCAACTCTTCCAAAACTTCTGCACTGGTGGACTTTTTTTTCTTTTTAGATTTTAACCCTAACTTATCAAATAATATTTCCCCTACCTGTTTCGGAGAATTGATATTAAATCCGCAATCCGCAATATTATATATTTCTTGTTCTAACTTTTGGATTTTTAAATCCATAGAATCTGATAACTCTTTAAGATAAGCCGTATCAACAGTTACACCGTTATATTCCATATCCGCCAATACTTTTGCCATGGGCAATTCTATGTCATTATGAATTTTTAACTCTTTTTCGCTTAATTTTTCGGTCCAATAACTTGTAAGTTCGACTATCGCATAACTTTCATCACATACAGATTTCAATACATTATCTATATTTGTATTTTCTAATGTTAATTTTAATTTTTTGATATCATCCGGCTCTGCGTAAGGTGTCAGAGAATGATTTAAATTTTCTAATGATTGAATATCTAGGTCATGTTTTACAGCCGGATTTGAAACATAACTCGCCATTTGAACGTCAAATATTACCCCTTTTAGTTCAATTCCGCAGCCTCTTAAAACATTATATAAATCTTTTGAATTAAATACTGCTTTTTTAATATTTTCATCTTCAATAATATTTTTTAACCCTTTTAGTATAATATTTTCAGGTAAAATATTAGCTAAAGACGAATGTCTCAAAGGAATATAAAAAGTTTCAGTTTCGCCAACCCCTTTATTTATTTTGTTATCACAGTACTCGAAATTTTGTTTGTATCCGACAGAAATACCTATTAACCGTGTTTCTACAGCATTTACAAAATCATATTTGATATTTAGCGCAAATAAACTTTGTTTGGATAATTCACTGCACAAATCCTCAAAATCTTGCATATCTGTAATAAGCTTTGATTTAAAAGAATTTTCTTCATTTTTGTTTATCTCTGCTTGAACCGCTTGTGAAAACAATCCTAATTGTAATTGTGCTTCGTTGTTTTGCACAGGTTTTTGAGCTTGAACTTCCGTATTTAGAGTAAGCTCCTGTCCGCCGTTGAAAGAAGCCAAAATAGAATTTATGTTTTTCAAAAACTTATAAAACTGCATTGATTTTAAAAACTCTGTTGCAGAAGAAATATCAGGAAGCTCGACCTTTGTTTTTTCAAAATCAAAATCTACATCCAAATCTCGGATTATAGTTGCAAGATAATAACTTAATTTAGCATCTTCAACACCTGTTTTGAGTTTTTCTCTGACAGAATTACCCTTAACATTTTCTACATTAGCTAACACATTATCCAAATGCCCATACTCTTGTAACAGCGCTTGTGCTGTTTTTTCTCCTATTCCCTTAATTCCCGGAATACAATCCGACGTGTCCCCTCTTAGCGATTTGTAATCTATAATCTGGTCAGGATAGACTCCCAGTTTGTTAAAAACTCCATTCCAATCGTACTCTTTCAATTCACCTTTTGTCGGAATAATAACTTTTACATATCCGTCTTTATCTATAAGTTGAAACGCATCTTGATCTCCTGTTAAAATGAGTACTTTATGTCCGAGTTCACACGCTTTTTTAGAAATAGTTCCTATAACATCATCAGCTTCAAAGCCTTCTTTGGTATATATGGGAATACTAAATGCTCTCAATCCCTCATATATTAAATCCATTTGAGAACGCATTGTATCAGGCATCTGTTCACGATTTGATTTGTAATTTTCGTATTTTTCAACCCTGAAAGTTCTGTGGCTGACATCAAATGCAACCGCTATTGCATCAGTTTTTATTTTCTGATTTTTTAACAAGTCAAAAATAGCATGAAAAAACCCATACACAGCCCACGTAGGCTGCCCATCAGTTGTGGACATATTCGTTCTTTCGAGCGCATAATATTCTCTAAATGCTAAAGCGTGCCCGTCTATTAAAATTAAAGTTTTTTCATTCCCCATAGTCTATATTTTTGCATAAAATTCCTATTTTAGCAATGCCATAGAAAAACGATAATTACACACTCGGTCCAACAGCGCAAAACATAATCTGTCACTAAATTTTCAAATCTTGACATGAAGTAAAAAAACTTCTAAAATAAGTATATGGCGATAGTTTACTTAAGTTTAGGCTCAAATCAAGGCGATAGAATCGGGTATGTGCAGCAGGCAACAAGTCTGCTTAATATGACCGATAATATTACTATTGTCAGAACCTCCGCTTTCTATGAAACAGAACCTTGGAATATGACTACAAAAACATGGTTTGTAAATGCTGTCATTGAAATTAAAACTTCTTTGGCACCCGATAAACTTCTTGAAGAATGCCAAAGGATTGAAAAGCTGCTTGGGCGTACACCAAAAGAAACAGCCGGTTATGCGGATAGAACAATAGATATAGATATTCTTTTTTACGGTAAAGAAATTATCAATGAAAATAATCTTATAATTCCGCATAAATATTTACATCTGAGAGCATTCACTTTAGTTCCCCTTTTGGAACTTATACCAGATTTTGAACATCCTGTATTGCATAAAACAATAAGCGAACTTCATAACGATTTAGAAAATCCGGAGATGGTATTTTTATATGGCACAAGAGTCGATATCTAAAATCGGTATTATTGGCGGGGGTCCCGCCGGATGCTTTTGTGCATACAATCTTCAAGATAATTTTGAAGTAACGGTTTTTGACTGTAAAAAACCGCTTGCAACACTTTTACCAACAGGAGGCGGAAGATGTAATTTTACTCATTATGAGTTTGATATAAGGGAACTTGCATCTAACTACCCGAGAGGTGAAAAGTTTTTATATTCTGTATTTACAAGATTTTCTACCGCCGATACTTTGGAATTTTTTGAAAACATCGGGGTACCGCACTATGTTCAAGATGATATGAGAGTATTCCCAAAATCAGACAGCGCCGCTGACGTTAGGGAACACTTTTTAAAGGCTTTAAAAAAAACTCAATTTAAACATGAAAGAGTTTTACGCATAAACAAAAATCCTCTGACAGTCGTAACGGATATGAGCAGTTATAGCTTTGATAAAGTCATTGTTGCAATTGGCGGACATAACGGTTATGATTGCGCAAAATTTTTAGGACATAATATTATCGAACCGAAACCAGCTTTAACAGCCCTTAAAACAAAAGAAAATTTTAGACAGCTTAGCGGAGTTAGCATCAAAAATGTTAAATCTGAAGGCTTATGCGATGATATTTTATTTACTCACGACGGAATTTCAGGACCGCTAATTTATAAAATTTCTTCCATTAAAGCAAGAGAAAATTTCCCGTATAAGATTTCATTTGATTTTATCTCTGACATAAATTTGCAGGAAGAATTGAACAATAATCCGCATAAGAGCATAAAAAACTTACTCTCTGAATTTATTCCAAAATCTTTTGGGGAGTACGTTTTAAATACTCTAAATATTAATACTGACAGAAAATCTCACACAATTGACGGGAAAACAAGGGATTTAATTTTAAATGCCCTGCACAATTACGAGGTTACAATAATTTCAGCAGCAAAAAGCGGAGAAGTCGTAACCTCAGGCGGAGTTGATTTAAAAGAAATCAACCCAAAAACTATGGAATCAAAATTGGTTAAAAACGTATATTTTTGCGGAGAAGTCCTTGATATTGACGGGTTTTGCGGCGGGTACAATTTACAGAATTGCTGGTCTACCGCATTTTGTACTGCACAAGGTATAATAGAAGAAAAAGCTCTTTAGATTAAACATCCAAAGAGCTTTTAACATATATTTTTCAGTTCTATTTAATAGCTTCTAAGCAGTCTTCACAAATTCCGTCAGAATTAAGCGGACGATATTTCCAGCAGCGAGAACATTTTTCGCCTTCTGCTTTTACAACCCACACTGTGTAATCGTCTTCTTTATATTCATTCATTACATTTTCAGGTTTTTCATCTGCTATATAAGCCTGTGAAACAATATATATATCAGCAAGGTCTTTTTCATTTGCTTTCAATGTATCGTTATCATTTACGCTTACATAAACCGAAACCTCTAACGAACTTCCGACTTGCTTTTCAGCTCTTAAAGGTTCAATAGCACGTGAAACAACTTCTCTTGATTTCAAGATTTTTGCAAAATCTTCTTCCAATTTTGAATTATTCCATTCACTGTGAACTTTTGGCCAGTCAGTTAATAAAGCACTTTCTACACTCTTTTGACATTCAGGAATACTCATCCAAATATCCTCTGCCTGATGCGGCATTACAGGAACAAGAACTCTTACTAATGTCTGCAAGGTTTCATATAAAACAGTTTGGCAAGCTCTTCTTGATAATGATTTTTTACCCGCCGTATATAATCTGTCCTTTACAATATCAAGGTAGAATGAACTTAAATCAACTGCCGCAAAGTTTTGCAAGTGTTGGAAATACTTATAAAACTCGTAATTTTCAAATGCAACAGTCACTGTTTCAATCAACTGATTAAGTTTATGCAGTGCAAATTTATCAATAGCTTTCAAGTCTTCATATTTTACATAATCTTTTTCAGGTTCGAAATCATACAAGTTACCTAACAAAAATCTTGCGGTGTTTCTCGTCTTTTTAAAGATTTCAGTCAACTGTTTAATAATATTGTCACCGATTTTGGTATCGTTTCTGTAATCAACTGATGCAGCCCAGAGCCTTAAAATATCAGCACCGTAGTTTTTAATAATATCATCAGGTCTGATGTAATTACCTAAAGACTTTGACATTTTACGTCCGTCTTCTCCGAATACAAATCCGTGAGTAAGAACTTGTTTGTATGGGGATTTACCTTGAGTTGCGATTGAAGTTAATAATGACGACTGGAACCAACCTCTGTGTTGATCGGAACCTTCAAGGTACATATCAACAGGTGTGTGATTTAATACATCAGCTCTTTTTTCAACAACCGCTCTCCAAGAAATACCCGAGTCAAACCAAACGTCCATAATGTCACTTTCTTTTTTGAAATGCATTTTGCCACACTTAGGACATTTATAACCTTGCGGAAGCAGTTCTTCTGCCGTATGTTTTACCCAAGCATCGGAGCTTTCTTTCTCAAAGATTTTAGCAACATTTTCAACTGTTTCGTCTGTACAGATAACTTCACCGCAATCTTCACAGTAGAAAATCGGGATAGGAACCCCCCACGCACGTTGACGAGATATACACCAGTCTGTACGGCCTGCAACCATGTTACCGATACGGCTTTCGCCGCTTGCCGGAATCCATTTTACATCCTTTATAGCTTCTAAAGTCTTTTCTCTGAATTTGTCCACTTTTACAAACCACTGAGGAGTTGCACGATAAATTACAGGGTGTTTACATCTCCAACAATGCGGATAGCTGTGGTTGATTTCGTTTTGATATACCAAGGCTTTCTTTTCGGTAAGCATATCAATAACCATATCATTACCTTTATAATAAGGAACCCCGACTAATTCAGGGATTCTTCCTTCCTCCGTCCAGCAGCCTTTACTGTCAAGAGGAGAAAGTACATCAATACCGTATTTGCAGCCGACTTCATAGTCCTCAAGACCATGCCCTGGAGCAGTGTGAACTAAACCTGTACCTGCGTCCAATGTTACGTGCTCACCTAAAATAATTTTAGAATTTCTGTCGATTAAAGGATGTCTAACCTCTAATAATTCCAAATCCTGACCTACGCAAGAGCCGACAACTTTAATTTCATTTTCTTCAATACCTACATCGGCTAAAAATGCACCTAACAAATCCTGCGCCGCAACATATACATCACCTTTATATTCAAAGAAAGTATATTCAAACCTCGGATGCATAGAAATTGCAACATTAGAAGGAATTGTCCAAGGAGTAGTTGTCCAAATAATTGCATAAATTGGCTTTGTATTACCTTTTAAAATTTCCGAATTTATTTTTTCTGACGACGGTTCATCGAATTGAAAACGCACATAAATTGACTTAGATGAAACATCCGCATATTCAACTTCAGCTTCAGCCAAAGCTGTTTCACAAGATGCACACCAATATACAGGTTTTAGACCTTTTTCAATATAACCTTTTTTATACATTTCACCGAATACTCTAACCTGTTCAGCCTCGTATTCAGGAGCAATAGTCAAATAAGGATTTTCCCAATCACCAAGAACGCCTAAACGTTTAAATTCACTTTCCTGACCTATTAGACTGTTATGAGCATATTCTCTGCATTTTGCTCTCAGTTCAGCAGGAGTTAACGCTGCCCTGCCGCCTTTTATATTTTTTACAACAGCATTTTCAATCGGTAAACCGTGACCGTCATACCCCGGAACGAAAGGGGTATAAAAACCGGATTGAGCTTTATATTTAAGAAGAATATCTTTTAAGATTTTATTTAAAGCGGTACCAACGTGAATTTTACCTGAACTCAAATAAGGAGGTCCATCGTGCAAAATAAACGAATTTGTTTTATCTCTGTTAGAAAGAATTTTATCGTAAATTTTGTTTTCTTCCCAGAATTTTTGAATTTCTAATTCTCGAACAGTAGCATTTGCTCTCATAGCCAAAGTGGTTTGAGGCAAGTTCAAAGTATCTTTGTATTCTGTTTTTACGTCGTTTGCCATCTTTTTCTATCCTTCTTTTATTTCTTCAGTAACTAATTCATTATTATTTTTGTTTGAACAAATTTGAGCCATATCGCCAATTTCAGCGGATATACTTTCTTCAATTTCGCTGCGAACAAAATCTTTCATTTTTTCATAATCAAAAACTTTTTCCCATCTTGCAACAACAACAGTGGCAACACAGTTACCAACAAGATTAACTGTTGTTCTGCCCATATCAAGAATTTGATCTATGCCAAGTAAAATTGCAACCCCGATGACCGGAATATTAAAACTTGTTAAAGTACCTGCAAGCACTATTAATGCTGCTCGCGGTACCCCTGCAACACCTTTACTTGTCAGCATAAGAGCAAGCATTATAATTAATTGCTGGTTTAAATCTAAATTTATACCTACGAGCTGAGATGAAAATATAACAGCCATAGCAAGATACAAAGTACTGCCGTCAAGGTTAAACGTATAACCTGTCGGCATAACAAAACTTACAATATTTTTAGGAACACCAAACTGCTCCATAATTGCCATTGCTTTCGGAAATGCAGCTTCAGAGCTTGCCGTTGTAAATGCTAATATAGCAGGATCTCTTAATGCTCTAAGTAAACTCCTGAAAGATATCTTTACAATTTTACATACAATAAACAGCACCAACACAATAAATACAGCAAATGCAATATATAATGCGCAAATTACCTTAAAATAATTTGCCAAAATTGCAAGCCCGTTAGCACCGACAGTAGAAGCTATTGCCCCAAAAATTCCAAGCGGAGCAAAATACATAACGTATTCTGTAAACTTGAACATTATTTGAGAAACAGATTCCAGCAAATCAAGAATAGGTCTTGCTTTTTCTTTACAAGCACAAATTGCAACTGAGAAAAATATTGAAAATACTACGATTTGCAACAAATTACCCGTCGCCATAGCATCGACAATACTTGTCGGAAATATATTTGTAACCATTTCTCCGACAGAAGTATGAGCCTGACTTGCTGCAATTAAATTTTCGGCCTGCATGTTTATTGCATGTTCGCTTGTTCCCATAACAAAACCTACACCGGGCTTCATTATATTTGCCATAGTTAAACCTATAATCAGTGCAAGCGTTGTGACTATTTCAAAATATACAATAGTTTTTATACCGATTTTGCCCATACTCTTGGCATCGCCGTGGCCTGCAATCCCCACAACAAGCGTAGAAAAAAGCAACGGTGCAATAATCATCTTTACCATCCGCAAAAATATTTCCGCAAGCGGATGCATTCTGACTGCAAAATCGGGGGTAAAATGACCGACCGCAATGCCCAGAATCAACGCTAAAAATATTAGGGCTGTTAACTTTGAATGTTTCAATTTGGTACCTCTACAAAATTATATACCAAACATACAAATATGCAAAACAAAAACAACCTATATCTGTAAAGAAAAGGTTGTTTTTGTGTCAAATACATTACTCTTAAGCGATATAATAACCGCTAGTTGCCGGTTGTTATCGTATAATCACTCATTTCTCGAATATTAAACTTGCCGTACTCAGGTTTATATAATCTGCCTTCCGGTGTAATAAAGTAAATAAAAGTATCCGGATGTTTGCATTGATTATATATTTTAGTGTAATACAACGTTCTACCACCATTACGTTTTCCTTCTTCTATGCCATATGGTGATAATAACATGTCAAGATTCTGCTTTTTAGAAATATTATTATAAAAATCTTCCGGTATATACATACATTTTGGAGCTTTCTTATCATCAGGCATCGAGGTTTTAATTAAAATAATTTGATCATCCGCAGCATTATCCCTATCTTCAGGATCTACTTCAAAAAGACTCTTAGGTAATATAAACTGCATACCGTCTCTTGTTACAAAATCGGGTTTACCACCATCCAAATCCAAGAATTTACTTGTCTTGCTTGGATCACACTGCACCCCATATGATTTATCCAAATTAAATTTACTTGCAACTAATAGACAAAACTTTTTCTTTCTGTTGTTTATTTCACTATCTTTTCCGCCATAGCTGACTCCATCTACAACAACTTTATTTGTATTACTCAGTCCCCTTGTTACGGTTGTTACAAATTCATCATCAACCTTGTCTGTTTTTCTTATATCACCATAAATATACTGGTCATTTACTAAATCCGAAACAGTGTGCTCTAAAGCATAATCAGCTTTTTTATGCAAAGCATCATATTTATCGGGAACAATACCCTTCAAAGTAGGCATAGTCATAGCGGCAATAGTGCCGATTAATGCCAAAGTTATCAATGCTTCAGCCAACGTAAACCCAGATTTCACAGTCGATATAATTTTATTATTCATCCTCTAACTCCAAAATTTCATAAGTATAGTATATATATATATTATAACCTTTTTTTTACATTAATACAAGTTCTTTAAAATCACAATTACATTTCGTAATAATTAGGTATTACCGACTTGCAAACATAGAAAAAATTGTTATACAATAGCAGAATAACACATGCCAATATATTCATTTAAAGCATGGTCAAGATAAAAATATGGGATATGTAAAATATAGACAATGGAGGTTAGTGTGAATTTAGTGGAAGACAAATTAAATTTATCCGAAAACGCTATCAAGGTTTTGGAAAAAAGATATTTGAAGCGTGATAAAGACGGTAATTGTGTAGAAACACCTGCCGATATGTTTTGGCGTGTTGCAAGCACAATTGCATCAGGGGATTTGAAATTTGGGAAATCTCAAGAAGATGTTGATAGTTTAAGCAAAAGATTTTACGATATGATAACAAGTCGTTACTTTATGCCAAACTCACCGACACTAATGAATGCAGGCAGAGAACTCGGCCAATTGGCAGCTTGTTTCGTATTGCCGGTAGAAGATTCATTGGAAGGCATCTTTGAAACAGTAAAAAACACCGCACTAATCCACAAATCAGGCGGGGGAACAGGTTTTTCTTTCTCAAGATTAAGACCTAAAAACAGCGTAGTACGTTCAACAATGGGAGTATCTTCAGGTCCTGTATCATTCATGGAAGTATTTAACGCAGCAACAGAAGCCGTAAAACAGGGCGGCACAAGACGCGGTGCCAATATGGGTATATTAAGAGTAGACCACCCTGACATTTTAGAATTTATAAATTGCAAAAGTGATAATAACAGACTGAATAACTTCAATATCTCCGTAGCAATTACCGATAAATTCATGGAAGCACTGAAATCCGGTACGGATTATGAGTTAATTAATCCGCAGGACGGTTCTGTGGCAAACAGAATCAGTGCAAAGAAAGTATTTGACATGATTGTTGACGGAGCTTGGAGAAACGGTGAACCCGGTATTATCTTTATCGATAAGATGAATTCAGACAATCCGACACCTCTAATCGGTCAGATAGAATCAACTAACCCATGCGGTGAAGTTCCGCTGTTAGCTTATGAAGCTTGTAACTTAGGTTCAATTAACTTAGGTATGATGGTTGATGAAACCGAGAACGGAAATGTAATCAATTGGAGCAGATTGGCAGAAACAACAAGAACAGCAATAAGATTTTTGGATAACGTTATTGAAGTAAATAACTATCCGCTGCCTCAAATTTCCGAAATGGTTAGAAACAACCGCAAAATCGGACTTGGAGTAATGGGCTGGGCAGATATGCTAATGAAAATGGGTCTATCCTACGCATCAGAAGAGGGAACAAAGTTAGGCGCACAAGTAATGGAATTTATTGATTATGAGTCAAAATGCGAATCAATAGAATTGTCAAAAGAACGCGGAAGATTTAACAATTTCAGCGGAAGCATATATGACAATAATCATTTTCTGTCAACAAAATATGCCGGAAAATCTGCAGGAAAAATTTCTGATGAACAGTGGGCTGAATTAGACAGATTAATTGAACAATTCGGCATAAGAAACGCAACAACTACATGTATTGCGCCAACAGGAACAATTTCAATGATAGCAAGTGCTTCAGGCGGAGTTGAACCGTTATTTGGTCTTGTATTCTCAAGATTAATTATGGACGGCACCGAAATGCTTGAAATTAATCCAATCTTCAAAGATTATATGATTAAAAAAGGATTATATAATGAAGACTTGATGAAAGAGATAGCCAAAACAGGTTCTGTTGCGCATGTAAATGGGATTTCAGACGAAATTAAGCACATATTTGTAACAGCACACGATGTATCACCTTATTGGCACGTAAAAATGCAGGCTGCATTCCAGCTGCATACCGACAATGCTGTTTCAAAAACAGTAAACTTTGAAGAACACGCAACACGCCAAGATATTGAAGAAGCATACATTTTGGCATACGAAAACAATTTAAAAGGAATTACCGTATACAGAAATAATTCCCGCCAATTCCAACCTATGAATTTGGATTCTAAGAAAAAAGAAGAAGAAAGCAAGGTTGAAGAAATTGAAATTGTTGAAGAACCTGAAAGCGAACCTATTACCGCAACAGAAGAGGAATACAATCCGACAGGAGAAATAAAGAAAGTAACCTGTCCTGAATGCGGCAATACGATTGAAATGGCTGAAGGATGTTTTATCTGCTTAAACTGCGGATATTCAGGCTGCTCATAGAGCAAGCGAGCGAAGTGCGAAGGCTTGAGTATGAAAAGAATGAAATTCTTGAAATACTCAACCGAAGGCACGTTTAACGCGAGCGCAGCGATAGCGGCAGCCGGTGTTGCCGGTGTCGGCACACGAGAGTGTGACGAGCAGGGCAACACAACGATTGCGACGTAGCGGAATTGTGTACGAGTAGAACTCGGTTAGCGAAAGACGAAATGAGTGCAGGCAAAGCCGAACGAATGACAGTCTTGAGCGAAAACAATTCCAAGACATTGAAAGAAGCGAGCAAAGTGCGAAGGCTTGAGTATGAAAAGAATGAAATTCTTGAAATACTCAACCGAAGGCACAATAAACGAGATTTTACTTTATGCACAAGAAGTAAAAACACCAAAGAGGAGAGAGGGTTTTAACGGTACCGTAGTTTATTTATAAATTACGGTACTGCTTTTTGATATCAACAATAACTCTGGCCATGACAGAATTCCAACTTTCATGTTTATCCGCAAGATACAATTTAACACTTTCATACCAATCGCAATAACTTAAGTCAGTATGCCATCTCCAATTATAATTGTAAGGTAATAAAATTATACAAGGTTTATGCATAGCTCCCGCAAGATGTGCGAGCGAGGTATCATTACATATAACCAAATCTAAATTTTCAACGGCAGCAGCAGTATATGAAAAATCTTTAAAACTCTTACTCAAATCGGTGATATTATATTTCGATGCAAGTTTTTCAAACTCTTCTGCCCCCTCAAAAGTTTGAGCCGAATATACCTGAACGTTATCCATTTCAAATAAACCGGAAAACGCATCAACATTAATTACCCTGTCTGTTTCGTAATACGTATTACCCTGCCATTTAATACCGATTTTAAATTTATCATTATTAAAGAAGTTTTCCCTATATTCTTTTACTTTTTCCGGATTAGCATTCAAGTATTTATCCCGAGCAACAAACATCTCATCAGTACCAAAACCTAAGGTAAAAGGAATACTTAAAAACGGAATATGGACATCAAAATCAAGATTTTTTTCTTCCCAAAAATAGTCCATCACCTCAACATCAGGGAAATTTTCCCTGAATAAATCCGCCAACTGGACTTGCGGCTTAATAATAAGCTTTTTACAGCGTTTTTGCAAAATCGGAACATATCTTGCAAACATAATCATATCGCCAAACCCTGCTTCATAATAGGTATATAACGTTTTATCGGAAATATCTTCACCCTGCCATATAGGCTTATTAGGGATAGAATTAGGATAAGTAATTGCTTCAGTATCGATGGCAGTTTCTCTGCACAAACGAGTTTCAAAATATTTTAACCCGTTACCGTAATCTTTTAGCCTGAAATAATTTAGTGCAAGAAAATATTTTGATTCTCTATCATCAGAATTAATTTCAATACATTTAAGATAATACTCTTTTGCTTTTTGCGGGAAATGAAAAACCGTATATAAATTTGCCAAATTAAAGCAAGCATCACGTGAACGTGAATCAAACTCCAAAGCTTTTAAATAATATTTTTCCGAATTTTCAAAATCCAACAGATTTTTATAAACAAGTCCAAGACTAAAAGCTAATTCAAAAGTCAATCCGAAAAGTTTTTCTTCTTCCAACCTGACAAATAATTCTTTCTCATATAATTTTTGGAGAAAATATAAATGAGCTAATGTTTCAAAAAAATATTGAGCTTTTTGGATAGAGATTGCTTTTTTTATAAAACTTTCAGCAGCAACAAAATCTCCGACTTGCATTTTAATCATTCCCAAAAGATTCAAAACTTCGCTGTCATCAGGATTTTCTTCAATAATTTTATTATATAGAATTTGAGCTTCTTCTATATTTCCCGTTGAATGTAACTTAAACGCCTTATCAAAATATTCTTTTCTTAATTCAGTGTTCATAGTGGAAATTATATCATATTTTTACGATAATGAGAACCGCAAAAATTTGTGATATAATAAGTTTATGTTTACGGGAATAATAGAAGAAATAGGAAAAGTATCCGAATTCATAAAATTTGGCAGCGGAGCACAAATAAAAATTGCATGTTCTAAAGTGCTAAACGGCACTCAAATAGGAGACAGCATATCAATAAACGGATGCTGCCAAACAGTTACGGGAACAGGTAACAATTATTTCACGGCAGATATAAGTAATGAGACATTAAGCGTAACAAATTTTAATGAAGTAAAAATTGGGTCATCGGTAAACCTTGAAAGAGCCTTAACCCCAACGACAAGAATGGGCGGGCATATTGTACAAGGACATATTGATTGCACAGGAAGTTTTATACTGTATGAAAAACATTCTGATTTTTATACACTAATGTTTCAAATCCCTGAAGAAATGAGCCGATACATAGTAAAAAAAGGCTCAATTGCAATTAACGGCGTAAGTTTAACCGTTGCGGATGTTAAAGGACAAATTATCAGTGTTGCCGTAATCCCTCACACATATAAAAATACCACATTATCAATGCTGAGAAGTAATGAAATTGTAAACATTGAAACAGATATTCTCGGACGATACATTGAAAAATTTTTATCATCAAACAATAATAATAGCAGATTGGACGAAAACTTTTTGAAAGAAAACGGGTTTATGTAGTATGACAGATTTCAGATTTGACAGTATAGAAGAAGCAATAGAAGATTTTAAGCAGGGCAAAATGCTTATAGTTGCCGATGATGAGGATCGCGAAAACGAGGGGGATATTATCTGCTCCGGCCAGATGGTTACACCTGAAATCGTAAATTTTATTGCAAGAGAAGCCGGAGGACTTGTATGTCTTGCAATATCCAATGAAATTGCTAAAAGATTAGACTTGCCGCAAATGGTTGAACAAAACAGCGAATCAATGAAAACGGCCTTTACTGTTAGTATTGATGCAGATGAAAAATACGGGGTTACAACAGGTATATCTGCTTATGACAGAGCAAAAACAGTAGAA
>ODAI014551966.1_pt1 | contig 26142 bp, 26 predicted proteins | sample 1539321 | NCBI WGS metagenome assembly ODAI01 (sample SAMN02144231, study PRJEB22623) | gut metagenome | biome: sheep rumen | host: Ovis aries | place: New Zealand
GATCTGTACAGTGAAAAATACGACAGAGTCAGGCCATTGGGAGGTACAAAATGAAGAAACTTATGTATGAACTGTACAAAAGAAGGGAGAAGATACTTATATTGCTTGTAGGTTTCTTCTTCGGGACCGTAGTGGGCATCTTCTTGGCACCGGCCAAGAACGGTATCACCATAGGAAGCTACAACGGCAATAATTCGGCCAAGAAGGATGCCGAGGAAGAATTCCATGAAGATCTCGCATTGGAGATGGGAGAATTAAGGTAAAGGTTCAGAGAGATCTCTATGCGATGTTCGCACAGTTCGGTACGGATAATACAGGCAGTTGGCGTGAGAATACGTCAGCTGCCTGATTTTTTGTGCTATAATGGACAAGATTGGAGATGACTTATGCTAAGCATTGATCAGTACAGAGAAATATACAGAATACTGGATTCGGCGACACCGGTTGCATATGACTGCGGAACTCTCTGCGGTTCTGTCTGTTGCAGTGATTCATCCTTTGGCGCAGACGAGTCGTATATATATCTTCTTCCGGGCGAGAAGGAGTACCTCGACTCCATCGGCTGCAGTATACCGATAATAAGCGAGAAGAGGTCGGAGCATTACCTGCCGGGCTCATGGGGAGATATCGTCTATATAGCTCATTGCCCGGGGGAAAACGCCTGTGGCAGGGATGTGCGTCCGATCCAGTGCAGGACCTTTCCGCTGGAGCCTTATATAAACGCTGACGGATCCCTTGAGATGATTCCCGAGCGTACGGATCTTCCGTATAAATGCCCGTTCATAGAAGGAGAGGCCGAATTATCTGAAGACTTCCGCAGGGCAACTTATGAGGCGTGGTCGATGCTGATAGAAGATGAGGCTATAAGGGATATGGTCATGATGGATTCGGACGAGAGGGCTATAGATGTGGAAAAACCGGATGCGACTGACAATACTGCCGCTCAGAGATTACGCTGCCCCTGCTGCGGACACTATACACTTACGGAGGCAGGCGCATATGAGATATGCCCCGTCTGCTTCTGGGAGGATGACCCGGTGCAGGAAGAAGACCCTGACTATGAAGGCGGAGCTAATGAACTGTCCCTTAATGAGTGCAGGGAGAACTACAGGCTGTACGGAGCCTGTGAGCAGAGGTTTGCAGGCAGAGTCAGGAAACCGCTGCCGGAGGAATGCGCGGATGCGGAGGAGACCGGCAACACAGATGCAGATGCCGCAACGGAGGAGATGCCATGAGTAACAGGAAGAGGGATGTAATAATTATCGCATCTATTGCGATCTGTCTGATATATGCGTTCTTCACGATCAGAGATCATTACAGAGCCGATGAGCCGGCACCCGTAAGTCACGTATCGGTAGTGCCGCCGCTTGCTGATACCCCGGATAGCGAAGAAGCAACATCAAAAGAGACTGAGACAGAGTCTGAGGAAAGCATCGAAGAAGCTGCATCTAAAGACGACGAAGCAGCAACTGAGGTCGAAGAAGCTGCCCCTGCGACCGAAGAAGCCGTGCCTGAGGCTGAAGGATCAGCACCCGCGACTGTCACATACAGATTCAGAAATAAGAAGCTGCTAAGCGATCATTACAATAAACACGGGATCGACATGGGCTTTGCATCCGCTGCGGAATATGAGGCAGCCGCAGCCGCAGTAGTGACAAATCCTAATGCTCTTCATAAGACGGAGAAAGAGGACGGAGATGACGTATATTACGTGGAAGCGACCAACGAATTCGTCGTTGTCTCTACGGATGGATATATCAGGACGTATTTCTGCCCGGACTCGGGGATCAAATATTACAACAAACAGTAGATCGGCTCCGGAGTAAGCTCTGATTCCGACTATAAATAATGCAGATCCGCTCTAAAGGATCTGCACCAAACAGCCGATATAGATATAAGATAAGTGATACTGTCGCAATAAAGGTCGAAAAGGATTTTGATCAGGCAGACAACGGGAGATCATAGAACGGACGGGTCGTAACCGTGATCCCAGTCTGTGCCGAACACAGGGAGGTGGAGTAGATGACAGGTATCGGAGGTATAACGGCATACCCGCAATTTGACCGTTCGCAGGTCATGGGAGCGCAATTCGGGCGTTCGATATTTTCTCAGAATATGAACAGTAATACAGGCAACACTGTAACGGGGGTTAACAGGGTTGCATCGGTAACGGGCAGGGATATTGGTTCTGCGCCCGGTATTTCGCGTGGAGGGTCGACAAGACTGACTTCGCCCATATACGGGAAGAGTACGACGGATACTGATGCAGGCAAGTCATGGCAGTTAAGGAGACTTGCAAGGAAGCTTACTCAGACTAAGGAAGAGGAAAAGCAGAAGACATTCACGGCACGGTCTGACGATAAGGAGAAGGATTTCCTAACAAAGTTCGGTCTGGATGAAAAGACTAAGGAAGACGAACCTCAGCTCGAGGCTAAGTATAACTATAATTACAAGGAAGTAGCCAATAAGATCAAGCAGGCCAAGACATCGGTGAGTGCTGAGCAGGCAGTCATAAGTGCCAAGAGAAAGGTGCTTGAAGTCAAGCGCAAGATATCCTCCGGTGCAGGCAATGCCGAAGAACTGCAGCTTGCGCTTACGCATGCCACGAGAATGGAGATGGCAGCCAGGAAGAAGAAACATCATCTTGAACTCGAGGAGATGGTCACTAATACACAGAAAAGGGATGAACTGTCAGACGATCAGCAGGATCTTGTCACGGATGTTAAGAATGCTGTCATGGATCAGGGAGAAGAGAAGCTTAACAGAGCCGCGGACGGCATATTTGAACAGAGACAGGATATGATAGAGGAAGCTGTTGCCGAGATGAAGGAAAACGGAGAGGATATCTCGGATGAGGCAATGGCTGAGCTTAATGAGATGATATCCGAGTACGGTGAAGACGAACTTGAGAAACTGACGGAAGCCATGGAACAGTTAGAACTCATGGAGATCGTGGATCCCCACATGAGCGAAGAAGATCTTGAGGAGCTTAAGCGTAAGCACAGACTTGCCGAGCAGAAGGAGATAATGAAGGCCGACATGGATTATCTTAAGGGCGTCATCAAACTCCAGATGCAGAACAGTCCGGCGAATAAGGGCTCAGACCCGGTACAGGATCCGGGTGCAGTCGGGGCCAATTTTGCCCAGGCTCCGGTACCGGCGGTGACGGATGTATTCGCTGCCATGACAGGTGCGCCGGTTGACGGCGGGCTTATGGTGGATATGCAGGTGTGACATTGTGAGACTTCATGACGAAAGAACCGTCCCCGTGTCACGAAATCATGACGAAAGAACCGTGCCCGTGTCACGACCGTGGCAGGGAGAGAATAGTCAGGTTGCCATTTATATGATTTTGTCGTACACTTTACTATAGCTTGCTAAAGGCATACAGGAGGACTTGCAATGAAGATAACGGATGATATTTTATATGTGGGAGTGGCAGATAATGATCTGGACCTTTTTGAGAACCAGTATCCTCTGCCCAACGGTATGTTATATAACTCATATGTGATAATGGATGAGAAGATCGTCGTAATGGATACGGTGGATAAGAGAGCGGTAGATGAATGGCTTGATAATGTTAAGAACATCCTTGGAGACAGGAAGCCGGATTATCTGGTGATACATCACCTTGAGCCGGATCACAGTGCCGGAATACTTAAGCTTCATAATGAGTATCCGGATATGAGGCTTGTAGGTAATCAGAAGACATTCTCCATGCTGCCACAGTTCATATCCGAGGATCTGTCCCGGCTTTATGTGACCGTAGATGAGAATGAGCCTCTTGTACTTGGCAGTCACAGCTTAAGCTTTATCAAGGCCCCTATGGTACACTGGCCCGAGGTAATGGTAAGCTACGATCATAAGGATAAGGTCCTTTTTTCCGCCGATGCTTTCGGTAAGTTCGGCGTGGAGACGGATACGGAGGACTGGGCATGTGAGGCGAGACGATACTATTTCAATATAGTGGGCAAGTATGGAGCAATGGTACAGACATTGCTTAAGAAGGCTGCGGCGCTTGATATCGATATCATATGTCCTTTACACGGCCCAATATTAAAAGAGGATTTAACTTATTATATTAATCTCTACGATATATGGAGCCGGTACGAGCCTGAGGATAAGGGCATACTCATAGCCTGCGCTTCGATACACGGCAATACATACACGGCGGCACAGTATCTTGCTGACAGACTTAAGGCCATGGGAGAAGAGAATGTGGTCCTTACGGATGTGTGCAGAGCCGATGTGGCAGAGGTGGTTGAGGATGCTTTCAGATACGACAGGATGGTTCTTATGGCATCATCTTATGACGCGGGGCTTTTCCCTCCTATGGAGAGTCTGCTCCATCATCTTGCGGCGAAGAAGTACTGTAACAGGAAGGTAGCGATAGTGCAGAACGGAAGCTGGGCACCTTCTGCTGCAAAGTGTATGCAGGCTATCCTTGAGCCGATGCAGGGAATTGAGTATGTGGGTGATGTGATAACGATCAGGACTACCATGAATGAAGCCAATAAGGGTGAGCTTGACAGTCTTGCGAATGCTCTGACAACCGAATGAGCATAGAAGGCGGAGAGCGTACATGGGAAGCAGAGTGATATTTAATAAAGAGTATCTGGGCTTGATTATGAGGTGTGGGTATATACCTCTTCATTCAGATCCGAGAGATATATTAAGTGGCTGTTCTTCTTCTATGGCGTTAAGTTCGACGGTATAGTCAATGGTGACAGACACATGAGGGAGGTTCAGCGTAACAATAAGACCACTCTGCCGCAGAAGTTGCCCAACAGATACCGTATATCCCTGCATGTCGATGATGAGACCATCGTATGCGCTATGGGCAGGCAGTACGGCTATCGTACATATCAGCTTGAGGCACAGGATGATGACTGGGAGGAGAAGATAATCGCCAGAGCAGAGGAGATACGCAGGTTGGATTTCGGTGATGCGGATGCTCATAATGATAAGGAAAGTTAAATGCGATAAATTTATTATTGTCGAATCAAAATAATATAACAGATATCGTGTTTTTACTTACAGTTTTATTACAGTGAACATGATATTATGTCAGCAGATAAGAAAAAACTCCCCTTTTTCTTTTTCATTTATTAGTACCGAATGGTACGAGAATATTATATACTCCCCTTTACAAGGCTGACATCTCCCCCGATGTTAGCCTTTTCCCTTTGTATGGAGACGGTTATGGGTGATATATACGGATTGCTTAAAAAAGAATATCTGGATAACATGAGGGAACTTCTCGGCGACGAGTATGAGGCGTTCATAAGCTCATACAAGGAACAGCCGGCACATGGCTTAAGGATAAGCAGGCTTAAGTGCGACAGATACGGAATGGAAGTATCAGACGTATATGAAGCCTTAAGAGAGCCCTTCGGGTTGACCGGAGTAGATTGGTGCGACACGGGCTTTTATTATGAGCCTCAGTCAAGACCCGGCAAGCATGCCCTTCATGAAGTGGGCCTGTACTATATACAGGAGCCGAGTGCCATGATAACAGGAGAACTCGCGGCGGATATAATAGGAGAGCTGATCGATAAAAAGGGCTATGTAAGAGTTCTTGACCTGTGCGCCGCGCCGGGAGGCAAGACAACCCGGATCGCCGAGGCTACAGAGGGAAGAGGGATACTCATATCCAACGAGCCGGTGCCCTCAAGAGCTAAGATACTGTCATCCAATGTCGAGAGGATGGGTATATCCGACTGCCTTGTATGCTCACAGATGCCGGATGAACTGGCGGGGATGTTTCCCGGATTTTTCGATGTGATAGTAACGGATGTTCCGTGCTCCGGGGAAGGGATGTTCCGTAAGGATACAGAGGCTATAGAACAGTGGTCGCAGGATAATGTGCGTAACTGTGTGGTAAGAGACCGGGATATACTTGAGGCGGCCCATGTTATGCTAAGACCGGGCGGATATATCATATATTCCACCTGCACCTTCGAGAGAGCGGAGAATGAGGATATGACAGAGGGCTTTGTGTCGGAGCACCAAGGCTATAGGATAGAGAAGATGCACAGATTAATGCCTCATAAGTGCAGGGGAGAGGGACACTTTGCAGCGGTTCTGAGTCTGACCGGAGGTGATATGCATGATGAGGGAGCCGGAAGAGACAGAGACAGAGGCAGGAACAGGGCAGAGAAGCTGGATTATGATAAGGGCGTAGGCAAGGAGGCAAGGGATCACCTTACGGCTCTCCTTAAGGAGACGCTTACGGATAAAGGGCTGGATGCGCTTAAGGGGAAGGTATTCGCTTATGGAAGCAATCTGTATCTGGCAGCCTGTGAGATAGCGGATATTGCCGTCAATAAGCGAAGGCTTAAGGTGGAGAGAGCGGGTCTGCATCTGGGAGAGGTTAAGAAGGGGCGCTTTGAGCCTTCACATGCTCTCGCGCTATACTTAACACCGGATATGTGTGTAAGAACTGTGGATGTAAAAGCGGATGATGAACAGATAAGAAGGTATATTGCGGGAGAAAGCCTGACCTGTGATGCGGCACTTGGAGGCTATGCGCTTGTGACTGCAGGCGGGTACAGCGCAGGCTGGGGGGAGGCGGGTAAGGGGGTCCTTAAGAATCACTATCCCAAGGGACTCAGACGGATGATTTAGAATAAGATGTTAAAAATTGTCTTGAAATTAAAAAAACACATATTTTTTTTCTGAATTATATGATATAATGACATAGGATGTTTATCCCACGTATGATTGTGGGGAATACAATACAAGAGAGGTATTATATATGGACAGCAAAATACTAATGGAAAGTGGTACTAATGAACTGGAGGTCTTAGAGTTTAACGTATGCGGTAACTCTTATGGTATCAATGTGGCCAAGATTAAAGAGATCATACCTTATCAGCCCGTGACACCGGTTCCCAATTCTCATCCCAGCATTGAAGGAATATTCATGCCGAGAGATATAATGATCACCGCAATAGACCTTCGTAATTGTCTCCAGCGCGGAACATCAGAGCCCGGTGGACTGTTCATAGTAACGAATTTTAATAACCTCGATATCGCCTTCCATGTAGATTCTGTCCTTGGAATACACAGAGTATCCTGGACCGAGATCAATAAGCCCAATGAGACCGTTAATACGGTGGATGAGAGCATCTCTACCGGAATCATCAAGATCGACAATAAGCTTGTGATCATCCTTGACTTTGAGAAGATTTTAAGTGATATCAATCCCGAGACGGGACTCAAGGTAGATGAGGTTGATCTTATAGAGAAGAATTCAAAACGTAGTGAGAAGGCCATTCTTATAGCTGAGGATTCCATTCTCCTTAACAAGATGATAGTTGAATCTCTTAAGAAGGCCGGATATGTACAGCTTATCCATACCGCTAACGGACAGGAGGCTTACGATGTTATTCAGCAGTGCAAGGAGAAGGGTACTCTTAAGGATGATATCCAGTGTGTGATCACGGATATAGAGATGCCCATGATGGATGGACACAGACTTACCAAGCTTATCAAGTCTGATGAAGCTACCAAGCATATACCTGTGATCATCTTCTCAAGCCTTGTGAATGAAGAGATGCGTAAGAAAGGCGAGTCTCTTGGTGCTGATGCACAGTTATCAAAGCCTGAGATAGGTAATCTTGTACGACTGGTTGACGGATTATTACTTGACTAATATATCATAAGATAGCCGGGAGCAATCTCGGCTATTTTTTTCGTAAGGATATAATCTATGGATTTCGATGAAAAATACTTAGATGATCTTCTAAAAGCTATCGAGCCGATAACAGGGCCGCCGGAGGGCGAGGATGCCGAAGGGCATGTGGATGAATCCATTCCGGATGTACCTGAAGAGGAGCTTGAGAGTGAAGTAGCCGAGCCTTTAGAGATGGATGAGTCTGTAGAGGAGCTTTTGGCCGGTGCCGATGGGGCAGTGGCTGATGTTGTGGTACCAGAAGAACCGGCTGAGGCTGAAGCTGTAGAGCCGGAAGCAAACCCCGAACCGGAAGCGAATCCTGGACCGGAAGAGGAGCCCGCACCTGAGTCTGAACTGGAGCCGGTGTCATTATCTATGGATGATCTTGACCCGAACGATGGCAATAAGAGCTTATCGGCTGATGAGATAGCAGCACTTTTTAATTCCGCCAATGCTGCGGATGGTTCCAAAACGGCAGATGACAGCATGGATGATATGAGCGCAGGGACAGATGACGAGATGCCTGCGGCACAGGAAGAGCCCACGGAGATAGATCTGGACGCTCCGGAGCTGGCATCACTTATAGCGGATGCGGAGAGTGCGGATGTCGAGAGTGCCGGCGCAGAGGGTACCGATGCGGAGAGTATCGATGCAGAGGATGTATCTGACATATCTCCGGACGGGCTTATGGAGGAGGGACCTTCTCTAAGCGATCTGCTAGCTGAGTCTGCGGATGCGGATACGGACAATGAGCCCATAGAAGGCGAGCAGGAGATAGATCTTGGCATGAGCGCCGATGAGATAGATGCCATGCTCAATGCGGCCAAGGAGGCCGGTAATGAGCCTGAGGAGAAGATAGCGGAAGAAGATACGGACGAACTGCTGTCGTTGCTTGCAAGCGCAGGTGATGAGGCATTGGGTGATATTCAGAATCTGCTTGACTCTGATGAGAAGGGGGAAGCTGTGGATGCGGCAGCCCTTGAAGCAGCAACGTCCGTAGAGGATGTGGCATCCGGTGTTCTTGAGACAGAGGAAGAGGCTGCCGCAAGGACAAAAGAAGAGAAAAAAGCAGCAAAGAAGAAAGCCAAAGAAGAAAAAAAGGCAGCCAGAGCTGCCAAGAAGGCGGCAAAGGGCGGTAAGACGGCTGAAGGAACTGAAGCCGCAGATAGTGCAGCTACGGATGATGCAGACGCTAAGTCGGGCAAGGGCTTCTTCGCCGGACTCTTAGCTATGCTGACGGAGAATCTTGATGATGAGATAGATTCGGAGGAGGCCAAGGCATCTGAAGGGGATGGTGATAATGGAAGCGAAGGCGAGATAGCCATTATCTCTGACGAGAATAAAGAGATACTTGAAGAGTTAGATAAGGAGAAGGGCAAGAAGAAGGGTAAGAAGCCCAAGAAGGAGAAGAAGAAAAAGGGCAAGGGTGACAAGGCCGAAGGAGAAGAGGGCGAGTCATCCGATGAAGAGGGAGAAGAAGGAGAGGCTGCCGGCAAAAAGAAAAAGAAGAAGAAGAAAAAGGAGAAGGCACCCAAGGCGGAGGAGGTTCCGGCAAGACCTGAGAAGAAGCTTCCCAAGAAGAGGGTGAGAGCGACCTTCATACTCTGCTTCTCTATCATGGCGGGGATAATAATCCTTACGATAGTACTTACCAATGCGCTTAATCTTAAGGAAGCAAGATATGCGTATGAGAGGCAGGACTATCAGACCACATATGACGATCTGTACGGATTGGAGCTTGAGGGTGAGGATAAGGATATATTCGTCAAGTCCCAGATCATGCTCATGTTAGATCGCAAGCTGCAGTCTTATATGAATTATAAGAAGCTTGGCATGGAGGAAGAGGCGCTTAATGCACTGCTTAAGGCGGTAGAGATGTATCCGGATGTGCTCGTTCAGGCTGAGAGCTACGGTGTGGTACCGCAGGTAGAGAGTACGTATGCGCAGATAAAGGATGCTCTTGGTACATACGGTCTGTCCGAGGATGATGCCATAGAGATCAACGGATATGACAGTAAGGTCAAGTATACCAAGAGGATAGATTCGATCATACACGGAACGCCCTTCACCTACGATGATGATATAGCGGCAGAGAGCGGAATGACGGCAGCACCGGATCAGGCGCCTGAGGGCAGTACACAGACTGTGGATGACATTCTTCCCAGAGAGCAGGACTTCCTTCCGGATGATCCGACAGCGATTTTTGACACTGAGCAGCCGGCAGCGCCGGAGGAAAACGCTGCACCCCCGGATGCGATAGCTGATATTCCTGTGGATGAGGGTAATATATGATAGCGATAATAGATTATGATGCAGGGAATATCAAAAGCGTCGAGAAAGCACTGCAATCTCTTGGAGCCGACTGTAAGCTCACGAGAGAAAGTGCGGAGATAGTGACCGCGGATAAGGTCATACTTCCGGGAGTAGGAGCTTTCGGTGATGCAATGAATAAGCTTAAGGAATATGATCTTATAGATACCATTCACAGAGTGGTGGATAAGGGAACCCCGTTTCTCGGAATATGTCTGGGATTGCAGGTGATGTTCGAAGAAAGCGAGGAATCTCCGGGTGTAAGAGGCTTGTCACTCCTGCACGGTAAGGTGGTCAGATTCAGTGGTAAGGACGGACTTAAGGTGCCACAGATAGGCTGGAATTCACTTACGGTCAAGCCGGGCAGCAGACTTCTTAAGGATGTGTACAGCGGCGCATATGTGTATTTCGTCCATTCATACTATGTGAATGCGGATAATAAGGAAGATGTGATCGCTACAGCACAGTACGGTGAGACGGCAGATGTGGCGATAGAGCACGGCAATATATTCGGTTGTCAGTTCCATCCCGAGAAAAGCTCAAGTATCGGGATCAAGATACTTAATAATTTTGTGAACATGTAGGTAAGTATCGGCGGCGAATGAGATGATCATCCGACCGCCGATTGTGTATATTGGGAGCATATTATGCATACGATCAGAGTGATACCGTGTCTGGATGTAGACAACGGAAGAGTGGTAAAGGGTGTTAATTTCGTAGATCTTATTGATGCCGGTGATCCGGTGGAGATAGCGGCGGCCTATGACCTTGCGGGAGCGGACGAGGTTGTGTTCTTAGATATCACTGCCAGCAGTGACGGACGTAAGACAGCAGTTGATCTGGCTGCTGCAGTGGCTACCAAGCTCTTCATACCCTTTACTGTAGGAGGCGGACTCCGTACTGTGGAGGACTTCCGTGATATATTAAGAGAGGGTGCGGATAAGGTGGCGGTCAATTCGGCTGCCATAAGGAGACCGAAGCTTATATCGGAGGCAGCGGGCAAGTTCGGGAGTCAGTGTGTGGTGGTGGCGATAGATGCCAAGCGCACGGCAGAGAACTATACGGGCCGGGATGTTACGGATATACCGGATAATGATACCCCACGGGCAGCCGATACGGGCGGCAGATGGACGATATACCTTAACGGCGGCAGAGTGGATACGGGTATAGATGCCGTGGAGTGGGCCAAGAGGGCAGAGAGCCTCGGAGCAGGTGAGATATTGCTCACAAGCATGGATAAGGATGGTACGAAATCAGGCTTTGATCTGGAGCTTACAGCAGCCGTAGCTGACAGCGTGAGTATCCCCGTTATAGCATCCGGCGGTGCCGGTAAGAAGGAGCACTTCGCCGAGGCTGTGACAAAAGGTCATGCAGATGCAGTGCTTGCAGCATCTCTTTTCCACTTTAAGGAGCTTGAGATAAGTGATGTCAAGAACTATATGAGAAGTAAAGGTATCGTATGCAGATAAGCAATGACTGGCTTCCCGTAGTTGAGGAGGAGTGTAAGAAGCCTTACTATAGGGAATTATACAAGTTTGTTAAGGATGAATACTCGACAAGGATCATATATCCTCCGTCGGATGAGATATTCACGGCCTTTCACCTGACTCCGCTTAAGGAGGTCAAGGTGCTTATACTTGGGCAGGACCCATATCATGAGCCGAATCAGGCTCATGGGCTATCCTTTTCGGTGCCCGAATCACAGAGACAGATTCCACCATCATTACAGAATATATATAAGGAACTTCATGATGATCTGGGGTGTTATATACCCGATAACGGCAATCTCACTAAGTGGGCGGCGCAGGGGGTATTGATGCTTAATACCGTGCTCACGGTCAGGGCGCATGAAGCCAACTCGCACAAGGGCCATGGCTGGGAGCAGTTCACCGATGCCATAATAAGGGCTGTGGATATGAAGGATGCGCCGGTCGTATATATGCTATGGGGTTCTCCTGCACAGAGTAAGATTCCTATGCTTAATAATCCGAAGCAGCTTATACTTAAGAGCGTGCATCCGTCGCCGCTGTCGGCGTACAGAGGATTCTTCGGATGTAAGCATTTCAGTAAGTGCAACGAATTCTTGGAAGCAAACGGTCTTACACCGATAGACTGGCAGATAGAATCAAAAAGGTAGATGATATTGGAGGTATGTAGAGGATGCGTAGATTAGCCAAGAGGGGCAATATGAACGACAGGATCGATATTGTCCTCAAAAAGTTCAGGTCAAGAATGACATCTTATCCGCCGGGTATGTGCCCGCTCGCACTGTATCGTTCGCTTCTGCAGATATCGATGAATCAGTCCTGCGGTAAGTGTGTACCCTGCAGAGACGGTCTTGGAGAAGTGGACTGGTATCTTAAGAGCATACTTAACGGAGATGCTACGGAGGATACTCTTAAGCTCATGGAGGAGAAGTGCCGCATGATCGCCGCAAGTGCAGACTGTGCGGTAGGCGTTGTGGGAGCAACGCTTATCCTTGAATCTTTGACGAATTTCGCAGACGAATATGAGAGCCATATAAGGAACAGGCGTTGTGTGGAGAATGTCACACAGACCATCCCCTGCGTAACGCTTTGTCCTGCGCATGTGGATGTGCCGGGATATATAGCCATGATACATGATGGCAATTACGAGGGAGCCATCAAGGTCATAAGGGACAGGAATCCCTTCCCGACTGCCTGTGCCATGGTATGTGAGCATCCCTGTGAGAAGAAGTGCAGAAGAGCCCTTATAGATAAGCCCATCAATATAAGAGGGCTTAAGAAATACGCCGTAGATGAGGCACCTGCAGACAAGGTCGCAACACCTGCCAAGAATGTAAGCACAGGCAGGAAGATCGCCATAGTTGGCGGAGGACCTTCGGGACTTACGGCAGCATACTTCTTGGGGCTTATGGGACATAAGGTTGTGGTATATGAGGAGCACGATAAGCTTGGCGGAATGCTCAGATACGGGATACCGGAGTACAGGCTTCCCAAGGTCAAGCTTGACCAGGACATCACTGCTATCCTTAATGCAGGAGATATAGAGGTCAAGACCGGTATGCGTATCGGAAGAGATGTATCCGTAGAAGAGCTCAGGCAGGGATATGATGCGATATATGTCGCTATAGGCGCGCAGATAGGCAATCGTATGCCTATGGACAATGCCGATGCGGGCAATGTCATACCGGCTGCGGACTTTCTTCAGAAGGTTGCGGCCGGGGAGGATATGGATCTTACGGATAAGAATGTGGTACTTATAGGCGGAGGCAATGTGGCCATGGATGCTGCGCGGACTGCAGTCAGGCTTAATGCCAAGACCGTGCATGTATTCACGAGGAACCCGGATGATTATACCGCACTAAGCGAAGAAATCACCTGTGCCATGCAGGAGGGCGTGAGATTCAGGACTCTTCTAAGCTTCCTTAATATAGAGACCGATAGTGAGACCAATGATGTAAGCGCCGTATGGCTGCAGCCGGAGATAGTGGGTGAGCTTAACGAAGCGGGACTTATTACAACGGAGCATTCGGAGAAATATCCCTACCGCTTTAAGTGTGATATGCTGATATTCGGCGTGGGACAGAGAAGTGATTCCGAAGCATTTGAAAAGGCAGGACTTCCGGTGAACAGAGGAAGGATCGTGGCAGATGAATACTGTCGTGTAGAGGATACTGACGGGGTATTCTCCGGAGGGGACTGTGTGACAGGTCCCTCAACCGCCATCAATGCCATAGCGGCAGGTCAGGTCGCCGCATACAATATAGATGAGTACTTGGGATATCATCATAAGGTGGAATTCAAAGAGCAGATACCACCTGCTCTTCCCAATCCATGTATACCTACCGGGCGCACGGAGATAGAAGAGAAGGATCCTTTTGAAAGACGTAAAAACTTCGAGCATGTGGAGCTTCCGATGACATATGAGGAAGCAATGCGTGAGTCGGGAAGATGTCTGCGTTGTGACCATTACGGCTGCGGCGTTATGGAAGGAGGGCGCGGAGAATGCTAAATATCACGATCAACAAAGTCAATTATGAGGTCGAGGAGAATACTACAATTCTGGATGCAGCCCGTAAGAACGGGATAGATATACCTACACTGTGCTATATGGAGGGAGTCAGCGACATAGGTATGTGCCGTCTGTGCATGGTAGAGGATGAGGATACGGGCAAGCTCTATGCCGCCTGCAGGACAAAGGCAAGGGAAGGCATGAAACTTGTCACCGAATCGGAGAGGCTTGAAAGCCACAGGGTGTCCATGCTAAAGCTCATACTCTCCAATCATAATCAGGACTGCATGAGCTGTCCGGCCAACGGTACATGCGAGCTGCAGAATCTCTGCAACAGATATAATGTCGGGCATGCGGATCACATCGGATCAAGAGTGAAGATAGAGAATAAGCTTCCCATTCAGGATGACAATCCCTTCATAAGCTATGATCCCAGCAAGTGTATACACTGCCAGCGCTGTATCAATGTGTGTCACAACATAGCCTGCAATGGTACGCTTAAGAGCTCAAGGTCGGGAACATATCATATAGTGGACGCTCCCTTTGGCAAGGATTATAGGGAGAGTGGCTGTGAGAGCTGCGGCAACTGTGCCAGTGTGTGTCCTACGGGTGCACTTACTCTTAAGAGAGAGAAGTCATACAGGAACTGGGAGGTCAAAAAGGTGCTCACGACATGTCCACACTGCGCTACGGGCTGTCAGTATTACCTTGTGGTTAAGGATGATAAGATTGTCAATGTGGAGCCGGCTAACGGGCCGTCCAACCACCACAGATTATGCGTAAAGGGCAGATCGGGCAGCTTCGACTTCGTCCATGCTAAGGACAGACTCACCGATCCTCTGATAAAGGACAGAGAGACAGGAGAATTCAGGAAGGTCACATGGGAAGAGGCGATAGAATATACTGCGAAGAGATTCATGGAGCTTAAGGAAAAGTACGGAAGTGAGTCTCTGGCAGGCTTCGCATGCTCAAGGTCAGCCAATGAAGACATATACATGGTACAGAAGATGGTTCGTACCTGCTTTGGCACCAATAATACGGATAACTGCGCAAGAGTATGTCATTCTGCTTCGGTATCGGGACTTGCCAGGACACTTGGCTCAGGTGCCATGACCAATCCCATACACGATATCACACATGATGTTGACTGCATATTGCTTGTAGGCTCCAATCCTGAGGAAGCACATCCCGTTGTGGGTATGCAGATACGTCGCGCGGTTAAAGACGGAACGAGGCTTATAGTGGTTGATCCAAGAGATATAGGTCTGTCCGGGCAGGCTGATATACATATCAAGCTGCGTCCCGGAACCAATGTGGCTTTTGCCAACGGCATGATGCATGTGATGATCAAAGAGGATCTTGTAGATCATGAATATATAGAGAAGTATGCGGAGGGCTACGAAGAACTTAAGAATATCGTTAAGGACTATACTCCCGAAAGGGTGGGAGAGATATGCCATATCGATCCCGATATGCTTATCGAAGCCGCTAGGATGTATGCAACGGCTAAGAAGGCTCCGATCATATACTGTCTGGGTGTAACAGAGCACTCTACCGGTACGGAGGGTGTAATGAGCATGTCCAATATGGCTGTGCTGTGCGGCAAGATAGGCAGAAGCGGCTGCGGCGGGAACCCCTTAAGAGGACAGAATAATGTGCAGGGTGCCTGTGATATGGGAGCCATGCCTACGGATTATCCCGGATATCAGAAGGTGGATAATGAAGAGGTAAGGAAGAAATTCGAGGCGGCATGGGGTGTTGCACTTAATCCTAATCCCGGACTTAAGGCCACGGAGGTATTTCCGGCTGCCATAGAGGGTAAGATCAAAGGACTGTATATATGCGGAGAGGACCCGGTGGTATCTGATCCGGATACACATCATATAATCAAGGCGCTTAAAAGTCTTGACTTCTTCGTGGTACAGGATCTGTTCATGACAAGGACAGCCGAATATGCGGATGTGATACTTCCGGGAATAAGCTATGCGGAGAAGGAAGGTACATTCAGCAATACGGAGAGGCGCGTTCAGCGTATCAGGAAGGCAGTGACACTTAAGGGCAATATGCGTCCTGATACGGATATACTCACAGACCTTATGAATGCCATGGGATATAAGCAACCATACCTTACACCGGCAGAGATCATGGATGAGATTGCCTCGGTAACACCAAGCTTCGCAGGTATATCACATGCAAGACTTGATGCCGGAGAGAGCTTACAGTGGCCGTGTACGGGTAAGGATCATCCCGGAACGCCCATAATGCATGCAGGCGGCCCGGTACGAGGCAAAGCCTATCTGTATCCTGCTGTATATAAGGAGTCACAGGAGCTTCCGGATGAGGAATATCCTTTCATACTCATGACCGGACGCATACTGTATCACTATAATGCGGCAGCTATGACATCCAGATCCGAGGGACTTATGGATATATCAGGAGAGGGCTTCATAGAGGTCAATCATAAGGATGCCGAGAGACTTGGTATAGATAACGGTGAGAAAATAAGCGTAAGCAGCAGACGAGGCAGCATAACAGCCACTGCCAGAGTGGGAAGAAAGGTATCGGAGGGTGAGACATGGATGCCGTTCCATTTCCCGGATTCGCCCGTTAATGAGCTTACCAATGCGGCTCTTGATGACTTCGCAAGGATACCGGAATATAAGGTTTGCGCGGTCAATATAGCTAAGATATGATATAGGATAGTACAGGATATGGAGATAGAACAGGCCATAGAAGCCATCTCAGCTTCAATAAGCATGATAAAGGATGAAATCCGCATACCGTTAGCCGAGGCAGCAGGGATGATCAATGCCGAAGACATTAAGGCCATAAAGCCTGTACCTGCGTTCAACCGTTCCGCCATGGACGGATATGCGGTAAGAGCAGAGGATATTAAGGCAGCAGGCGCAGACACTCCCGTAAGGCTTAAGGTCATAGGACAGATGTATGCGGGAGATAACAGGGATTATATATATGAGAAGGGCAGTGCAGTCAGGGTAATGACAGGCGCCATGATACCGGACGGCTATGACGCTGTGGTCAGGCAGGAGGATACCGACTACGGCGAGGAGGAGGTCCTTATATATAATGCTGTGGGCCCTTATATGAATTACTGTCATAAAGGTGAGGAGGCAGATGCCGGAGATACAGTGATACAGTCAGGAACAAGGCTTGGAAGGACAGGTCTTGGTCTTGCGGCATCTCTCGGCATGTCAGAGATAAGGGTAAGAAGACCGGCAAGGATCGCGCTTATCTCAACCGGAAGTGAGCTTGTAAGTCCGGGTGAAGCTCTGCCGAAGGGTAAGATATATAACAGCATCTTAAGTATGCTGTGCGCATCGGTTAAGGGTGAGGCTTTAAGCGTATCCGAGACTGTGATCTGTCCTGATGATACTGATGAGATCAAGAGGAGCTTATCGCATGCTTTTGATATATCCGATGCGGTGATCACCACAGGCGGAGTCTCCGTGGGCAAGAGAGATCTTATTCCTGAGGTATATGAGCAGATGGGGATAGAGAGGCTTTTTGCCGGAGTGAACATACAGCCCGGTACGCCTACCATGGCAGGTATATATAAGGGTAAGGTGATACTGTCTCTTTCGGGGAATCCGTATGCGGCACTGGTCAACTTCGATCTGTACTTTCCTTATATAGCCGCAGGGCTTATGGGCAGTAAGCATTACATATATGAGCCTGAGGAAGCGATACTTGCTGACCCTTATGATAAAGTGAATAAGCTAAGGCGCTTTGTCCGCGCAGATGTAAGAGAGGGAAGTGTATATCTTCCGGATGCAAGGCATATGTCATCTGTATTCGGTAATATGGACAGATGCAACTGCTATATTGATATACCGGCAGGATGTCATGTAAGTGTCGGAGACAGAGTGAAGATAAGAAGGACAAGAGAGACCGGAAATAGATAAGACAGGACAGAAAAGGAAAGATGAAAGAAGAACGAAGGATATCCGCAGGTATACTCTCAGGCGGCGAAAGCAGCCGGATGGGACAGGATAAGGCGCTTGTAAGGATAGACAATGAGCGCATCATAGACAGACTTAAAAGAGAGCTTGGCGGCTTAGGCGAGGTCATTATATCCGCAGGGCAGAAGAACACATATGATGATATGGGTCTGCCTGTTGTGTATGATGAGAATGCGGGCATAGGTCCCATAGAGGGCATAAGACAGGTTATAGCTGCAGCGACGGAGGACTATGTATTCATATGTGCTGCGGATATGCCCTTTATCACAAGAGAGCTTATAGATTATATGGCGGGATATATATGCTCGGACTATGACTGTTATGTGATAGCAGATGATGAGCACATACACCCGCTTTGCGGAATATACTCCAAAAAGGTTCTGCCGGTTATTGAAGAGCTTATAAGTGAGGGCAGATACAGATTAAGAGAGATACTTAACCGTGTAAGGACGAAGTACATTTCCTTAGAGCATACTGACTTTGACAGGAAGACGGTTAAGAATATCAATACAAGGGCAGAGTTAAGAGAGGCGGCTAAGCCTCTTGTATTTTGCGTGAGCGGATACAGTAACAGCGGCAAGACAGGGCTTATAGAGAAGCTTATCAATGAATTCATAAAAGACGGTCTGTCGGTTGGAGTGATTAAGCATGATGGACATGATACGATCTCGGACGTACCGGGAAGCGACAGTGAGCGTGTGAGGAAGGCGGGAGCAACGGCTGTAGCCGTCTTCTCTGATACGGGCTATCTTATGTACAATCGTGAGAGGACGGATGCAGGAAGGCTTCTTGCCGTGATGGAGAGCGTAGCTGCCGCACCCGATGTAGTGATCATCGAAGGGATGAAGTCATCAGCCTATCCCAAGGTCGAGATCGTAAGAGAAGAGATCTGTAGCGAAAGTGTATGTGAACCTTCATCGCTTATCTGCATAGCAACCGACTGTATATCTCCCAAGAGTGTCTGCTGTCCGGTATACGGACTTACAGATGTCAGGGAGATTTTCTTATGCATAAAGGATTATTTTGATATATGAGATAAATTCAGGCGGTATCGGAGGAATAAAGGTGATACAGGTGATACTGCCGGATATAAGGAGTGCAGGATATACATGAAACTGATCAAAACCGAGGATGCCGTGGGCTGCGTGCTCTGTCATGATATCACGCAGATAATTCCGGGAGTTAAGAAAGGTCCCGTGTTCAAGAAAGGGCATATAGTTACGGAGGAGGATATTCCCATACTACTTTCTGTAGGCAAGGAGAATCTGTATATATGGGAGAAAAATGAAGATATGCTCCATGAGGATGAAGCGGCTGAGATACTGCGTGAGATATGCATGGGTGATAGAGACTGCTTCAGTGCTTCCGAGCCTTCCGAGGGCAAGATAACGATCCGGGCGGCAGCAGCCGGTCTTCTTAAGATAGACAGAGACAGGCTTATGGCTGTCAATATGCTCGGAGAAATGATGATAGCCACTATTCACGGTGATATGCCGGTGAAGGAGGGGGATGTGATCGCGGGAACACGCATCATCCCGCTTGTGATAGAGAAGGATAAGCTGCGTAAGGCGAGGGAAGCCGCTATGGGTGAACCGATCCTTAACATACAGCCCTACAGGATAGGGAGTGCGGCTATAGTTACCACGGGTAATGAGGTAGCAGCAGGCAGGATAAAGGATGCCTTCGGACCGGTGCTAAGGGCTAAGCTGGGGGAATATGACATAAATGTCATTGGACAGACAATTCTTCCGGATCAATGCGATATGATCACTGAAGCAATAGAGGATTATGTCGATAAAGGTGCAGAGATGGTGCTTGTAAGCGGAGGAATGAGTGTAGATCCCGATGATAAGACACCGAAGGCCATAGCCGATACGGGAGCGGATATAATATCGTATGGTGCGCCGGTGCTGCCGGGGGCGATGTTCTTACTGTCATATCTTAAGCGAGGTGACAGGGAGATACCGGTAATGGGACTTCCCGGATGTGTGATGTATGCAAGAAGAACGGTTTTCGACCTGATACTGCCAAGAGTACTTGCAGGTGAGAGGTTAAGACGTGAAGAGCTGGCAGCATACGGAGAGGGAGGACTGTGCCTTAACTGTAAGGAGTGTCACTACCCCAACTGTGGCTTTGGCAAGTAAGAGGCATACTTACAGTCGAGTTATGTCTTACAATCAATAAAAAGATCAAGATAAGATGAAAAGACGAATAAGATGATTAGGAACAATGAGGTTACTGATATAATGGACGGACTTACACATACAGATGACAAGGGTAATGCAATAATGGTGGATATAAGTGACAAGGATGTCACATTTAGGACAGCAAGAGCAAGCGGTATCATACGGATGCGAAAGGAGGCACTAAATGCCGTGTTAAACGGTGATGTACCCAAGGGTGATGTACTGGCCGCCGCACGTATCGCAGGGATAATGGGATGCAAGAACACAGCTTCTCTTATACCGTTATGCCATCCCCTAAGGCTTACCGGAGTGACGATCGATTTCATCCCAAGTGTGGAAGAGAGCTGTATCAGATGTGAATGCAGTGTCAGGCTGAGTGATAAGACGGGAGCGGAGATGGAAGCGCTTACAGGTGTGAGCATAGCTCTTCTTACAATCTATGATATGTGCAAGGCGATTGATAAAGGCATGGTGATCACGGATATCAGACTCGAAGAGAAGTCAGGCGGAAAAAGCGGTCATTATATCAGAGAAGAGGATTAGGAAAGAGACCGGTTGAGCCGGCCTCTGATACGGAGATAATAATACAATGAACAAAAAAATAAAGGCAATAATGAAAAAAGCGATGTCAGTGCTTATTATGTCAGCAATTACCGTATCTTATACGGCCTGCGGCAGTACAGCCAAAGAAAGCAAAAGCACCGAGCTTACGATACTTGCGGCGGCATCACTGACGGATGTGTGCGCAGAGCTTGAGACCATATATGAGATTGAGAATCCCGGAGTTGAGCTTACTTTTTCCTATGCAGGCTCAGGAGCGCTTCAGACTCAGATAGAGGAGGGAGCACCGGCCGATATATTCTTCTCGGCTTCACTTAAGCAGATGAAGGCTTTAGATGAAGAGGGACTTATGGTCAGTGACAGTATCACAGAGCTTTTGGAGAATAAGATAGTACTGATAGTGCCTGAGGGCAGTGACAGAGATATAAGCGCCTTTGAGGATGTAGGAACAGATAAGGTGGGGATGATAGGTCTCGGAGATACGGAGAGTGTACCTGTGGGACAGTATGCTAAGGAAGCCTTCACTGCACTTGGTCTGTGGGATGTGACGGATTCGAAGGCTAATTACGGAAGTGATGTAAGGACAGTCCTTACGTGGGTAGAGTCGGGTGATGTGGACTGTGGTGTGGTATACGCCACGGATGCTTATACGACAGATAAGGTCAGAATAGTGGCAACTGCCCCCGAAGGGTCATGCAGTAAGGTCATATATCCGGTAGGTATAGTGAAGGCATCTGACAATAAGGAAGACGCACAGAAGCTTTTGGATTTTTTCAAGAGTGAGCAGGCAATGAAGGTATTCGAGAAATATGGATTTTGATATATCACCTCTTTGGATATCAATTAAAGTAGCGGTGTGCTCTACGATCATCACCTTCTTCCTTGGAATACTTGCGGCTAGGTACGTATATTCCCTTAAGAGGGGGAGGGTGATCATTGATACGCTGCTGTCACTTCCCATGGTGCTGCCGCCTACGGTGGTGGGTTTTTTCCTGCTTATATTCTTCGGAAGGAATTCCTGGCTTGGAGGCGCACTGTATGATATGGGCATCAGAGTGGTATTCACTCTTGGCGGGGCTGTCATTGCCTCGGTTGCGGTATCCTTCCCGATCATGTACAGGACAGCTCTGGGAGCCTTCGAGCAGGTGGATACGGAGCTTATAGACATGGCGAGGGTATTGGGTTACGCAGAGACAGCTATCTTCACCAAGGTATGGATACCGCTTTCATGGCCGGGAATAGCTGCGGGAGCGACACTTTCATTCGCAAGATCCTTAGGTGAATTCGGTGCGACCATAATGATAGCGGGCAATCTGCCGGGAACTACAAGAACAATGTCCGCAGCGGTCTATTCCGCCATGCAGAGCGGAGATCGGAGTCTCGCATACAGATGGGTGTTGATAATCCTGTTGATATCCATGTGCATACTGCTTCTTATGAACCTGTGGAGCAGCGGAAGATACAGGACAGACGACCGCAGGAAGGGTGTGCTGAAGAGAATGAAAGTGACGGAAGTGTCATCTGTAGATGAAGAGAAAAAAACAAAAAAAGTAAATGATGCAGGGGATTAACGGAAAATGCAGGACGCATACGGAAGAAATATTGAATATCTGAGGATATCTCTTACGGATAAGTGTAACCTGAGATGCAGATATTGTATGCCGAAGGATGGCATCAGAGTCCTTTCGCATGAGGAAATACTTACATCCGGAGAGATAGTACGAATTGCATCCGTAATGCATGATATGGGTGTAAGGAAGGTACGGCTTACCGGCGGTGAACCCCTTGTAAGACGGGGGATCACCGACTTTGTCAGAGAACTGGCAGAGATACCTGATATCAGTATAGCTATGACCTCCAATGGGGTAATGCTTGGGGAATTCGCAGAAGAGCTTAAGGAAGCGGGATTATCCTCAGTCAATGTAAGTCTGGATACTCTTAATGAGGAGACGTTCATAAAGCTTACGGGACGGGATGAGCTTAAAAGTGTGCTTAAGGGGATAGACAGTGCAATGGATGCAGGTCTTAAGGTTAAGCTTAACTGTGTTCCCATAAAGGGGATCAATGATGATGAGATACCGGAGCTTACAAGGTATGCGGGGGAGCACGGCATTCCCCTGCGCTTCATAGAACTCATGCCCATTGGATGCGGAGTAAGCTATAAGGGAGTTCCCACGGATGAGCTGCTTAAAAGGCTTAAGAAAGAGTATGGCGAGGCTAAGGCGGTAAGCCTTGATAAAGTCATGAACGGGGATGTATCAGGTCCCGTAGTATACTATGAATTCGAGGCATATAAGGGCATGATAGGCTTCATAAGCCCTATCACGCATAATTTCTGCGACGGCTGCAACAGGGCAAGGCTAACGGCAGAGGGATTCCTTAAGCTGTGCCTGTACCATTCCCGCGGTATAGACCTTAAGATGGCCGTAAGAAGAGGAATTACGGATAATGAGTTAGCCAAGCTGATCAGTGAAGCGATACTTAATAAGCCCAAGTCCCATAGCTTCGGTCAGGAAGGGGACGGGGATCACAGGAAGATGGTTCAGATCGGAGGATAGGATTATCATGGACAGAACAAAAGGCAAAGTCATGGCAGTGTGCATAAGTGAGAAGAAGGGCACAGTGAAGGAGGATGTCGGAGGGTGTGAGATCATCACGGACTTCGGACTTAAGGGTGATGCTCACGCAGGAAGTGAGAGACAGGTGAGCCTGCTTTCGTATGAAAAGGTGGAGAACTTTAAGAGAGAGGCAGGAAATGCCGTATCCATAAGGCCGGGGGCTTTCGGAGAGAACCTTCTTATATCAGGAATAGACCCGGTCACCCTTCACATAGGTGCATACTTACGAGTTGGAGAAGTGCTTCTTAGGGTAACACAGATAGGCAAGACCTGTCATACAGGCTGCGAGATATCCAAGCTCACGGGTAAGTGCATCATGCCAACGGAAGGGGTGTTCGCCAAAGTTATAGAAGGCGGTACGGTTAAGACAGGAGATGAGGTGCGGATACCTTTGACAGCTGCCGTGATAACATCAAGTGACAGATCCTACGCCGGAGAGCGTGAGGATAAGAGCGGTCCTATGATAGATAAGATGCTTAGGGAGGCAGGATATGCCGTTACGGAGAGTGTGCTCATACCGGATGAGGAGGATGAAGCGGTTAAGGAGCTTACAAGGCTTGCGGATGTAAGCGGTGTGGATCTGATACTGACAACAGGAGGAACAGGGTTCTCTGTAAGGGACCGTATGCCGGAGGCTGCACTTAGGGTAGCTGAGAGGAATGTACCCGGCATAGCGGAGGCGATAAGAGCCTACAGTATGGCCATCACTAAGAGGGCGATGCTTAGCCGTGCGGTAAGTGTCATAAGAGGAAAGAGCCTTATAATAAATCTTCCGGGAAGTCCCAAGGCAGTGAAGGAATGTCTTGAATACATCCTGCCAGAGCTTGAACACGGAATACTTATATTAAAGGGTGAAGCAGATGGATGACAGAAGCAGGGATGACATTGCTGTAAATGCTGTAAATGACACCGGTGATACACATGATATATATGATGCATATACGGGAAGAATGGTGTATGCGGGCGGCAGGAGCACAGAGGATGAGCCGGTATTACTTAAGGAGCATGAGCTTAGAATCATTATCAATGACAGACCGGTGATGCAGCTTGTCTGTACTAAGGATATGCTTAAGGAGCTTGTGACGGGCAGGCTATATACCGAAGGGATCATAGATAAGCCGGATGATATAGGCAAGATGTACTTCTGCCGGTATGAGAATGAAGTCAATATTCTGACGGATAAGGCAATCGAATGGGAGGATACGGTAAAAAGCGACTCAACCTGTTGTACGGGCAATGTCACATATCTAAGGGCATTAAACGGACGAACACCGGGCAGACTTGCAGAAGCTGAGTGGAAGGAAGAGTGGATATTCGATCTGGCGGGATGCTTCACGGAGGGCCTTAAGCTTCACAATGCAACAGGAGCCACACATTCATGCCTGCTGTCATGGAAGGGCAGGATAATGATATCGTGCGAGGATATAGGCAGACACAACGCCATAGACAAGGCGGTGGGTTACGCATTGTGCCAAAGCATCCCGTTAAGTGAATGTATCCTGTATACATCGGGTCGTGTGCCTAAGGATATGGTCATCAAGGTCATCATGGCAGGAGTGCCCGTACTTGCATCCAAGTCTGCGGCCACATATGACGCATGCAAGCTGGCTGGAGAGTACGGTCTGACATTGATATGCAGGGCATGGAATGATAAAATGTTGATTATGAACTGATGCGTGGAATACCGCTTGGCATCTTGTATATATATATATGATCGGACAGTATGTAAGGAGATAGACAGTGTATGAAGTATAAGATTAAGAATAACACTTTGGATCCGGAGAGTAAGAAGAAGATATAGGAAAGCCTGATAAACGATGTCGGCAACTTCCATTATGCGGCCATAGCCATGCTCGGTGAAGATGAGGCAGAGTCAAGTGAAGCACTGCAGCTTGTGGGAGACGGAATGGATAAAGATGCAGTTAATGGAGGTGCCAAGGAGAAGGCAAAAGATGTACAGGGAAGGACTTCATTTTAGTAACAGGGCATGGTCATGGTGCAGAGATCTGGCTTATGAAGATATTAGCTGACAGGATCGACAATTACACAGATGATAGCAGATTTAAAGCTTCGCTTGATATCATAAGGTCCATGGATAGCAAGCGATATGAGGACATATCACACATTAAAAGCGATGGGAATAAGAGACGATCCATGGCAGCAGGTATGCTTATTAAGGATATGTGCGACAGGCTTGGGATATCGGACCCGGTAGTAGGCAGAGATAAGCATGGTAAGCCGTATATAGAGGGTCATCCCAAGGTGTGCTTTAACCTGTCGCATTCCGGAGAGTATGCCGTGATAGCCTACGGGGAGACACCCGTGGGAATAGATATACAGGAAAGGCGCGGCGTAAGTGAGGGCTTTGCCGCAAGGATCCTTAACGAAAAAGAACTGGGGGCGTATGATGCGACGGATGTAGACATGATATGTCGTGTGTGGACAGTGAAGGAAGCCTATTCCAAGCTGATAGGTCTGGGGCTGTCGTATGACTTCAGAAGCTGTGTGATAGACAGAGATCATAGCCGTGTATATGACACTACAGGCACTTATATAAGCGGTACATACAAAGGCTACAGGATAGATAACGATACCTATATGACAGTGGTGTATGAATCAAGCGACTGATGTGCCGTCCGGACGGTAATACGGAAGTCGTATCCGTATAACAGATACTAAAATAAAAGCTCAGATGACGGATCATCTGAGTTTTTATATGCCGGTGGCGGGACTTGAACCCTCTCTCCGTTACCGGAAACAGATTTTGTTTCTGCCTCGTCTGCCAATTCCGACATCCCGGCGCACGCCTATGA
>ODAI010075372.1_pt1 | contig 26133 bp, 24 predicted proteins | sample 1539321 | NCBI WGS metagenome assembly ODAI01 (sample SAMN02144231, study PRJEB22623) | gut metagenome | biome: sheep rumen | host: Ovis aries | place: New Zealand
TCAGACCCGTCAGGTGCCTCGATTTGTTGGCGATGATGACGCGTGGCGTGTGGGTAAGAAAGAGGCTTTACGCCGACTCGTCAGTCAAGCCACTACTGACTATTGCCTATTCACTGATGCCGACGTGCAGGTCTGCCGGCATTGGGTTGAGGCGGTGAGTGAGGAAATATCTGAGGCGGATTTACTTCTGCTGCCCGTAAGTATTGATGTGTCGGACTCGACAGGTCTGTGGCAGTCTTTGTGGCAACGTATTCAGGCTCTGGAATTTGCGTCACTCGTAGGCTCGGGAATGGCGATGTGCGGCAACGGACGTCCCATCATGTGCAACGGCGCAGGAATGGCGGTGAAGCGCACCGAATGGCTGCAAAGTTGGCGCGATATGCACCCCGAGATACCTTCCGGCGACGACATATTCCTGCTCCATAGCTTTAAACGTCGAGGTCTGAAAATCCGATATACCACAAATTCACAAACGGTGGTCAGAACAAAGCCGAAGCAGACGTTGAGCGACTTCTGGCGGCAAAGGACGCGATGGACATCCAAAGCGTCGGCATATACCGACTTCGACACGCTGACCGTGGCGGCTTTTGTGGCGGCTACAAACTTATTAGCACTGCTGCTGCTCGCCAAACCCATATTCTTTGTCGTGTTCTGGATATTCAAATCACTGGCTGACTACTCATTCCTCAAAAAACTACATATATTATATAACTACGGATATACACTTCCGCTGACAATGCTGATAAACATCTTCTATCCATTCTATGTCGTCGCTACTGCCGTTGCCGGAATGTTTCGCGGCAAACAATGGTAAGATAATTTGGAAGTTAAGAAAATTTTTCGTACCTTTGCAACCGCTTTGCGTCACCCCGAGTGAGCAAACATAGTATTTTATTATTAACCAATTTATTAACTAATTCAAAACATTTAACAAGATGTTGAATCATTACGAAACCGTTTTCATTTTGACTCCCGTTTTGTCTGAGCCCCAGATGAAGGAAACGGTAGAAAAATTCAAAAAACTCCTCACAGACAATGGCGCCGTTATCGCCAATGAGGAGGAGTGGGGTCTGCGCAAGTTGGCTTATCCTATCCAGAAAAAGTCAACAGGTTTTTACACACTGCTTCAGTTTGATGCCGAGCCCGATGTTATCGCCACTTTGGAGATAGCCTTCCGTCGTGACGAACGCGTGCTGCGTTTCCTGACCATGCGTCTCGACAAGTTCGCTTACGAGTATTCAATCAAGAGAATACACGGCAAGCAGGCTAAAGCCGAACAAGCACAAGAAGAAAAGGCTGAAGTTGAACCCCAACAAGAAGTAAAGGAGGATTAAACCATGGCAACAGCAACACAAGAAGTTCGTTTTCTTACACCCCAAACAGAGGTAGCTAAAAAGAAAAAATACTGCCGCTTCAAAAAACTCGGCATCAAGTACATCGACTATAAAGACCCCGAGTTCCTCAAGAAGTTCCTCAACGAGCAGGGTAAACTCCTCCCGCGCCGCATTACGGGCACATCACTCAAGTTCCAGCGCAAAGTGGCTCAAGCCGTGAAACGCGCACGTCACCTGGCTCTGCTGCCCTACGTAACGGATATGATGAAATAATTAACCATTTAGCTGTCAAAAAAAATTATGGAAGTAATACTTTTAGAAGATATCCAAGGTTTAGGATATAAAAACGATATCGTAAAAGTTCGCGACGGCTATGGTCGCAACTACCTTCTGCCACAGAAGAAAGCTGTCATCGCCAATGAATCGGCTAAAAAACGCATCGCCGAAGAATTGCGTCAGAAAGCTCACAAACTCGCCGCTATCAAAGCCGCGGCAGAGGAACTGGCCGCCAAACTCAATGGTGTAAAACTTACCATACCTGTCAAAGTAGGTGCCAACGGACAACTGTTCGGTTCGGTAGGTAACATACAAATCGCTGAAGCACTCGCAGCAAAAGGTTTTGATATTGACCGCAAAATCATTGAAATCAAGGCTGTCAAGGAACTGGGCGAACACACAGCAGTCATTAACCTCCACAAGGAAGTAAAAGCCGAAATCAGCGTAGAGGTAATAGCACAGGCTGAAGAACAATAAGATAGTAAACCACCAATTAAACTCGTAAAACAACAATGAAAAACGGAATTCATCCCGACAACTACCGCGTAGTAGTTTTCAAAGATATGAGCAACGGTGACCAGTTCTTCACCCGCTCAACCGTGAATACAAAGGACACCATAGAAATCGATGGCGAGACATACCCTCTGGTAAAACTTGAAATATCATCAAGCTCGCACCCATTCTATACCGGCAAGTCGAAACTTGTGGACACAGCAGGTCGCGTGGACAAGTTCATGAGCCGCTATGGCAACAGACACAAAAAATAACCTTTCACGATAATACAAAAACCAAAAGCCTCCCGCACATTCAGGAGGCTTTTTTTGCGCACCGCGTTAGCCTACCCCTATCAGCCCTATTAGCCCCTATTAGCCCCATCAGGAAACAAAAATTGCAGAAAAATAAAGATATTTTTCCGTAATTAACAAAAATATCGTACCTTTGCCATAGAAAAAACAAATTAAACAATATATCATGTCAAAAGTTACAGTAGTAGGTGCAGGTAACGTGGGTGCTACTTGTGCCAATGTTTTGGCCGTCAAAGAGATAGCCAATGAAGTCGTTCTTATCGACATCAAAGAGGGCGTTGCCGAGGGCAAAGCCATGGACATCATGCAGACAGCTCAGCTCATGGGTTTTGATACCAAAGTTACCGGTGTCACGAACGACTACAGCGCCACGGCTGAATCAGACGTTGTTGTCATCACCTCGGGCATACCCCGCAAGCCGGGTATGACGCGCGAGGAACTCATTGGCGTCAATGCCGGAATCGTAAAGAGTGTGGTAAAGAGCGTTCTTGAGCACTCACCAAACGCAATACTCGTCATCGTCGCTAACCCCATGGACACCATGGCATACCTCACATATAAATCTCTCGGCCTGCCACGCAACCGCGTGATAGGTATGGGCGGACCGCTCGACAGCAGCAGACTCAAATACTTCCTGAGCGAAGAACTATGCTGCAACCCCAACGAGGTAGAAGGAATAGTAATCGGCGGACACGGCGACACAACAATGATACCTCTCATGTCTCATGCCACATATAAAGGCTATCCCGTGAGCACATTCCTCAGCCAGGACCGAATCAATGACGTGTGCCAGAAAACTATGGTAGGCGGCGCAACACTGACCAAACTGCTCGGAACATCGGCATGGATGGCACCGGGTGCTGCTGCTTCATTCCTCACAGAAGCCATCGTTAAAGACCAGAAGAAACTACTGCCAGTATCTGCTTATCTCGAAGGCGAATACGGCATGAAGGACATCATGATTGGTGTGCCGTGCATAATAGGTAAGGACGGCATAGAACGCATCGTGGAACTCCCGCTCACAGCTGACGAGAAAGCAAAACTCAAAGCCTCGGAAGAAGCGGTGCGCAAAACTAACAACATACTCTACGAAATCAAAGCCCTATAATCATAAGGACAACAAGCAGTAAAAAACCTTCCCGAAAATACCCGGGAAGGTTTTTTGTTTATTAAGGACATTTATAATCATGCTTATGCTCAAAATATCTTGAACAGGACCCGATAAAATCTAATGCGCGGTTTGTGTTTAATGGAGAATTATTAGTAACTTTGCAAATAGCCTGTTATAAATTTTGTCTATGGATACTTTTCTCAGTTTGCTGCGTCATCGGCGCAGTATTCGCCAATACACCTCAGAACCCGTTTCTGCCGAAGATATTAAAGCCCTTTGTCAGGCGGCTTTGATGTCCCCTGCAGGTAAGCGTCTCAACCCTTGGGAATTCATCGTTGTCACCGACCATGAGAAACTCAACGCTATGTCTCAGTGTCGCACCTACGGCAGTCAGATGCTTGAGCAGGCACCGCTCGGTATCGTGATTTGCGCCGATAGTCATAAGTCGGATACATGGATGTTCGACAGTGCAATCACTGCCGAGAATATTATGCTTTGTGCCACAGACCTCTCCCTCGGCTCATGTTGGGTGCAAGTCTATGGCAGAGAACATGAAGACCCAACAGGACACTTTACAACGGCGGAAGCCTGGGTCAGACATCTGCTCAACATACCCGACAATATCAGCGTGGTATGCGTGATAAGCATAGGACACCCCAATGAGCAGCGCAAAGACTATGACATCGACAAACTGCCTTACGACAAAATTCATCAAGAACATTGGTAGCCGTAAAATAACATTTGTTCATTAGTTTGTTTTTTTTGAGTGATTTAGTACTTTGAAAATACTGACACGCCCCTGCGTGTCCCGCTACCGGGTCAAAACATTTGTCCAGTTACCGAGTCAAAACATTTGTCCCGCTACCGGGTCAAAACATTAGTCTCAAATTCTCAAATTCTCAAATTCTCAACTTCTTAACTTCTCAACTTCTCAACTTCTCAACTTCTCAAAATATGCCTAATCCGCGAATAGCCATTACTCCGGGCGACACAAATGGTGTCGGCTACGAGATAATTCTCAAGACTCTTAATGAGCCTCATTTGTTAGAACTCTGCACACCAATCATTTATGGTTCTGCCAAAACTCTTGCGCAGCATCGACGTACCTTGCAGGAAATAATCGTTAATATAACTCCCGTAGGCGAAGCCGCCGAGGCTCAGGAACGTAAGGTGAGCATCGTTAACTGCACTGACGACGATACGCCCATACAGTTCGGTATCCCCACCCCGCAGAGTGCCAAAGCAGCTTATGATGCACTTGGAGCCGCATGCCAAGACCTCAAGGACGGCAAGGTGGACCTGCTCGTCACGGCACCCATCAATAAGCAGAATATGCAGCAGACAGATTTCCACTATCCCGGACATACGGAATTTCTCACTGAGCAGTTCTCGACAGACCGTTCAGAGAGTATCATGATGATGGTCAATCGCCTGATGCGTGTGGCACTCGTTACTAACCATTTACCGCTGAGCAAAGTTGCCGAAAACATCACCATAGAGCGCATACTTGCCAAACTGCGACTGCTCAACGAAAGCCTGAAACGCGACTTCCTGATACGCAAGCCGCGTATCGCTGTGCTTGCACTCAATCCCCACGCCGGTGACAGCGGATTTCTCGGAACGGAAGAAGTGGAATTTATAGCCCCTGCGATAGGAAAAGCCACCGAGGAAGGTATCAGCGCCTTCGGACCTTTTGCAGCAGACGGATTCTTCGGAGCAGTGCGCTATAAGAGCTATGACGCAGTACTGGCAATGTATCACGACCAAGGACTTGCACCTTTCAAAGCACTCGATATGGGAGGGGTGAACTACACAGCAGGGCTGCCAATAGTGCGAACAAGTCCTGACCACGGCACGGCATACGAGATTGCCGGAAAAAACCTCGCCGACGAAGACTCGTTCCGACAAGCTATATATACCGCTGTGGATATTTGGCATAATCGCAAACTCACCGACGAAATAAGTCAGGACCCGCTGCAAATAACCGATAAACATCGTCCGAAAGATAATAGACCGCTAAAATAATATGAAGAAAATAGCCTATATAGTCTTTGTTGCTCTTATTCTTACCGCATGCCATGGCAAGGACAAATTACTACCTACAGTTACCGGTTCGAGCTATGAAGTGCTGGTGGTGATGAACGACAGCCAATGGAACGGTGCCGCGGGTGACACTGTGCGCAAATACCTTGAAGCGGATATGCCATGTCTGCCACAGATAGAGCCCACACTCAGCGTGTCGCGGACACCATGGCGCGAATTTTCTGACATACTCAAACCTGTGCGTAATATCGTGCTCTGCGACATAGACAGCGCGCGATATACCCAAGCACAAGTCAAATACATGCGCAATATCTGGTCGCAACCACAAGCTGTAGTGCGAGTGCAGGCACACGATGTAGATGAATTTATGAAAGCGTATAGCACGGCAGGAAAACGTATCACGCAGTATTTCGTCAACGAAGAACTCAACAGACAGCACGATTTCTATCGCAGACATTATACTAATCCCGCAGCCAATAAACGCCTGAAAAATAAATTTGGCATCGATATCCGTATTCCCAACGACCTTGCAGCATCAACCGACACTACAGACTTCTTTTGGATTACCGATACAAAAGGCCGTGTGCGACGCGATATTGTGGTTTACACTGTACCCTATACATCTACCGAACAACTCACCCTGCAAGGTATCATACAACGTCGCGACTCTGTGCTCAGGCTCTATATCCACGGACGTGAAGATAGTTCATATATCGCTACTGAATGGCGCCATATCCCGCCTCAAATGATTGTCACACAAAAAGACAGTACCTACTGTGCCGAAGTCAGAGGGCTATGGCGAATGGAAAAGGGCGACGCAATGGGAGGACCATTTGTTATGCATGCACGAATAATGCCAAGCGGTGATAAAATACTCGTCGCTGAAGGCTTCTGCTTCGGACCGGGGCAGAAAAAGCGTAACCCGCTGCGACAACTCGAAGCTGTCGTCAACGGCATGAAATTCATCAGAGAACAAAAATAATTTACTATTTAACAATTTATTTGTTCATGGGGTGTTATAGTGATTTGTACGGACACGCTGCTAACAATTCATTTGTTCATCCATGTTGTTAATTAGTAAATATTGTATCTACCAAACTGTGACTCACAAGTATGACACAAAGAAAAGGCTCAATCCTATTACGGATTGAGCCTTTTGAGTTTTGTAAAGCTGCCGTTTTGTTATTCTTCTTTTTCGGCTTCGTGGGCTTTGATTAGCGCTTCCTGAACATCGGCTGGTACGAGCTCATAGCCTGCGGGTTTGAGGCTGAACGATGCGCGGCCACCGGTAAGCGATGACAAGGTCGTGGAGTAGCTGCTGACTTCCTTGAGTGGTATTTTGGCTTTGAGGCACTCCTGACCTTTCTGGCTCTCCATACCCATGATTAGGGCGCGGCGACCTTGCAGGTCTGACATCACGTCACCCATCTTGTCGCCGGGAGTGAGAACCTCAATGTCGTAAATAGGCTCCAAAATCTTAGGACCGGCATTGCGGAAAGCCTCGGCAAAGGCCATACGGGCTGCTATACGGAACGAGATTTCGTTACTGTCAACAGGGTGCATCTTGCCGTCATAGACGATTACGCGGACATCGCGGGCATAAGAACCTGTCAGAGGACCTTGTTCCATGCGGTCCATCAGACCTTTCATGATGGCGGGCATGAAGCGGGCATCAATAGCACCGCCGACAATACTGTTAACCATTTCGAGGCGGCCACCCCATTCCAGTTCCACAACGTCGGTGTTGCGGTTCTGAACCTTGAACTCTTGGTTGTTGAACTTATAGACTTCCTTCATGGGTACACCTTCCACGATAGGTTCAATAATCAGGTGTACTTCGCCAAATTGTCCGGCGCCGCCCGACTGTTTCTTGTGGCGATAGTCGGCGCGCGCGGCGCGTGTTATGGTCTCGCGGTATGGTATGCGGGGTTCTATGAATTCCACGGGCATCTTGTCGTTGTTCTCAAGTCTCCATTTGAGTGTTCTCAGATGCCATTCGCCTTGTCCGTGAACGATGGTCTGCTTGAGTTCTTTTGACTGTTCGATGATCCATGTCGGGTCTTCCTCATGCATGCGTGTGAGCAGTGCCGAGAGTTTCTCGGAGTCGGACTCGGTAACAGGCTTGATGGCGCGACGGAATTTGGGTGCCGGATATTGTATGGCGGGGAATTCGTAGTCACAGTCTTTGCCGTTAAGGGTGTTGCCGGTGCGTGTGTCTTTGAGTTTCACGGTGCAGCCTATGTCACCGGCCGCGAGGCTGTCAATAGGTGTGCGTGCCGTACCGGCGGTTTGATAGAGCTGCGAGATACGCTCCTTGCTATTACGTGATATGTTCTGCAGGTCATCGCCGTTATGCACCGTGCCATTCATTACCTTGAAGTATTGAACATCACCGATATGCGGTTCTACGCTTGTTTTGAATACGTATAGGCTCGTGACGCCTTTGGAGTCCAGAGCCACTTCGCGACCGTCTTCGGTAACTGGCTTTGCTACGGCATCGGCAGAAGGAGCCACATTGCCGAGGAATTCCATCAAACGGCGAACACCCATATCCTTACCACCGCAAACGCAGAAGATAGGATACATGCCGCGGGAGATGATACCCTTGCGGATGCCCTCACGCATCTCATCCTCGTCAAGGGAACCCTGATCGAAATACTTGTCCATCAGTGTCTCGTCATTCTCGGCGGCGGCTTCTATCAAAGCGTTATGCATCTCTTCGGCTTTGGATTGCTGGTCTGACGGGATGTCAAGAATTTCAGGAGCACCACCCTCAGGCTTCCAGCGATACATCTTCATTTTGAGAACATCAATCAAAGCGTTGAAATCCGGACCTACGTTGAGGGGATACTGGATTTGAATGGCTCTGCTGCCATATACTTCCTTAATGGATTCCACACTACGCTCGTAGTCAGCCTTTTCACTATCGAGTTGGTTGATGAGGAAAAGCACAGGCTTGTGGAGATTTTCGGCAAGACGGAAATGGTTCTGAGTGCCAACCTCAACTCCCTGCTGGGCATTGACTAAAATGAGTCCCAAGTCGGTCACGTTCAGAGATGTTACCGTGCCGCCTACGAAGTCGTCACTGCCCGGACAGTCGATGATGTTGAGCTTCTTGCCCAACCATTCGATGCTTATCACTGTCGAAAATACTGAGTAGCCATACTCTTTTTCTACGGGGAAATAGTCACTTACGGTATTGCCCTGCTGAATGGTGCCGCGACGTTTGATAACTCCGCTCTCGAACAACATGGCCTCGACCAGTGTCGTTTTCCCCGAACCCGATCCGCCAAGTAGCGAGATGTTTCGGATGTCTTGTGCTTGGTATTCTTTCATGATATAAAGGTATTAATGATTTTTTTTGACATTAAAAAATTCATGGGTACAAAAAAGCACCGCAATTTCGGAAAAAATCCTGACATACACAATAGCGGAAAAAGTGTTTTTCAACATAAAAATACAAAAAATAATATAGATAATGATAAATAATAAAGCCTTTTGCCCTTAATTAAAAAAAAATCATTAACTTTGTCGGGTAGAAGAATGAAAATATCGTAAAATCATTAAATTAACAAGCCTATGAAAAAATTTACATCAATGATTGTCATGGTTCTGTTCACCATGTCAATGTTTGCCTTCTCGCCTGCCGGCAAGGCTGTTAAGTCATTAGACTTCAGTGGTTCGCAGCGCATTTTGAAGGCTGTCAACGCTCAGGCTCCTCGTCAGCTGAATAGCGGTAAGCGTCGCGTTCAGCAGCGCGCTGCCGAAGACTTTCCAATCATCAGTGAGCAGCCACAAGGCGAACTCCGCAGCTACGCTCGTAGCGGCAAATGCTACGTAACGCAAAACCAGCAACTCTATTACAGCACGCAAAGCGGTACGATAGAAATTGTGTTTGGCAATGATAACAAGGTCTATTTCAAAGACATCATCAATGGCACATCTTATGGCACTTGGGTTGAAGGAACCTTGTCGCAAGACGGCAGCACAATCACCGTGCCTCTCGGGCAGAACATTTATTATGAATCGGAGTATAATGCCTGCATAGTATTGAACCGGCTTGCGTGGGACAACGAAACTGGATTTGCGCCCACTGAAGCTACGGAAATTACCTACTCGGTAAGCGCTGAAGGCGTAATCTCTTTGCAGAATTCCGATGAAGACCACACCGTAGGAGGAATATGGTCTGACGACAACAGCATTGGCTTATATGGCGACTACGAGTCTGTCTATACCCCTTACACCCCCAACACCGATGTGGTAACCCCGCCGGACGGAATGGCAAGCATCACAGCGCCGATGAGCGGCACCTACTACGCCTCGATCGGCGCTGATGGCGAGGCAATAAGCTCAACAGTGACTATCGGCTTAGTAGGCAGCGAAATATATATCCAAGGTTTGGTAGCCCAAATGCCGGAAGTTTGGGTCAAAGGCACTATTGGCACCGATGGAACCGTATCAATACCCGTTACCTATCTTGGTGAGTATAACGGTAACCCCGCTTATCTGATGGGCTATTCAAGTTCTGCCCCCGTATCTCCCGTAACATTTGTTCTCAACCAAGAGAACATGACTGCTGAGCTTGACGGCTATGCCATGGTCAGCTATTCAGAGGCCGAGAACACCATCCTCAATAGCCGTACAGGATTTTACTACTCAGGCTTGTTCATCGGTACCCGTCCCGAAGCTCTCACGCCTCCCGACGGACTCCTGCCATACGAAATGCCCTACACGGGTCTGTCATACGACGGTGAAGCACAAAGTAACATCAGTGGCACAGTAAATCTGGCATTCTCCATGACTGACGGCTTGGTTTATGTTCAGGGACTTATCCCGGAACTTCCCGAAGCATGGATGGTAGGCAGCATCAATGCTGACGGCACAGAGATTACATTCGCATCAGGTCAGTACTTGGGTTATGACGATTTCGGCTCGCTTTATGCCGTAGGTGGTGACGTAGATGGCAACATACAAGACATCGTATTCAGTTTCGACAAGCTGAGCAATGTTGCTACACTGCAAAACTACATCTACGTAAACGGCAAACCGGACCAGATTTACTACTTTACCATATTGTCTGATATAGTAATAGGCATCGTGAGTGACGATATGTGGATAGCCTCACAGCAGGGGTACAACAATACGCAGGAGGTAGCATCCATCAATATCGCTGAAGGCGTAACAGGCACTCTGGCTCAAAACGACGGCACCAATTCTCCCAAGTACTACAATTCTGACGAATCGCTCCGTATGTATGCCTGCAACTCGCTGGTTATCACATCACAAAAGGCTATTGCCAAGATAATATTCAACCTTATCGGCAACGAAAACCAAATGCTCCTTGAAGCCAATGTGGGAGAATATGCATTGGACGGCAACGTTGGCACATGGACCGGTGAGGCTAATGAAATAACGTTCTCCGTTCCATGTACATCAGGCAAACAAGCGCGCATAGTTTCCATACAAATCTTCTACCTCGACTATGGCACCATGACCGTTGAACTTCCGGAAGGCGTTACAACAACGTCATATATGTTCACCGGCACCGATAGTTACGACAACTCTGAAGTGTCGCGCGAGGTGCTCGTGGCATTTGACGGCAACGACGTATATTTCCAAGGACTGACAACCATCGTGCCCGAAGCATGGGTCAAAGGCACTATGGCTGCTGACGGCACCATAACAATACCGGGCTGGTATATAGGACAGTATGACACCTATCTCTTCGGAGTGTACGACCTCTACTATGGCGAACAGTCGTTCTCTTATGACTCTGAAGCAGACAAGTTTACAAGCGCTAATTACTCCATCATGGCATCGCAGAACGGCGGAGAAAAATCTGTCATGGAAGAATACAACGATGTTATAATCTTACACCCGCAGGACATTGCCGCAACACCTCAGGATCCTACAATCAACGCAGTAAATCTCTCCGCCTCGTATCCCAGCATACAATACACAATCCCAACCAAAGATGCTGACGGAAATGTCCTTGACATCAGTAAACTCTACTATGTCGTATATTACGTGAAAGACGGTGTGCAGAATACACTCACCCTATCTCCCGAACTCTATGAGAAGCTCACTGCGGAACTCACCGAAATACCTTACACCTTCTCTGACGAATATGATATTTACTCCACACGCCTCTACCTCAACCAAGGCGCCGAAGAACTCGCCACATGGACCAAGATAGGACTGCAGGTTATCTATCGCGGTGGCAATGAGGAACACACATCCAACATCGTATGGTACGAATTGGGCGAAAACACAGCCCTTGAGGACGTCAAGGCCGACGTGATAGAGACTATCTACTACGATATGCTCGGCCGCCGTGTTGACAACTCACTCAACGGAGTCTATATCCAACGCCAACGCCTCTCAAACGGCAGCGTGATAACCAGCAAAGTACTTATCCGCAATAAATAAACACTACTAAGGCGTGACACGTCACGCCACTATCAATAACCGGAAATCCGGGGAGTGTAACACTACTCTCCGGATTTTTTTTGTCACCAATTCAAAAAAAATCCTTACCTTTGCAGTGTCAAAAAAGCACGGGGTGCCATGATTGATAGATTAACACCGATCAGGCTGAGATTATACCCGCGAATCCGCTGCGTAATGGCAGAAGGAAACAAGCGTGACACAGAAGCCGTAGGGCAGACGACGCTATCCCGTGCAGACAACAGCGCATGGGATATTTTTTTATACATACAACAATGACTAAAAAGTTTTTAATCACTATTTTCACTCTTGGCATATCATGCTTGTCATGGTGCCAAAGCGACACGGCGTCAGTGGATACTATAGCCATTTTCGACACGGATTTTATCGACCGCACCATAGAACTTGATGCCGTGGTCGTAAGTGCCACCCGAATGGGCAATACCGGTGGTCTGTCTGACGTGAAACTCAAAGGTAAGGACATGCAACGCAATAACATCGGTGTCAATGTTCCCTATTTGCTTCAGTCCACTCCATCGCTCGTGGCATTCTCCGAGGATGGTACGGGAACAGGATATGCCTATTTCCGCATTCGCGGCACCGACCAGAACCGCATAAATATCACCATGAACGGCATACCGCTCAACGATAGCGAGTCATCATCGGTGGTGTGGGTCAATATGACAGACCTGATAGGTTCCGTGGCAGACCTTGATGTGCAACGCGGAGTAGGGAGCAGCACCAACGGTAGCGCGGCATTCGGAGCCAGCATCAATATGCGTACTGAAGACCCGCAAGCAAAACCCTATGCCGTAGTGAGCTTCAACGGCGGTTCCTATTCAACGTTTCATGAGATGATAAAAGCCGGATCAGGGCTTACCAAACACGGCTTTGCCGTAGATGCCCGATTCAGCAAGGTGGATAGCAAAGGCTATGTGGATCACGCCTTTTCGGACCTGTATAGCTACTACGCCTCGGCGGCATGGTATGGCGACAAAACCATGATAAAAGCCTTCACATTCGGAGGAGCGGAAAAAACAGGCATAGCATGGGACGGCACGGACCCCGAACAATGGAAGATAAATCCTAAATATAATCCTTCAGGACTATACTACGACTCCGATGGCGTTCAGCAACGCTACAACGACGCAACCGACAACTACAAACAGAGGCACTATCAAATTCATGTCTCACACTTCTTCAACGACCATTGGTCGCTCAATGCCGCAGTACACTATACTCGTGGCAAGGGCTGGTCCGAAGATGTGCAGCATAAGGCGCTCAGCAAATTCGGTATGCAGGACATAGACCAACCCAACGACGGGAAAAATCCATATAGCGTACGCTGCAAACACATGGACAACCACTTCTACGGAGCCCTTATTAATGCCTTATACCGCAACGAACAGTGGAATGTGGCGTTCGGAGCGGCGGCAAACCACTATACCGGCAAGCACCACGGATATATAGACCGACTGCTCTCCGGCGAAGAATACGACAAAACATTGTTGGGAAAAGACTGGTATGACAATCACGGAGAAAAAACTGACGCCAATATCTACGGCAAAGCAACATGGCAACCCATTGCTGGACTCACTGTATATGCCGATTTGCAGTACCGTTTTATACGCTATCGTATCAACGGAACCCATGACAAGAAAGTAGGCATGGTAATGGACGATTGGGGCGATGATTTCCACTTCTTTAATCCCAAGGCGGGCATTACTTATCACTCGGGACGGCACACCACATACGCTAATTTTGCCATAGCTAACCGTGAACCAAACAGAAAAAACTACACAGAAAACGGACTCACACGTCAGCCCAAACACGAAACACTCTACGACCTTGAAGCGGGATATATCTATCAACATAACATATTCTACGTCGGAGCCAACCTCTACTATATGCATTACAAAGACCAACTTGTGCCTTCAGGCAAAATCAGCGACACGGGTTCCACACTGACCATGAACGTCGATAAGTCGTACCGCATGGGTGCGGAAATCATGGCTGGAGTCAAGATAGGGCATTATCTGCGTTGGGACGCCAACGTCACCGTTAGCCGCAACAAGATAGAGAACTTTACCGACTGGCTCGACGACTACGCTTCCGGTCAGCAGATAGAAGTCAAATACGGCAACTCAACAATAGCCTTTTCACCATCGGTAACAGTAGGCAGTACCCTCACATTCAATATCAAAGGTTTTGAGGCAGCATGGCAGACAAACTATGTAGGCAAACAGTGGCTCGACAACACCGGGAGCGCACAAGCCAAACTACCACACTATTGCATCAATAACATACGAATGGCCTACACACAGCCTATAGGAAAAATACTCAAAGAAATAACACTGAGCCTTAACCTCAATAATATCTTCAATAGCAACTATGTCGCCAATGGTTGGGCATCAGCCTATTACAATGACTATGCCGCAACGGGGAAACCCGACTACTACGTTGGCTACTATGCTCAAGCAAAATTCAACGCCCATGCAGGAATAGCATTGCGATTCTGAACAGGCTCGGATTTTTATAATTCAGAAAAAAAGCGTACCTTTGTATTTAGGTGCGCTTTTTATATCAAGGCATTGACACCTATTGCCAACCGTCTGATAAATATCTGATAACCAACATTTATGGCAGCGAAAAAAAATAATAAAGACAACATAGCCTTACCTATCGCCCGCAGTGTTCATGGCAAGCTCCCGCCCCAAGTTCCGGAATTTGAACAAAGTGTGCTCGGAGCACTGATGATCGAGAAGGACTCCTACAACCGTGTGAGTGACATCTTGCGCGCCGACTGCTTCTACGACCCACGCTATCAAAAGATATTCAGCGCGATAACGCAACTTGTCAGTCGCCAGTCACCGGTGGATAGGCTTACCGTGGTCGAAGAACTCCGCAAAAACGGAGACCTTGAAGTGGTAGGAGGAGAAACGGAAGTGGCTATGCTCACCACAAAAGTTATCAGTACGGCAAACTTAGAGTATCACAGCCAGATTATAGTGCAGAAATTCCTTGAGAGGGAACTGATACGTATCTCCAACGAAATTCAGGAAGAAGCCTATGATGATACCACTGACGTTGAGGAACTTATGCAGAAAGCCGAAGGTCGTATCTTCGACCTTGCGCAGCGAGGTCAGCGCCGCGAGGCGATACAGATAGACCCTGTGATATCTTCGGCTCTCGAACGCTTGCAGATGCTGAGCCAGAAAGGTGGCAGCCCGGGAATACTAAGCGGATTTCGCGAGATTGACAACGCAACGGCGGGATGGCAACGCTCCGACCTGATAATCATTGCCGCGCGACCGGCTATGGGCAAGACGGCATTCGTGCTGAGCATGGTCAGAAATATGGCAGTGGATTTTGGCACGCCGGTTGCCATGTTCTCTTTGGAGATGTCAAACCTGCAACTCGTCAACCGTCTGCTGATGAACGTATGCGAGATAGAAGGTGACAAAATACGCAAAGGAGACATCAATGAGGCTGAATGGATACAACTCGACGAACGTGTGCGGCACCTGCTCGGAGCGCCGATATACATCGACGATACACCGAGCCTGTCGGTATTCGAACTTCGCAGCAAAGCCAGAAGACTGGTCAGAGAACATGGCGTGCAGTGCATCATCATCGACTACCTGCAACTCATGAACGCATCAGGCATGAATTTCGGCAACCGCGAACAAGAAGTGAGCATCATATCCCGATCGCTCAAAGGGCTCGCCAAAGAACTTGACATACCAATCATAGCATTAGCGCAGCTCAACCGCGGTGTGGAAAACCGAACAACCGGAACCAAAGGCGAAGGTAAGAGACCGCAACTAAGCGACCTGCGTGAGTCAGGATCAATAGAACAGGACGCGGATATGGTGATGTTTATTCACCGACCCGAATACTACGGAGTTACCGAAGGTGAAAACGGCGAAGACTATCGGGGATTGGCGGAGATGGTGATAGCAAAACACCGTAACGGACAAACGGGAATAAAAAAACTACGCTTCAGAGCGCAATATGCCAAATTCCTCGACATAGAAAATAATGCCTTAGACAACAATGTGGAGCGACAAACCACCTATTCCTCGAAGATGAATAATGCCGATTTTGCGGCACAAATAGGCGGCTTTGAAGATGATAAACCTGCCGGAACACCATTTTGAACAAAGCGCAAAGACCTGTACGGACACGCCGTGGCGTGTCCATGCGCACAATAAGTGCAATGACCTGTACGGACACACAATAAATCGCATCCGTATAAAGAAACCAAAGACCAAAGAACTATGCAACAGATACTCGATTTTCTCAAACTGCTGATAGCTAATAACAACCGCGAGTGGTTTGCCGAACATAAAGACCTTTACATCGCCGCCCATGATGAGTTCATAGGCATCAGTGAGCGATTTATTCACGACATATCCCTCTTCGACCCGCAAGCCCGCGGCTTACAACCCAAAGACTGCATATTCCGCATATACCGCGACACGCGTTTTTCCGCCGACAAAACACCATATAAAAATCACATGGGAGTTTATGTGGCAAGCCATGGAGGCAGAAAGTCAATGCGAGGGGGCTACTACCTACACCTGCAACCGGGAGCTTCGATGATGGCGGCGGGAGTATGGTGCCCTGACCACGAGAAAACACTGCTCAAGGAATTGAGATATGCCATATATGACAATAGTGATGAACTTGAGAAGATATTTGCCGCGAAACACTTTCGCAAGCACTTTACGGACTTCGACAAAAGCTATACCCTAAAGAAAGTTCCGCAAGGATTTCCGACCGATTTCGAACATGCCGACTGGCTCAAACTCAAGATGTTCTGCGTTATGAGACCTCTAAGCGAAGAACTGCTTGCGTCACCTCAAGGATGGAGTACCATTATTGATGCCTGTCAGGCTGCTAAACCCCTCAACGACTTCCTCAACTACACCGTTGACGAAGTGCTTGGATACTAATCACAGTGAGAAAAACAACTTTCATACTATCTCTTGCCATGCTGCTCTTGTTGAGTGGCTGTGAGCGTATGCGCTCGTGGCATCAGCGGCGCAACGAAACGCGTCAAGCCATCGCTGAAGTGGCGGGACACCACCTCTATGCCGACCAACTACGCGACATAGTACCAATAGGCACTACTGCTGAAGACTCGGCGAAACTCGCGGGAAAATATATCATGCAATGGGCTAAGCAACAGCTGATTTATAACACTGCCAAGAAAAACCTTGCCGACACTGCGGAGATACTGCGACAGGTGGAACGCTACCGTAGGCAACTGATGGTGTATAACTACGAACAGCAGATTGTTGACCAGAAGATGTCGAAAGAGGTAACGGAAAGTGAGATACAGAACTTCTACAACCATCATAGTCGCGAGTTGCTGCTTCGCGAACCCATTGTCAGGTGTCGCGTGATGGTTCTGAACAACAGCCTTGCCGACGATAGTCACACACGCAAACTGCTTATGGCGACCGATGAAGAGCAAATAGCAGACCTCAACAGTTTCGCGCTGGCTAATGCCTATAAATACATCATCTCCGACAACGACTTTGTACCCTTGAGCGACGTGCAAAAACTTCTGCCAGGTATGCCCAACATAAGCAAAACGGCAACACCGAAAAATATCATCACATGGAGCCACCAAGGCTCTACAGCTGTGATGTCAGTAATAGAATATAAAGAAGCCGGACAAGTGGCACCAATGTCATTCGCCGAACATCAGATACGAAACATCATTCTCAACCAACGTAAAACAGACTTTCTGCAAGACTTTGAACAACAGATGTTTGACAAAGCCGTGCGGCAAGGCGATATCGTCATAAAACAATGAAGCGATTTTTTTTACTATCATCAGTAATATTGTTCAGTCTGCTTTCCATAGCCCAAAATGCCGTGATAGACCAAGTGGTATGGATAGTAGGCGATGAAGCCATTCTGCGCTCCGAGATTGAGGAACAGCGCCTTCGCGCGCAATATGAGGGAATGGAAATCAAAGGCGACCCATATTGCATCATTCCCGAGCAGATGGCGGTGCAGAAACTATTCCTGCACCAAGCGCAACTCGACTCAATAGAAGCTGCCGACAGCCAAGTCAATAGCCAAGTAGAGATGCGTATCAACTATTTCCTGAGTCAGATAGGTTCTAAGGAAAAAATGGAAGAATATTTCCGTAAACCATTGAACGAAATTCGTGAGGATATCACCGAGATGGTTCGCAATCAGATGATTATCCAACAGATGCAGCAGAAGATAACAGGTGATATAAAACCCACACCTGCCGAGATACGCCACTACTACAGCGAACTTCCGGCTGACAGCATACCCGTCATCCCCACTCAGGTCGAGGTCCAGATAATCACCATAGCGCCCCCGGTACCACGCGAGGAAATAGACCGCGTAAAAGACCGGCTGAGGGAATTTACTGACCGTATCAATGCCGGAACAGCGACTTTCTCAATGCTGGCACGTATCTATTCCGAAGACACTGAGAGCGCAAAGCAGGGAGGTGAACTGGGATTTATGGGCAAAGGACAACTGGTGCCAGAATTCGCCAATGTCGCTTTCTCGCTGACAGACCCTAACAGAGTGAGCCGTATTGTCGAAACAGAATTCGGATTCCATATCATACAGATGATAGAAAAAAGAGGCGACCGCATGAACGTCAGGCATATACTGCTCAGACCAAAAACATCGGCACAAGACAGACAGAAAGCTATGGCGCTGCTCGACAGCATAGGAAATGACGTAAGAGCCGGAAAAATGACTTTCGAAACAGCTGTGGCAACATTCAGTCAAGACAAAAATACGGTGATGAACAACGGAGTTATGCAAAACGAAAATATGTCAACGAGCAAATTTGAGTATCAGCAACTTCCACAAGAAGTGGCCAAAGTGGTCTATAAAATGAAAGTGGGAGAAATATCTGACCCGTTTGTCATGATTGACCGCCAGAGCAATAAAGAGGTGTGCGCTATAGTAAAACTAAAAAGCAAAGTTGACACACACAAAGCCGACCTCACCAATGACTTCCAAACCATCAAGCAGCAACTTGTGGAGCAAACCAGCGAACGGATAATACAGAATTGGATTAAGAAAAAAATCCAAGAGACATACATCATGATAGATCCTGAATGGGTCAACTGCGACTTTGAATACGAAGGATGGGTAAATAACACAAAGTAGAAAAAATACATTAGTGCCTAATCGTCAACGCTATATAATCATGTTACTATTGCTGTCGGTTCTGAGTATCGCGCCGGCCCAGCAGCCCGCGACGCAACCATTGAACACCGATGGCAATACCACGCTCATATACCTTGAGAAAGCCCAGCGACTGAGCTTCGACCAACAGCGAGTGCCCGACGGACAACTGCTCACTGGCGATGTACGTTTCAGACATGGAGACGCACTGATGTATTGCGACTCAGCATACTTCTTCCAAACAACCAACTCATTTCAGGCATTCAGCAACATACGTATTGTGCAGGGAGACACAATATTCCTCTATGGCGACCAACTCTACTACGACGGCAATAGCTTGCTCGCCACTCTGAAGCATAACGTGCGCATGGAAAACAGCACTACCACACTCACCACCGACACCCTCTACTATGACCGGATGCGCAACGTGGCATACTACCTCACTCCGGGCACTATAGCCGACGAACTCAACAGTCTCAAATCGCACCAAGCCGAATACCATCCCGATACTAAACAGGCCATATTCAAAGACTCGGTACACCTCACTAACCCGAACTTCGTGATGGATGCCGATACTTTACACTACAACACGGTGAGCCATGTGGCGGATATCGTAGGACCGACAACTATTGTGTATCATGGGCAAACAACGATATACAGCACCCTGGGGTGGTATAATACCCGGACAGAACATTCGGCACTCTATAACAAGTCGCTCATCGAACATCAGACACAGCAAACACTGACCGGCGACACCATACTCTACGACAAACCGCGACAGTTTGCGCAAGTCTATGGACACATGCTGCTCACCGATACCACCAACCACACCACTCTATGTGGCAATTACGGCTACTATAACCAACTCACCGGTAACGGCATGGCGACAGATTCGGCCATGGCAATAGACTGGACTGATAGCGACTCGCTATTCATGCATGCTGACACCCTGTACATATCACGCTACAAAGCCCTGCCACCACCCCTGCCCGACAGCATTCTTGCCCAACAGCCCGATAGCATGATCGTGGAGAACACAGATACCCTGGCGACTAACGAACCCGACAGCGTGAATTATAACACCCTCACGGCATTCTGGAATGTCAGACTCTACAGACGTGACCTACAGGCAATAGCCGACTCCATGTTCTACGACTCACGCGACAGCATCATGCACCTCTACAGAGAACCAATACTATGGAGCGATAACAGCCAAATAACAGGTCTCAACGCAGACATATATATGCAAAATGGTACAGTGCATCACGCACATATCACAGGCAATGCCATAGTAGTGCAACAACTTGACACACTGCACTACAATCAGATGCAAGGCAAGGAACTATACGCCTATGTGCGTGATAAGGAACTATACCGTGTTGATGTTAACGGCAATACCGAGACAGTATTCTACCCCGAAGATGACGGACAACTGATAGGAGTCAATAAAACACTCTCGAGCTTTATCAAAATATTCTTCAAAGACAAGAAAGTGGAGCGGGCGGTGCTCACACCAATGTCTGAAGGTACTATGTACCCTCTCGACCAGATAGATAGCGAGGAACTATACCTCTCGCAATTCTTCTGGGCTAAAAGAGAAAGACCACAAAATCAGCAAGATATATTCAGCGCTACGCAGCGGACACCTAAGAAAATCAAACAGGTGGTAAGCGCCGTAAGCAAAGACCAGGATGATGATAAGGACGATAATAAGAATAAAAGAAACAAAGGAGGAAAAGACGGAAAAGACGGAAAAGATAATAAAAATCTCAAAAACTTAAAAAGGTAGTTCTATGAAGAAAATATCAGCACTATTGTTAATAATTCTTGTGAGCAGCTTCGTGGCTCGCGCCCAAATGCCTAAGCGTAACCATTTTGCCATACAAATCATGTATGACCAAAGCAAGGAAAAGAACCGCTTGGGCTCTGACGCTTCGTTCCGTCAGGCGGAAAAACAAAAAGGAACATCCGTAGGATTTCTCTATGAGTTCGACTTTAAGAAATGGCGCAGTGTGGACATCGGATTTGAGACGGGACTGACATACCTCTACCACAGAGCCAAAACGTCCGACACACGTATCAACGGAGCCTTTCAGTCGAACTATACAGTAGTACATAAACGCCATGACATAGCACTCCCACTCCGACTTGTCTATAGGCAACTCATAGCCCGAGACACATATCTCACTTTCTACTTCGGACCGCAATTCGTGTTCTCGGCTTCCAACAAAGCCGTAGAAACGGAAAAACGACTCTCGGCGCAAGGACAGCAGGAATATAACACAACCTATAACCTGCTCAAAAACGGAGATGATGATAAACTGTTGCGCTCTTATGTCAAAGACGACGTGGAAAACCAGGCGCCGGTATATAGCAACGTCAAACCATTCAACGTTCAGCTCGGACTCGGAGGATCATTCCAATTCCATCAAATACAAATCAGAGCAGGATATGAATGGGGACTCACAAACCTGTTTACCAACACCTATACCGCAACATCGCTCAAGTCGTGGCAACTCACCAATAGAGTTGACCAGTGGTACGTGGGACTCGTGCTATTCCTGCCCGAGAAAAAAGCGCAATGGTAAAATATAAAGTTATTGTAACATTAAGTTATTAGTTTATGAAACGATTAGCAGTAATATTCTTTAGCCTAATACTCACTATCACCATCAGCGCCGAGGAGAGGCATGTCAAATATGAGGTCAAGGGCGATACACTATACCTCACAGTGACAGATACGGCGCTAATACGCAAGCATATATCGTTTATCTATGAACACCGTGTTCCCAAAAGTACTCTCAAAACTCACAATCAGACAACCGGGCAGCAAGAGAAAAACGAAAACGAACAACACAGCCAAGTCATAGAGCCTTCCGACAGCACTACGGCAGTAGCGCAAATATCCGAAATACCCGACACTACCGCGCAGCACGTCATCACTACCATCTACCATCGTATGGACCCCAGCGATGACCTCGAGGAAAATCACCCCGCGGCGGATATCTATGCCAACCTATGGCAAAAAGGAGATGTAAACCCTTATCACATACCTCTTGACAGCATTCCTGACAGCACGGAGATAGACCTCACGGGATATACTATACCTGTACCACTGCCGGGATATGTGACATCAAAATACGGACCGCGACGCTACAGGTATCACTATGGAACAGACCTCAAACTGCAAATAGGCGACACTGTGGTTGCCGCATGGGACGGACAAGTACGATATACCAAGTACAACCCCGGAGGATATGGCTATTATATCGTCATACGCCACGACAACGGACTCGAAACAGTCTATGGACACCTCAGCAGAATACTCGTAGTGCCTAACCAACACGTCAAAAGCGGAGAGACGATAGCTCTCGGAGGCAGCACGGGACGAAGTACAGGACCGCACCTGCATTTTGAAACACGATATCTGGGAAATCCCATTAACTCCGAAGCGCTATTTGACTACACTCTGCGAACCGCACGATCCGACAAATATCTCATCACAAAACGCAATAGCGCCATGCACCAGAAAGCCGTGCAGGACCTCGGAGCGGCAAAATACTATTCAATAAAAAAAGGAGACACACTCGGAGCCATAGCACGACGCAACGGAACATCAGTATCCGCACTTTGCCGACTCAACGGTATCAAGGAATCTACACTACTGCAAATAGGCAGAAGAATAAGAATAAGATAAATATAATTAACATAATAATCTATGAAACACATATTTGCTACTATAGCATTCCTGTCATTATCAATGCTTCTCATGGCACGCGATTTCAGCGATGAGGAGCTCTATAACGACTATCTGACCGGCAAAATGGTTCTCTGGGGAGAATATCTTGCCGCCAATGACAACAACGGTAATGTCAATGACGAGGAACTCCAGCGACTCGTCAACTACGACTACGGCTACATAGCGTGGCTTATCGACGAGCAGCGACGCGACGACGCGCAACACCGACTCGCCATATTCCAACGACGTGTCGAAATGCTCAAACAAATCGAAGATATAGATATGGCGGATGTATATGTGTATCAAGCTGCAGTGGCGGCATTCAACTGGATGCTCAACAAAATAAAACTCAACTACGCCAAGAAAGCCATCGACTATACCGACAAAGCCATCAAAGAAAACTCATCAAACCCCCGCGCCCTGTCACTTCTCGGCAACGCGCAATTCAATAACCCGTTCGGCTCTAACAAAGACGCCGTAAAAACACTGCTGCGAGCCATTGAAATGTTCCAACGCTACGGAGAAGACAAACATTCATGGGGCTATACGGCTACGCGACTGAGCCTTGTACAGTGCTACGAAAAACTCGGACAAAAAGATAAGGCGATACAATACGCCAAACAAATACTCACCGATAGTCCCGAATTCATATACCTGCGCGACGTCTATCTCCCCAAACTGATGAAAAAATAAAGATATTTATGTATTTAACTATTTAATTATTTAAGTATTTACAAAAATTTACTATTTGACAATTTACTATTTTATCATTGATTGAGTTATTTGGCCATTGAGTAATTTGCAAGTACTGACACGCCGTGGCGTGTCCTGCTGCTGAGTCAAGTATGGAGCAAAGAGCAAGAATTTCTACCCCTCCGGCACTGCGTGCCACCTCCCCTTATCGAGGGGAGGAGTGGCTAACGCACAGCATGCCGTGTCAAATAAATTAGTACAATTCGCTGAATTCGTGAACAAAAACAAATCCGAGTCAAAAACTCCTCCCCTGTCGAAGAAAGGGGAGGTGCCCGAAGGGCGGAGTGGTAACACACATTTACTATTTAGTTATTTACTATTTAATTATTTATTGTATCATTGAGTAATATAAATACAACTATTGAAATTTTTTCGTAACTTTGCATCACACAAACAAATAGCCGTATGTCACAGATAGTAACAAACAAACAAGTTGATGAGCACAATAAGGCTCTGCGCGATATGATTAATATGCGCATTAAATGGGAAGAAAAAACAAGAGAAATAATAAAGGAAAAATATCCTGAATATGCTTGATTTTTCTATTGACGCAATCATACGAGCACAACCACACTCTAACAATGCATACTGAAAGTCTATTATTCGACAATACGATATACTTTGCAAGCGTGCTTTTATGGAAGGATTACCCAAAACACAACGAAGCCATAGCTCTTTTTCACAACTTTATTAACACTCTGCCTGATAAATTTGATGATTCGGACACATAAATATTCAATAAAGAAAAAACACTACAACTATTGAAATTTTTTTCGTAACTTTGCATCGGCAAAATTTGCGCTAACGCATTTGTTGCTATAACAAACAATTCTTATTAAGCAAAAAACAACACCGGTCAAAGTTTGTTTTAGCTGCACCAACCACCAATATAAAACCACTATGGCAACAATAACATTAGAATATAACCCCCGAAAATCAGGCACTATGGCTCTTATTGACTATATCAAAAGGTCTGAACTAGTTCGCATTATTGATAGTCAAGAAAAAAAAATATCACTCAAGAAAAAAATAAGTGCCGCGTTAGAGGAACTGAATGATGTTAAAAAAGGTATTGCGAACGCACGCCCTGTAGAAGAACTATTCAATGAGTTATAACATCAAAACAATATCATCATTCGACAAAGACTTCAAACGTCTGCATAAGCGTTACCGTTCTCTAACTGACGACTTGCGACAAATTATTGAACAACTGCTGCAAAATCCTTTACTCGGAACAGATTTAGGACATGGAATAAGAAAAGTCCGCATGCCTGTCAAATCAAAAAACACAGGCAAAAGCGGAGGTGCGCGGCTTATAACTTATGTAGACGTTATTATCGAAAAAAGTGAGGGAGATATCTATTTGCTCTCTATTTACGACAAGTCAGAACAAGCAAACATATCCGACAAAGAGCTTAAACATCTCATCGGTGAAATTTTTGCATAACCAACCACCTAAACCAATATATTTTTTTAGCAACACCAACCACCAACAAACTATGAAACGTATCCTACTATTAACCATAACTACGCTACTGTGCCTGACAACATTATCAGCACAATGCACGCAAACTTTCGATGCCAACAACAACATCACCATCGAAGGCGGAAATAAAACCAAGACATACAACCTGAATGGCGCTCCCATCGAAAAAATAACATTCAAAGCCAGCAAGGAGAACGGAGCACTGACAGGAAAACCAAAAATCAGTATCAGTACAGGACAATCAAAAGAATATGATCCCGGTGATATTAACGCTGTAAGTACAACTTGGTCATTATTTGGAGGCACTAAAATTACTAGCTACAATTACAAAACGCTCACGTGGAACGTCGCAAGTAGCTATCCTTACCCAAAACCTAACTCCGTTACCATCACTAATCAAAATTTAAAGGTGGGGCGAACTACTGTTGACATCTATGTCCAGAACATTGTCGTAACCCAAGCCAAATATCTCGCAGCAACACACGACGGAACTGTATATTCATCCAGCAACGCCAACCTGAATATCGGCACGGCAAGTAACCCCATAAACCTCGGACAGGTAATAATCGGAGGCTCTATAACGGACGAAGTAAAAATCCACTACTCACGGGCTAACAACATATCTTTCTCTGTCGCTGACGACGGAGGAACCACCGGCGACGCCGCGGCTTTCAAAGTCATGCAATATAACGCTGAGATCTCATCTATCAGCACCTCTCAATGCGGCTATGGCGACATAGATATTGACGTGGTCTTCAAACCCCAAAAAGCCGGAACATACAAAGCCAAGGTGGTCATCAGCAACAACAACGGCAATACCATAACGCTGCACTACACTGCCGAATGCATCAAGAAAACTCCCACTATCACGTGGGACAACTTCGAACTGCTCTCAACATACGAAGACATCATCAATGCCGTAACAGCCAAGTACCAGAGCA
>ODAI014383836.1_pt1 | contig 26121 bp, 57 predicted proteins | sample 1539321 | NCBI WGS metagenome assembly ODAI01 (sample SAMN02144231, study PRJEB22623) | gut metagenome | biome: sheep rumen | host: Ovis aries | place: New Zealand
ATCTATGATGACCTCTGTAGTGGTATTCCTGTTGGTGGCCTTCTGGAAACAGTAGTAATACTTGATATGATAGAGAAAGTAAAAAAACAACAATAGCCTAAGCCGTATGGAAACTAAATCCCCATACGGTTTTTTTATCTTACCCTATAAGAAACTTAATCCAAATATGACGTAAACACCCCAAAATCTGGTAGTTAAAAAACATGTGAAAAATTATTAAAACTTTTTTACCTATTTATCTGATTTTCAGGTACTTGTGAAACGCTTTATAAATTATTGATAACCAGACATTTATAAAGTGGTGGAAAAAAGTGTAAGAAAGTGTAAAAAAGTGGGTAGAAAAACTGCGAAAACCAAGCACGTGAAAAAGTGGCATATGTGCAGAAAATATATTAGAAAATATAGGGAACAAACTGTTGCTCGTTACAATTTTTCCTGAATTTTCAAAATTTTTTTATAGGGTATGTCAGGGTAAAGAAAAGCCCCATCTGTGTAGGTGGGGCATTAAGTCAAAATTTTTAATCTTCTTTTTGTTCATCATTATTTTCATCGGTCTCTTCACCAGAGCCACAGAGGATATTAGGGTGAATATCTTTTGGTGGTGGAGGGGTGGATGGACCCATACCGTTTTTTTGGTGCAATCTTTTTTCTCTATCGAGTTCATCGCTATGGCCGAGGCCAGTAAGGATGAGTAACAGACCAGCAAACGCTAGGAGTAGGTTTACGGTAGCAGAGGCGAAGAAAGCTTGAGCGCCCACTAGTGCCAAGAATGCTCCACCGAGTAGTTCTGAGAACATCAGGATTTTTGTAGAAAGATTTTTATTCATTATATAAAGTTTTAACGAATAATAAATAGTCTGAAAAGATGGTTAATCATTCCACCAGCATTTAAGACTAAACTTATCGCTTTTATCATTGAACCATTTATTGATGCGTCTTTTATTAGGTTCATATCTTAATGAGAAACTATCATCTAACACTCGTTTGATATGTTGTGGGTCATTATGGAAAATTGTAGGATTGTAGTTTTCACATTCAGGTCTGTCTTTTATTCTTGACCAGAATATATTTGGTGAGTCTATATTTATCATAAAAAAAGAAACAGTCCTCGTTTGTGAAGACTGTTGATATTAGTAGATTATTTTATTAATGTGTGCGGAGATATATAATGGCGAGGATTGCATAGTTAGCCATATCGAGTAGAGTGTCTTCAAGTTTTTCATCCTGTACGAGAGGTTTATAATCTGGGTCAGATTCTTTATTATCCAGGATTGTTTCCACTCTATTGAACTTATCAAAGATACGTGTCTTAAATGAAGTCCAGCCATATCTATCTATGCCCTTATCGAATGATGAGCCATAGTCTGTATTTTTGGCATAATATGTTTTGCGCATAGTTTCCAGAATTTCATCAAAGATTTTTGCACTGTCAGTTTTATTTTCTGTTGGGATACAGTTAGGATTTGCTTTTGCCATATATATCTTTGCACCATTGATGACATTGGAATCAATGACAGTTTCTTTTTCGATATTCTCTACCTTACCACCAGGAACATATTCTGCTTGTTTCCTATCGCCTACACGGTCCATGAGACTTTTGACATTAGACATATTTTCCTTAAGGCGTTCAACAAGTTCTTTTTCTTTTTGTTCTCTATCCCTAAGTTTTGCTTGTGCTCTTTCTGTCATAAGGATATTATTATATGTCTTACCGTCTTTTACCAGAGGAATAGGTTTGGTATCATCAAGGTCTTCATATTTATCTTTCTTAGGATTGGCAATATGATTTTCAATGTCCTTGAATTTGGCTGAAACATTTTTATAAAATTCATCTTTTTTGGTGATGCATTTTTCAAGTTCCCTGGCATTCTGTAATGCGTCACGTAGTCTAATATAACTTCCTTCAAATGGTAATCCGAACAGTTCAGAAACGGCTTGCATAAAATTCTCATATGTCATAGGAATCTTAACCACCTTACGGTCATCATGCATTTCATTGCAATAATCTTTTTCACAATAATCATTGTTGTTCTTAGGGGCAGCAGTATCCATGCCCACATTGTAACGTACACGGTTACGTAATCTTTCTTCCAATTCTTTTATTTTATCGTCCATAATATAATAAGTTTAATTTGCATAAAGATAGTTTTTATTTTTTAAAAAGTCAAACTTTTCTTTCAAGAAATATGCGCAGGGAAATTACTACACTTTAGGGTAGATTGGAGTCTACTCTACTACTCTGGTAAAAGCGGAACGGAGTCTACTCTCCTACTACCATATACCAGTTCAGCCCTTGTCGGGGTTCCCTTACGCCCCTGTTGGACCATATGTCACTTACGCGGTGGACTTCTCATAACATTAAGTTTTTAATTCATTGCAAATTTAATAAAAGATTTTTATCTACGCAAATTTTTTTACAAAAAAAAAAGAGGAGAGATTTCACATCTGTCCTCTTCAAAAACAATCATTATTTATGAAAAAAAACCATATCTCGTGTACTCAATTGAGTACCTACACAGAGTCTTTGAACCTTAAAACCGATTTAACGATGTTTCTGGCTTTCCTACGGGTATCTCTATATTCTTTGGTGATGATATTCTGCTCACGGGATTCATTAGCCTCATAAGCCGTAAGCACCCCAAAGAGATATACCCACTTGTCGAGTTTACCAATACCAAAAGCAATATCCAAAATTGCCAGAATTACAATCACGGCAGTAAGCCCCCAGAAAAGCCACTGTTTTACATTATTTGACTTGATAACTTTGTCAAACTTTTTTTCCTCCTCAGACTCATCCCTGGAGATAAAATCCTCCACACCGTATCTGGCCAAATCATTATTGAGCCTCTGATGTGCATCAATAGTTTCCTGTGGTGGCTGTGGCGTTTCATCACCTCTGGTTTCACCAGGGTCATCCACTTCATAATCAATTACCTTTTCTTTATCCATATCAATATTATGTTTTTTGTGTACTCAATTGAGTACCTTTATTCATTCACCTTGCTGATAAACTTGTTGATAAGTTTTAATTGGTCTTTTAAATTTTCCAGATATTCTTTATGCCATCCAGAACTACAATCTTGTTTTTCTTGTATGGCTATGTTATATTCTGTTTGACGGCGTTCTCTTTCCAGAAGCAATAAGATATCATTTTTATAAAAGAAATCTCCAGAACTGTCATCCAGCATAACCATCTTTCCATTCTCACATTTGAAAGTTTTCATACCTCGTCTGGCCAGCGCTCCCCTCGCTCGACTTCTTTGAGTTTCTTTTTCCTAACTCGCATTCGTGCGTCATTTATATATCTACGCGCATCGCCATATGTCTTCAGAGGTACTATTTCTTCCTGGTATTCCTTTGCGTCATAGGTATACTTAAAGGCTGTTACGTATTTATAATCTCTGTACAACTGAATCCATGGATTACCAAACCAACGCTGTAAGAGCGGAAGTTCTGAAGGAACGATGCGAAAGAAGACATATCTCTGGTCATCAAAGTCCCCCTTCCTAAGTTCAAACTCTATTTTATATTCGTCTTTATACTTCATCGTGTTCCAAAGATATCTGGAATATTCGAAATTACCAAATTATTTTCCTAGGACATTGCTGTCTACCATGGTAATAGAGTCATCAGGATTGGTATACGAGACGTTCCGATGAAGAGCGGCGATACCCATGGAACTTATCTCACCCGCCAGTGAGGGTCCATTATCGAGTTTTGCAGCAACTTCAGACTCATCCTTGGCGACTATATAATCAATAACAGTTATAGTGATGGCCCTTTTTACTTGATATTTATTTTCCATTGTTACCAGAAAGTATATTCGTTGAACAATTTAATGGTGTCATCATATTCTTGATATGCTTTACTATCTTTTAGCTCACAATCACGAGATTTTTTAAGTGCACAATTAATAAGTTTACGCATTTTAGCAACCCTTTTTTCTGCGTTGTTTTCGTGATACATAGTCATTGTAGATTAATAAAATGAAGGGGTATCCACTGGGTGGCAGACACCCCTTCGGAACAAAACTATTATGGAGAGAGATTTCTAAATGTGGCAGTCGATGGTGGTGATGTAGAGTTCGTTGTCCTCTTCTTGGGCTTTCTTGATATTCTTCTTCAGAACTTCAATAGCCCGTTCCGTCCAAGATTTAGATTCGTAGTCATCATGCATTGCCCACCAACCCATTTCCGTTGGCTCATACCAACCATCCTCATCGCAGATAGCCCACAGGGGAAGTTCGAACTTGTCAATGTACTCTTCACGAGAGCAGAGAAAATCTTCAATGTTATATTCCCAGCCGAAAACTTCATTCCAACGAGTAACATCGGGCTGTACGTGGTACAGACTACGAAGTTTTTGAGTCATATCCCGATGGCATTCACACACATCCTTGGGCATGTCATAGTCGTGTTTCTTGAGAATTTCAATCCACTTGTCGAGAACAGGAACAATATCTTTTCCCCAACTAATCTTAATCTCTGGCTTACCACCAAACTTTTCAATCACGTAATCATAAGTTTCAGCGCGTTTTGCCTTAGCTCGTTTAACCATGCCGTCAATGTCAATGTCTTTGACATAGCCGTGGTCAGCAGAATGTCCATCCTTGAAAAGAATACGCCCGTCACTGGTGCTGAAACGGCCACCCTCCTGCCACCAATCCCATTTGGCGTTGTCGTTGTAGAATTCATATGCAGCCACGAGATTGCCATTCTTGGTGGTTCCATAGCTCCGTTTTTTCTTGTCACATTTTTCAATGTTTTCCTTAGAACACTCTTCATTGAGTTCGACAAGCGTGTCGATGTTATGCCACCTACGGGCAAAGGCAGTAAAACTTTCTTTCTTGTTACGATATTTTTTGTAGTCTTTCTTCAGACTTTCCATGTCAATGGCATGTTTGGTGGCGTAATCATCATCCTGTTCACAAAAAGGAGCAAGGACATCGTTAGGGTTCCCAATGGTAAATACAGAAAAATGGCTCATAATTTTTTAGTTTTAATTGATGTTATGGTTTCTTAGGTACTCAATTGAGTACAAATACCACGCCAAGATTGTTAAGCGCTCTGAACTTTTACAGATTTTTCAATGATATATTCCATAACGTAGGACATATCTTCAATGTTGAAGTTACAGGTGGTGGTTCCGTCAGCACACTCTGCGAAGAGTTCCAGGGAGCCAGTAGCATCATTGTCAAGATACAGGGCCACCAATTCCTTGAGTTTGACAACGCCGTCATCATCCACATCATCGAAATCGGTAATGTATGCCTTAATGTCACCAATGTCTTCCATGTTGATTCTCCTATCCTCCATATCAAAGATAAGATTTGGAATGGCATCGTAGAGTTCATCTTCGAGTTTTTTGAAGAAGTCGAGTTTGCCAAGTGTTCGCAGTGCAATTGTTTTCATAATCTTTATTTCTATAGGGGGAGATGTTTCACTCCCCAATATGGTTCTACAATTTGTAAACGGATTTGTTCTTGTAGTAGGCAGCATCCACCATCATGCCAATCAGGAAATCCATAGTATATTTGAAATAATATGTCTTTCCATTCAGCTCACATTTGTGAAAGTGCTTGGTTGCTTCTGTCTCGATTTCTTCAATCAGATGGCGATAGTCGTTGCTAGCCATTGGAAAGTTCCCTTCTCCCTTTCCGCTGTTGGTGCAGTAGCCGATACGCTGTCCATCCACAAAGATATCAGCGCTGAAAGCAGTGGTTTCTTCAGATAAGAATTCAGCCACCTGAACGTTTCTGAGTTCGAAGACATGGTTGGTAAGAACAACCTTAATCTTTTTCTTTGCCATAGTAGTTTTGTGTTTGTTTGTATAATCTCTATCAAATCTTATACCACGAGGGAGTAAGGGTACTCAATCGAGTACCATTACATCCCAACACTGGCACACATTGCCTTATATTCTCCGCGCTTACCCTCGTAGATGGTAGCGTTCTTGACATCCGCCATGAACTGAATGAGGTTCTTCGCTTTTTTGTCATAGTAGCGACTGACAAAACGCCACACAACATCACTGGGTTTCTTCCCATTGCCAATCTTCCTGGCGTAGTGTCGCGCCATCTTGATGCAGACATTGGCCTTGTCAGCGTTGAATTTCTTGTAGCCGTCAGCGGCGACACGCACCTTACATGCGGTGTTGGAAATACCAACAGTAATGATGGCGTAGAGAGGAATGTCAGGATTTGCCATGTGGCAGTCAACAATTGACTGATACACGTTCTTCTGAGCAAGCAGCTCGGCTTTCTGAGCCTTGTACTGCATCAGGTTGTACTTTCCGTTGATAGGCTTGTTCGCGCCATCGTGAATCATGTTTTCGAGTCTCTTTTTCATAATAATTTTTATTTTAGAGGATTTGCCACTACAAAGTTAAACAAACTTTTGATATTTGCAAAAAGAATTGTAATATATTTGTCTCCCTTACACAAATACTGCATATCAGTGTAAATGTCAAACTATTTCAATTTGAGTTTTCCCCTGAAATTTTTCGCGTTTGCATCGAAAATCGGCATACCATTGTACTTGTCAACAAAATACTTGGTAACCTCACGCAGAGCTTTGATTGTATAGGGAAGATGATTACGTACCCAGTTTTTGATTTCTTCTTTGGTGTGCAGTAGAGGTTCATCGGCATAGTAGCCACGTTTCACGTTCTCAAAGTCCATAACCCTGTCAAGGTCATCTTCAAGATATCTGATAAAATCTCCAACTTCCCATCCTTCCCAAATATGTTTGTCAAACTGGTATTTGGCTCTGATTTCTTCGTATGTAAGATTGGTAATCATAATTATAAAGTGTTAATTGTTCTTTCAATGGTATCTTCTACTTCGTTCCAATCGCCAAAATCTTGGACGAGAAACTTGTGAATAATCTTTTTCCCCTTATAAACCCTCACGAGAACATCAGTGTCGTTAAGGTGCTCGGTGGTGTATTTAAAATTAGCCATAGTGCTTTTGTTTTAGAAAATCTTTCTTTCGATGATTTCAGCAATAAGGTCGGCCTTGCTACATTTGTAGAGAGAGCCTTTAAGATGTGGATAATGAAAAACAATAATGTGTTTCAAATCCGTTTTGGTAAGGCGATAAAGATGTGTGTAATCCATAATCTTTAGTTTTTGTGTTACGTTATTTAGGTATTCAAGTTTTGTACCACTCTGTCTATTTATACTGACAATCTTCAAAAATCTTTCAAAAAAATTTTCATTAATCACAACTTTCTTCCCAATCGTCATCATGCCATTCCACAAAGTTTTTATAGTACAGTAACTCTGAGAATGTAGGATTAAACATTTTGTCATACCAACTTCTTTTAGCTTTTTTCTTTATCTTCCCCTCTGACACATTACCGTTAACATAACCTTTGGTATAACCACGGTTCAATCTTTCAGGGTGTTTTTTGTTATACTCCCTGTAATAATCTTTTCTATCTTTTTTATTTCTCATAACATACATAGGTATAGCAAGGATAGTGCCAGATTTAAAAAAAGCAACCCCTGATTTTAACTTTTTTTTTTCAGGGGCTGCTTCCAAACAAACTACTATGATAATTTAAGAACAGTCATACTGCTATAATAGGTGTCGTAAATTTCCAGATGCTTCTGGATTTCTTTCTTGTCTGGCATTGTGGTTCGCCAGCGACACGGATGCTTCGTGTATTTACGAATACCGTTGATTTTGGTTTCCCAGCGTTTAAGATTTGGATAATCTTTACTCCAAACCTGTTCGTTGGTGATATGGAATAGTTTACCGTTGTATTCCAAATCATATTCTTTGGTCTTGGTAATCACTTCCATGTCTATACAGATTTAAGACATTCTTCTGCCAATGTGGGGTAGGTGTTGACCTCGTGCCACTTCAAGAAATACTTATATACATCTGTGAAATCTTCCGCTTCCATATAGCGGCTATTGATGGAAAGATAGGCCCATTCATCCACGGACAGAAAACGCTCAAACGCCACACCAACTTCGCCGTCATCTTCGTAGCCTTCCATAAAGCCAATGGTATAGGTGTATTTGTTTTGGTATGCGTTCTCGCCCTTAGACTCCTCACAGAACATCACCATAATACCATTGTTGTTATCACAATGATTGTTTACGAAATCGCCGTAGGTGACAGTTTCGCCCCACTCTGCAAATTTCTGTGGGAATGTAACGAGGGCACTCTTGCTTGTGATTTTACCAAAATACTGCTGATACTGATTCTTGCCACGCTTTTTGAAACAGGTGGCTCTTACACTCACCAAGTCACCGTTGGCATCGTAGTCAAGGGTAAACTCGTGGCTGATGTTGAAATTACCTTCCAACTTGCAGTTGTCAAGGAAGAGGGAACGTTTGTGCAAATAGTCGTAGTTGTTAGCACAATAGAGTTTTGAGATAAGAGCCATAGAAGCCATAGGCATACGCCGTCCGATTCCCCATTGGTCGTGATAAACTTCTACACGGTGATTGTTGTGGATGTCCGTGGAGATAATAAAGATTTGTGTTCTCTGTCCCATAATAAATGTTTTTTGTGTTTACAGAATTAGATAAGCAAAGATAATACCAGACTGATTATTCTTCTTCAAAATCTTCACCTGCACCGAGAACTTTACCGTTGTAATCATCGTCAGCGACTGCAAAGATTCCTTCGATGATGCCGAGAATGTCAATCATACTGCTTGCATCAAAGTTCCAACTGGTAAGTTCAAGGGTGTCCCAAGCATCATCACATTCATCCAGCATATTCGCCACCCATTCACCTTTTTCATTTTTGACAATAGTATCAATCCTCGTATTGACACCGTAACCGTTTTTGTCTGTCTGCGGGAAGGTATAGTAGTCAACCAAGTCATTATCCATGTAGGCTTTGACATTGATAGTCTCAATGTTTCTGTTGTTGAGGGTTTCTTTTACGGCTTTTTCAGCCTTAATGCCTAAGTTTCTAAACTGCTTGCACAGGGAATCGTATGTTACTTTAGTTTCCATAATAGTGTTTGTTTTTGATGTTACGAAATTGTATGAGCAAAGATGATACCAAACTTTACTGCTTGGTACACATCTTAGGAAGATTTTTCATTTCGGCGATAGTAGTGGGGATGTCGTTCTTGATGCACCATTTCAGATATGCTTTTACGGCATCTTTCCACTCTTTTTCAAGTTTACGGTAATTTTTGGTGTCCATAGGGCAAACACCATCAGAACCGTATTCGAAATAATCACCGCACATATCTTTCACGCGAAGCAGTGCCAAGCAAACGGCGATGTCATACGGTTGACGAGCAGTTTTGCAAAACTCTTTTTCTCCTGTTTCATCAAGGTAGAAAGTTTCGTAATCAAGACCACCCTTTTTCTCACCGTTGAAGATAAGATAGTTTTCAGTGAACTTCGGTTCACCTTCACCGTTACCACCACAAAGTTTGAGCGGTTCTTTTTTCTTGGTGAACCAATGGGTGAAAGTTTTAGGCGTTGCTTCTTCAAGAAGAATTTTAACTTCATCAGAAATGTTCTTGAAATTGAAAGGATTATCTTTCTTCAAACGATAATAATGTGTGTATCCCATAATAGTAGTTGTTTAGTTGTTTACGATGTTAGTGTATCAAGGATTGTGCCAGTTTTAATGTTTCCAGAGTTAAAACACTCTTACTTTTGCAAATTTTTGGCTTTTGATGTATTCTTCAGCAGCATCAGACGCTTCTTCGACATTGGTGTAAAACTTCCGTGAGAAAGGGTCATCAAGCGGGTTCTTACCGAAAAATTCTACGACAATAGAAGGATAAAAACGGCTATTGTCCAAAACATAAATTGTGACATCAGCAGAATCGGCTGGATAGTTTTTGTAGCATTGATACGTTTTCATTTCTTTTGTTGTTTACCAGAATACATTCAAAGATAATGCCAGGCTACATATTTTTGGCAAGTGTTTTCTCTGTTTTTTTAGAATAGTCAGGAAAAAAGACTTTTCCGAGTTCATAGACTTTTTCCCAGTCGATTTCAATGCCTGTAATGGGGTCGTAATAAAATCTCGTAATATCAATGTTTGGGCTTCTCCAAATATATCTATCTTTACAGAAATAATAGAAACCAACAAAAGAGTTTTGATATTCACTGAAACACTTGATAAGACCTTTAACAGAAAGAAGTGAAGCAGTGTTATCATCGGCTTCGGCGGCAACACAAGTATTGCCAGCCCAGTTATCAACTGCTTGGTCTTTGAAGTTAATATCTTGAAATCTCAACATAATAGTAGTGTTTTAAATGGTTTACCAGAATACAAGCAATTTTAGTGCCAGGTTATACTCAATTGAGTACCTTTTTATAAAAAAAACACCCCAGTGCCGCTGGGGTGGTATAAATCACACACTTAACGAGGACTTGCACCTCCCTCCTGTCCTTTCAGGAGTAAATAGATAATTATAATTGGTTTATAGTTTTAATATGTTTCGTATCCTGGTCAATGCAGATGAGCGTAAGGTCATCAGTCTGACAGATAAGATTGGGATATTCGAGCAGGTTGCTCCATCCGTTCTCTTGAATTACGATTGCAATTTCTGGTGGTATCTGGATTTTATCGCCCTTTCCGTAATACGTTTCCAGAAACTTAGCAAAAGGTTCAGCAGTTCTCAATTCGGGACAGTCCATGACACCATCTGGCGTTACGAGTGTCTGGGCTTGTTCTACATCGTTATCTTTAATATAGATGTGGCTCCACCACGTATTGTCAATCGTGTCAATCCCGTGTTCTTTAAGTTTGTCTACGGCATTTAGTCTGTCAAAATAGTTGTTAAATATAAGTTTTTTCATTGTAATTTCCAAATTATGTACTCAATCGAGTACCTTTTTATGCCAGTCCAAACATATTCCAGTAAGGACGAACAAAGTTTCTTTTGTTGGACAGGATTTCTTCATCCGACTTGTATCTACCATTGTTGATTTTGTTCCAAGCAGACGAGGCGACTACGCGAATCTCATAGTATTCAGTACCGTCATGATGGATGCCTTTCACGTGGATGATATTGTCTTTGACTTTCACCGAAAAGTAATCAATATGTCTGAAACATTTCTTGATAGCCTCTTCCAGCGAATCGACTGGGTTGATGGCCAGTACACGCGCTGGATTCGGGCCGTAGAAATCGGGATAACAGCTATCAAAATGGCCTGTCACAATCACGTGGCTATCATCTTTGCCACAACGAAGATTAGACCAAAAGTTATCAATATCAATCTCCTGAACGTCACGCACCCACTCCTCGTAGTCGGTAACCTTACTGCCATCTTCCATTGCAATGGGGTTGTCACCATCCACAAACTCATAGCCCATATCTTCGCAGTACATCTTGAATTCTTTGAGCCATTCATCGTTGAGGTCATAGCCGTCAATAGTATCAATGATGGTATATTCTTTCTCAGGGTTGAAATACATCTTTTTCATAATAGTTTGTTTTTGCGTTTATATAGGTAGGCAAAAGGCGTGCCTACTTTTATTTTTGATAAACAATTTTTTTCCAGTAACGTACAGATGTTGAGGCATAGCACTGGATTCCAGTATCATCAAATACGCCCTCAAAGTACAAACTTCCAGTAGGAATGGTGCACTTAACTATTGCAAAATTCTGAAAATCAGCGATACGTGCAGTCTTTTTCGCTCCATCAATAGTTTTGAATGTGTGAATTACACCAGCACAAACAAAAAATTTATATCGACTATGTTCACTGGCAAATTCCCGTTTTTTCACCATCGGCACACGAGGATAGGCTTTGATAATCTCACCCAAATAAATTTCATTGTGCATAAACGGGGTTATAAGGCCATTAGAGGCTTTTAAAACCAGTTTGTAGCACTCAATAGGCTTCTCAGCCACTTTGGGGTCTTTGTTTTGTTTGGTAAGACGAAGGCACATGGTTCTAATGTTTTTAGTGTTTACGATAGAGTATTCAAAGATGGTGCCAAAATCACATATCAATGAAGATAGTTTTCATTTTTTTATGGTTTCAAAGGAATAAAGATTCTCGTCAAGATAAGGGCAGTAGTAAGGATAGTCGATTTCGGGCTGATGCTCATAGCATACTGGAAACCGCTCTTGGAATTCCAGTACATCCCAAGCCATTTGGTAGAGGGAATCAAGATTGTCCGTTTCCCATCTTTCTTCGTCCTCAGTAATCTCGCCATCCATCATAGTAAGATTTTCTTCAAGACAATCGAAATTGTGTTCAAAGTCCTTATTCATTTCAAGGACTGCCTTACTGGGGGTGAGTTCGGTAATGATGCCGAAAAGAAGATTGTCGCAATCAAATACGACTTCCCCAACTTTAAGCGGATGATTTCTCTTATTCATCATCGTAAGTTCTAAGAACGTTTTCAATACCTAAGACAAAGGCGTAGATTCTTGCCAGCATTTCTTCCGAAAGCCAGTCGTAGTACAAATCAAAGAAGTCATCATCATCACACCCCACAAAGGACTGCGAACAAGTAATCCTATCAGGAAAAATACTCCGTACCGAGGTAATGGTATCCTTGTTTTCTTCCAACACAAAGTCGGGAATAGACACAAGCATAGAGGTAAACTTGTCATTGTGTTCGTTACCACTAATGATGGCTTTCATTTTTTCTTTGTAGTTCATATCTCTTGTTTTTGGTGTTACGATGTTAGGTAGGCAAGTTTTATGCCAGACCGCTCAGATTGATGGGATAAATGTTAGATGTTGATGAAAAAGGTGGAACAAATTCTTTTGCCTCCTTATAGTCGGCTTTGATTTCGTTCAATATCTTTTCTATGACAAAGGAATCAATGTTATAAGCATTTATCTTTGAACGATAGATATAGCCGTAGTAATGTTTCTTGACTGCAAGTTTAACAAGATTGGCTCTATATAATTTCACCTTTGGCGACGTGGAGTTCCATAGGGTTTCAATACGGCACATAGTAATCAGGTGTGCGGGTTTACCAATTGGAATATAAGGTTTTCCGTTGATTTCATCGTATAGGACTTTGCAAGGGTTCTCGCTTGCCACAACAAAGTCGTAGAACGCCTTATATACGCGCCTATATACCATATTAGTGATTGTCTTTCTCATAGCCTACAAACTTTTCAAAATCTTTAAGATAATTGAAAAAAGTATCACGTGCGCTGAAGCGTTCACGGCACAAAGTCCAAGAGGTGCGTGGATTGTTGGTGTCCATACCTTGCCAGCAAAGCGTGTAATTCTTTTCTTCCATAGAACAAAAGATAGCAACACCCACACATTCTTCATCAGGTTTGCTCATTCCGAAATGGCTATTGGAATAGCCAAGTTCTTCCAGTTTTTTGATAAAAGATTCTTTTTCAAGAGTACTGGTAACTCCAATAAAGTGGAAATAAGGTGCTTTCATAATAATGTTTTTTTATATGGGAGAGATTTCACATCTGTCCCATTGATGATTACACAAAAGGAAAATATTCCTCGCCAACATTGTCCATAATGGACTTGGCATATTCTACCGATGTGCGATTTCTATCATCGCAGTAGGATTTCTCTGCCATACGCTGGATGAAATTGGCACACATCCGCATAAAAGATTGCTGCAAGGTGGGATGATTGTTGGCCATCTTTTCAGCCAGTTCCTTATACTGGAAGCCGTAGTCATTGACCATAGACTCCACGATGCCACGATAAAACTCGTGTCTTTCGCACCAGTCATTGTAGGTGCATCTTTCGTAGTCAGCGACAAGGCTTTCAACAGCCGTTTTTTGCTCGCTGGTAAGATTATCGGCTTTCAGGAGTTCATATACTCTGCCGAGGGTTTCAGAATCTCTTTTAAAGTTTGCCATAATGTTTTGTATTTGGTGTTTCACTATTGATGTACGAAAAACCATGCCAATCTATATTCATATACAAAAAAAGGTGAAATTTCTTTCACCTTTAATCATCATCACCAGTAAGTTTTTCCCAGTTTCTGCATCCGATTCATACCAAATTGTCCTCTATAAGTTCATCCAAAGTTTCATCATCCATTTCATCAATTTCATCTTTGGTGAAGAAATTGAGTTCAGCGACAAGCACGTCACCATCATAGACATCAAACCCCTCAACATCCACGTGCCCAAGTTCATCAACATCCGCATCGAAAAAGTAGCGGAAAGTGTAACCCAGTCTTTCAAATTTCATAATTCTAAAGGTTAAAGTATTTACAAATTGCTTTTGCTGTTTCCCATCCTTCGGCCTTGCAGATACCATAAATGTCTTTGATATAGTCAATGACAAAGCCGAATGGGAGTTCACCATTTCGTTTTGCGTTGCTGAGGATACGCTCTCTTGTTAACACACAACACACTTCATCGTAGATAATCTCGTCAACCATAGTCTTGCGTTTTGTTGTTCATCAGTAGGTAGGCAAAAGGCATACCAAACGTGTTGTTTTGGGAAAAAACTTTACTTCAAGGGTTCAAAAGGATTGGTGGAAGAATAGTAGTGGATGGCAGAATAGCAGTCACTACCGTTTTCTTCGGTTACTTCCTCGTTGTTGAGGGTGAAACCCATCTTCTCCATCAGTACATCGCACCAGCCGTGTTCGTGTTTCCAATCACCCCATTCGATGTTGACTGCGACACTAAGTTCCGTTCCACCATATCCTGACATTTCGGTATCAACCGATGTAGGATAGGCATCGTTGTCTTTAAGATAGTCGTAGATTCTTTTGGTTACATCAGCCTCTTTCATATTGGGAAGAAAGATAACTTCGTACTTGCTGACGGTCTTAGGCTCTTTGTTGGGAGTTGAAACGATGAAATCATTTTTCTTCTCCTCTACGATGGTGTAAACATCCTTCGTGTTCAGCACCGTGTTTTCATAAACGAAAACCTTTTTGTTAATGTTGTTCATAATGTCTATTTGTTAGTGGTTAATTCTCATAACTGATGGGGGATTCCTCCCAATCTTTAATTTGAATATCTACATCATTGTCAAGCCAGTTGATTGTACCCTCGGTGATGGCTTCGTTGGCCTTCTCATAGAGTTCATCTTCGTTTTGGACTTCAATTTCGATGTAGCCCTTTTCAACTTTCTCGAATAAAACTTGTACTTTCATAACTATCTTAATTATCGGTTATTTCTCTTGAATCATACACTCCCCAACCATCGGCCACATACCAATCGTGGGCTTTTTGTTCAGCTTCATCCTGCGAATTCGCCTCAATTTCAACAGTTCTCGTGTTGTACTCGCTGTAGGGAAGCCCCAAAATAAACAGCGTTACTTCATACTTTTTCATACTCATACCTTTAGATGATGGGTTAATAGCACTTGATTACTCTTTCGGCTTTCACTTTCTTCTTGGCCTTTTTATCGTTGTTGTACCAATCATCAACATACTTGTCAATGATTACCCAACCACGATTTTCAGCGAGTTCGGGGAAATCCTTATCCATTTTCATAGGGCAAACCTCTTTCACAATGGCCTTGACAATGTACTGCGATTCCATAGAATGTTTGTGGATAAAGCAGACACTATCACCTGCCTTGAGTTCGTTTCCGTACTTGTCTAATACTTTCCTTTCCATAATAGTTTGTTTTTGTGTTACGATGTTGGATATTCAAAAGGCGTACCAATCTATACTCAATTGAGTACCTATTAAATGAAACGCAATCTTAATGCAGTAATTTCTCCTTTGGAGTTGAAACCAGCATAGCAATCGTACCCACCATCGCCGAAACCGCTGGAAGATACAACACCTTTCTTGTCAATCGTACCACACGACTTATCGGCAAGGGTAATGTCACAAACTCTGCGATACCAGCTTAAGGATTCTGCATCATCATCCACATATTCTGCCTTGTGATACTTCTTGTAGTATTCAGCATCGAAGAAACCGCACTGACCACTATCAACTCCAGCACAACACATCAAGGTTGTTGCCTTTTTCTTGGGTGTGGAAATGTGATTGATGGTAAGTTCCGCAATTCTGCGTCCCCAATCGCCAGCATCCACCATAACTGCTTTGCAGATGTATTCGCCTTTTTTAATCTCTCTTGTGTGAGAACACCAGAGCGAGGGTTCATAGCAAGGGTCAGTAATCTGCACTTTACCGCTTTCGATGTTGATTTTCTTCAAATCAAAAGTCTTAATGATTTTGTAATACTCTCTCATTGTTGTAGGGTGTTTATGTTTATGATTGTTTTTCTATCGTGGCAAAATCCACATTATCCATATTGATTCTCCGAGCGGAGAGGTGGTGGGAGATTGAAACCTTGTTGTTGTGAAAATCCCGAATCATAAGTGACTGAGGAATGACAAGAAACTCCGTGCGCCAATCCAGCATTTCGTTGACAACCGCTTCAAAGGTTTCTTTGTTTTTGCAAATGATAATCGTTTCCATTGTTGTTTGTGTTACGATGTTAGGTATTCAAGTTTTGTACCACTCTATCTATTTATACCGACAAGTTTCTATTTTCTTACAAAAATTTTCAATTTTTTTCACGGATGGTGTTTAACCGCCTTTCTCTTTTCGTTACAACAATCCCAATCAGTTTAACTGGGCGTTCCTCGCACTTATGATAAAAATCAAGCGCGTTTTGGTAATTGATGGTGAACCACTCTCCCGTAGGAGTAACCACCGAATAGGAATCATACTTTCTGCTTGCCATAATTCTTCGTTTTTAGTCTTTGCCGTTAGACAAGCATAAACCTTGCCAAACTGAACGAATCTTTGCGATAGACGAAACTTTTTTATGTATTAATATAGGTATGAAAAAAGTTTTAAAAAAGTTGTAAGATTTTTGCTTGTTTGGCGTATAAATGAATGGAACGGCACAAAACTTGAATATCACACATACAAACGAAAAAAACTATGGTATTTAGCAACATTTACTCAAAGGGGGAGATGATTAGTTCAACTCCCTATCGCACCAAAGAAGATGCAATCGAACACAATGAAAAATTTGCGGAAAGGCTCATTGAGTTTGGAATGGGTTGCAAAAGGCTCAATGAAACAACTTGGGAGAGCAAAGGTAAAACCATCTGCATAGAGGACAATGGTAGTCTTGTTCTTCACATCAAAGAATTGTGGCAAGCCATTAGTGCAAATTACGATGAGAAACTTTATCTTACCGCTGGCAAGGCCGTTGTCTATATTTGCAATAAGGTATTACCTACTCCACCGAATCCTTTTGAGATTGAGAAAAAGGTGACTGATTTCGCTGAACTCTACTACACCAATGCGCTGGAACGCGCAAAGATAAATTGGTATATTCAAACAACCTATCATAAAAAATAGTTTGGCCCAATTTTCGAATACCTATCCTATGAACGACAAACAACTACTATTATGAACAACACTACCAAGAAAGTCGCAACGCGCAAAGGAATCAACTACTATCGCAACATCTTCGATGGTAGTAACATCAGCAAAGCGGTTTCCGTGCTCCCCGAAGTCATTAAGAAATATGGCTACAAGCGGTGGGATAAATATAGCAAAGGAAACGATATTCTCTGTGTAAAGAAATACACGGAATTTAATTGGAACCATCGCATTAAAAGTTTCTTCCTTACTGACAAGGGAAAACTCTGCGTGGACATCTATTGGCAGGGTGATTCCACCGATGGTAACGAATCGCTCTATGCGAGTGAGTGCATCAATGGCAAGACAATCCCAGCCGAACACGAATTCGTTGGCGGTCGCACCTACTACAAGCATAGCGACATCCGCATCAGTCGTGAGGAGTTTGCCGATGCTATCAAGGCAATTGCCAAATACCTTGCACCAGCAGAAGTAAAGGCAAGAAAAGAGTCTGCACGAAAAGCAGAACTTAGTACCAAAGTCTTTGGCTACATTGATGCCAAGAAGAAAAGTTTGGATAGGTGGGAAATGGAGGACTTTTGGAACGGCAGAATAGCGGTGCAGAAACTCTTGGAAAAAGAGCCTACCTTGCTGAACAAAACGTGGGATGAACTCAAGCCTATCGTTGAGGAAGTGTTTGAGAAAAACAACAAGAGCGACTACACCTTGCGAGGTGGATATTACGATGGCGAAAAGAAATACAATCTTTCCTATACAAAGGTGGGTTAATTCCCACCTTTAGGAAAATTGTGGCAAGGTCTTTGATAAGTAAGCGGTAAAAGAAATTACTATGAAAAAGAGCAACATCAAAATCCGACACGCATACGAAGATATGTTCAGTATCACCCTTACTGAAGAATATCAAGTGCCCATCAAAGAAAGGTTCTACAACCGCTATGGTGAGTGTGTGCTTTGCGATAGTGGTAAGTACAAGACGGAAACGGCTGAGGAATCGTTTGACCCTATGTACCTCATTGAACTCAATACCCTCTACATTGATTTGCTGACATTCTGCAACGCCCACTTTAGTAAGGACTATGACATCAAGCCAGTCTTTACAAGAGAGTATTGTATTGGTAGGAAACCCAGCAACTACAACATTAGCATTGAGCAAGGCTGGAATATCTACTCTGCCTACGGAGAACACTATGCGCTCCACCATAAGTATTCCTTTGAAACCTCTCCTAAACTTGGCGTTTGTCAGTCCACCTATGGGGAATGGCATAAGGACGAACTGATTGCTCTTGCTGATGCGCTGGAAAGTTTCTTCAAGGAGAATCCCTTACTGATGGCTTACAAAGCAATGAAAGAGAAGTATGATTTCCACGATAAGTTGAACATCATCTACAAAAAAGAAGATTGGTATAACAAACAAAGCAAATAGTTTGGTACGCCTTTTGCCTACACGATGGTATAACCAATAAAAACATCACTACAATGGGAATTGATTATCTCGCTATGGCTATCGTAGGAATCTTTGTTGCCTACATTCTAATTATCGTATTCTGCAAACCGAACAAGAAGTCTAACTAAAAACATACTATTATGAAATGCTACGAAGATTATGGTGCAAAAGAAAGCGCAGCAATGATTATCCGCGATTGTGTCTTGAAAGGCAAATCTACGGGTTGGAGCACTTACTGCCCCCAAGTCTATGAGGAAGTCCAAGCCATTTGTGCTGACTACAATGTCAAGATGGTGTGTGATTTTCACGGAGAATGGGTACTTTGCAAACCTAACAACTAAAATACAATGAGCGCAGAAGAAAACAAGAAGTCCGCTGAAAAGATTTTCAAGCGAATCAAGAACGAACTTGCCGATGCAAGGAAGTACAACAAGGAAAAAGGTGTTTCGCTCCAAGATGGTATGCTTACAATGTCGCGTAAGGTGCAGATGGTTTCGCTCTATGTAGAGCCGAACACCAAGTGGTCAAACAATCGCTGGTACAATGAATCATATAACATTGGTATCGGTGGCTATAAGAGCGAAGATATTGTAAAGGAAATCAAGTACCGCTCCGATATTGAAAGTATCTTCCGTGAACTTGGTAAGATGCTCCAAGAGCAGAAGAAAGTTAAAGGGTGGAATGGCCTTGTCTATACAACCGAAAAGTCTTATCTTGGTGGTAATGCTTGGGATAATTATTCTACTACCATTGTGGATAAAGTCTGTCTTGCTGATGCAGTATGCCCCGAATACAAGTCCCTTATCAACTACATTAACAAGTATGGTTGCGTTGAGGGTTACACCAACTACAAGCCTACATTTGGCAACTATCGTTTTTTCTGCTCTGCTATGGGTGGAAAGCGAGGCAGATTGTGGGATGAATATGGCGAAAGGTATTTCCTTGACAATCGTCCCAAGCGGTGTGAGAAGTTTCTCAAAGAACTGCGCGAACACAAAGGCACGAAAGATATTATGCTCTGCAAAGAGGGTGAGGAAGATTACATCAATGAGATTGATAGGAAGTATTCGGAGTATCACGAAGTCGAATGTGATGGTGAAAAGAGGCACTATATCAAAATCACAATCAAAACTCCCAGCGGTAAGGTAAAGCACGAAACCAAAATCTACTAAAAAAAATGAGGGCGAATAACCCTCTTTAAACACTAAAACTTTAAAAATGATTTTGAACCGATTGGTACGGCTTTTGCTTGACTAATCTTGTAACTATAAAAACAAACACTATGTACGCAGAATCCACCATCAAAGAAAAGGAGAATTACATTCGTGGTCTTGAACAAAAAGTGCGTGACCTTAACCACGAAATTTGGAACGAATGTGACAAACTCTCAAAAATGAAAATCTCTAATGCCAATGAAAAGTTTGGCGTGAAAGAAGGCGACAAAATTTCCATTACATATATTGTCCACCAGTACCAAGGTTTCGATGCCCCTATAAAAGACATTGATGAAACCATTGAAGGTTATTTCAAAGGATTTGTTGGCACATCCTACAATGTAACACATATTGTCCTTACCTACTATAAGGTCAAGAAAGACGGCTCACGGAGTTTGCGTGAGGGTTATCTGAACTTGTCTGACATCAAAGAAATCAAAAAAATCTAATAGTTATGCTGTCCAGTACCGACAAAAACGCAAAGTGGGAACTCCAAATGAAATGGGATGATGATGCAACCATCGAAATCCGTTATTTTGAAACCTATGCACAAGCGGAAAGATATGCTGATTCCGTAGGCTGCGAAGATTACGATATTCTACCTAACAAATAATCATTATGCCTTACCATTACACACCTATCTATGGCTATAAAACTGCAAAGCAAAAAATGACTGAGCAGAAACAAAGAATTGCTAACAACAATCTTAAAAACAACATCAAGTATAACCAAAAATAGCAAGACAATGGAATTTACGATTAAAGATGTAGAAAAATTCCCCAAAGACATTGAGTATAATGGTGAATTGTATTCCCTTGACCTCTATGTCACCGCTTGGCGCAAATGGGCGATTGCCTATTCGCCAGTCTTTGACAAAATGGGAAATAAGATTTTGTCGCAGGTGGTTGAACCCGATTCGGCTCCATCCTTGAAATCCAACGATGTCACCGCAATCCTTGACTGCAAATCTTTGGAAGATGCTTGTCTTATGCTGGCTTGGAGATTGAGTGACGCAAAACTCAAAGGAAAGATTGTGGAGTATGACCCCAACTAAAAAGAAAAAACAATGGAAGAAAAGATTGAACTAATCAACCAATACTACGAAAACAAAGGTAGTGAAACCCGATATTGGGTTAACTGGACTGATGAACACAACGCATACTACTATGTCTGCTACAACGCTCTTTCCGATATGGATGAGATTTACGAAACAAACGAAAGCGCAATTAACAAAATCTACGAAGAAATCTATGGCAAAGTTTAAAGTTACTATGAATGAAAGGCAGAGTGATGGTTCTATCCGTACCATCACACAAACTGCAATCTGCGACAACCGCCAGCAAGTAATTGATTGGTATGGTTTGAACCAGCCCGATATTGTTTCTTATGACATACAAGAATTTTAAACAAATGCTATAACTTGGCACTAAACTTGCTTACCCTACCTATGTAACACTAAAGACAAAAAAAATTATGTACGAAGTTGTATGTTGGCCCGAAGTCCAAGACTTAATGGAATTGGATGGCTTTGAAGAAAACGCCTACCTCGTTAACGATGAGAAAGGGATTGAAGATTTTGGCTCTTCCGCTTACTTTGTGGATGTGGAATGGCTCAAAGAACACACCAATTAATTATGGAAACTAAGACACAAGTATTGAACCTCAACCACGAAGATTTGGTTGATTTGTTCTCCACCGCTTTCTACGACAACCCGAACTTTTCAGTGTCTATCCCAGAGTCGGCGATGAATCTCATTGAACACGATGAAAATGATTGCCTTGAGGATAAATTAGCAAAAGTTGCTATGGCCGCAAAAGTCGCTAACGACAAATTAATGGTTTACGACCAATATAGCGAGGACGGAGAGGTCTATGGAAACAATGCCTATGGTGTCGCTGATGATGGGGAATACGAAACCACTTTCTATTACATTGGCATCAAAGAAATCATCAAGGGTTTAGAGGCAGCAGCCAATTCCGATGAACAATATATCCGTGATTCTTTTGAATCATTTAAGAATCGTGAGGATGATAGTGAATGGGATGCTGCACGCGCAGATATTCTTATGCAGATGATTGTTTTTGGTGAAGTAATTTACTGATAGAATCAGTCTGGCATCAAATTTGATTATCTAACGACATAAACCAATAAACAACACAACTATGGCTTTCACTCCATCCAAGAAAAACTCCTTTAAGGACAAATTCAAAAACCTTCTGCTCAAAGGTTATGTTATTCGCTACGACTGCATTGGCGACCATCCCCTTGAAATCTTCCCTCGTGAGTTTAAGGACGAACTCTCTCGTATGGGGAACATCGGTAACCACAAAGGATTCGTTGAGTTAATCCATTGTAGCCACTCGAACCTGCACGAAGCCGTTGAAGAACTCGGAAAGGAATACTCGGTCACCAAAATCAGTTGCACCTATTCTGGTTGCTGCCAACACTCCACCTATGGTTACTATCTTGACGGAGAATAATATGGAAAAGTACATTGGAACTTACGAAGATGGCCACAAGGCTGCAACTTGGGCGATTGATATGAAACACGCAAAGTTTCACCTCAAAGATAATGTTCGCCTACACGGAAAACTGATGAACGTAAAAAAAGTGAAAAAAAATGAGGTATTAGCAGCATAAAAAATCAGTCTGGCATCAAATTTGCTTATCTAACATCGAAACCACAAAGGGAACTAATATGAAGAACAAATCAAATAGAATTAGGGATAAGACGGAATAACCCACAACGATATTTTTTGGAATGTAGTATAAGATAGTATTGAAACCTTTAAATCGTAGGATGATATGCACCGCACAAGAGATAAGCCGTAGTAATTATACTAATTATTATTACTAATACTACCGCGTAAATTATAGGAACTCTAATAAACCCCAGTGACCAAGAGTAAACTTAATGGATTAGGAGGGAACTGAACGCATCTAATGAGGATGCACAAAAGCCGATAGGGAAGTTTGATATAGTGGGTGAGGTTGCCAATGAAGCAAGTGCAGGGGTAAAGATAAAGGTGGGTCGCAACCACAATGGCATAACCCGAAGGAGTGGAGGTAACCAACCCCGCTAAATCAACAATCAAAAAACCCTATGATGCCAAGAGTCTGACCAACTCACGCAGAATGGCTATGGTTTGGAAAATAAAGATTATTGCTATTTTATTATTATCTATCGCATTTGAAACTGGCCGTTTCGTTTCCACCTCGCCCCTCAATTTTCCGCGCTTATATCTGCGCACCGCTGGGCTGGGTGGAAAACTTTTTTTTCATAATCGCAAAAAAGATTTGCAGATTGGCCTATTATTTGCTATGTTTGCGTTTAGTTACTAACCAATATAAACCCATCAAAGGAGTGGGTGTGGTGCAAGTCCACTTATGTGTTGTATTGCTAAAAGCCATTTGCATCTATCTTTTTTTGCCAATAGTATGCGAGTGGCTTTTGTTTGAAATCAATCTTAATCCTAATATAAAATGTACCCTGCTGACTACCGCAAACTTGTTGATGCACTTATGATGGATAAGTGGAGAATCGAATTTAGCAAAGTAAACAAAAGTATTCTGGGAACGATAAATTATGTTTCTTTCGCTTATGGAAGAAACAATCGTTACACCATTGAGGTTAATATCAGTACCTACGAAACAACTATGTGGCATCTTGATGCTGACGGGCACAATTTGGTGCTCACATCACACATTGATGATAAACTTAAGGAACTTGGCCGTTACCTAATTATTAATCATCTTTCCGAAATTGCGAAAGCAACAACCAACAAAGATTAGTTTGGTATGCCTTTTGCCTACTAATCAGTACAAACAAATAAAACATTACTATTATGAAAAAGATTTTTATCATCCTCGCTCTTACTCTCGTAGGCATTACTGGAAAAGCACAAAACGATGATACATATGAAACATTCTATTATGACGAATTCTCTTGCCATTGTCACGAATTTCAAAACTTGGGAGAGATTAATCTTATAGAACAAACACAAGAAAACGCCATTTTAGTATTGCTTGATACGGACAAAAAAAACTTAGTTTCGTATGTGAAACAATATAATGGTAAGCGTGTTTTGTTCTATTCCTCCATTAACTCTTGTAAAAAAGAGAAAATTAAAAAAGGGATGTATGAAGTTTTCGGTATGGTTTACACAGGTTATAACCACAATGGGGGAAATGCTTTGATTGCAGAGGATTTGATTTCATATGATGGGTATGTTGTTACAAGAGGTAATAAATGTTACTTTTTAGCTGGGAAATTCTTAAACCAAAATTCTTTACTTATGTCCCTTCTTGTAAAAGCAAATAGTTACCCTATGCTTTTGGAAGTATATAACGCAACATCCGATTCAGTTAAGGTGTATAGTGAGTTAGAAAAACTTGCTTTTACTGATTATAAAAAGAGTGTGTTCCGTGATTCTGTTTATGCTTATGTGGATACTCAAACAAAAGCTATTGCAACAAATACAAGTAAAGAATATCAGAACGCAATGGACTCTCTTGCTACACTATTAAAAAAACAATATATTGACAAAAAAAATTATAACGAAGCACGCGAAAAAGAACTACCAAATTATAAAAAGAAACTTTACTTAGAAAAATACTTTACAGATTTTGATTATCATCTTGGAGGACATAACTATGTTGGTGGTTGTGATTTTTATTTGGAAGGTATAAATAACAACCAAAAAACCATAAAGTATATTGATATTACAATAAGGTTTAAGAACGCAGTTAATGATTATGTTTACTGCGAAATAAGACACGATAAACCTTGTAGATTAAGATATACTGGCCCGTGTGCTACTGGTGAGTATTTTGGTGGTCAATGGGATACTGTAATATATAATTGGAGCGCGGAAACGGCTATCATTACATCCCTAACGATTCAATATATGGATGGAACGAAAGTTTCTTTCTCTCAAAATGACTTGGATAGTTACTTGAAGGCAACCGATATAATTACAAACTACGAAAACAACAAAGCAGATATAGCCGTACTGAATCGTTTTTTAGAGAAAAAAGAGAACTTAGATGTAGGGCAAAAAACAGATAAGTTTAACTATCATTTCAATGATGAAGATTTGTTTAATTTAGTTTACAGAATAGATGCTCTTAAAAACGAATGTTATAATAAGAAACAACAAAAATGTTTAGGTATTGCATATGAGGCAGAGCGAAAATATAAATATATCATTGATTCACCAAACACCAATTTTAAATTCATAAACCCTTATACAGAAAAGATTGAAAAGATGCAAGCACTAAACGATTATTCAATCTTGAAGGCGATTGAAATTAGGAATGAGTTAAAAAATAGTTTTTCGAAAAGAACAATAAATTAGTTTGGTATGCCTTTTGCCTACCTAATGGTAAACACTAAAAAAGACCACTATGATTTATGTTATCCCATCATCTGCGCTGATGCGCTACAACTACAAGAACAATATGTTCAAACCAGTAGAGGACTTGAGTGCTGATGAAGTAAAACAACTTGCTGGTGATTGGCACTTTGATAATTGGGAGCAATTCGTCAAGGAGTTTAACAATGATGGTGACCTCGCCCCATTCCCTACTGAGCATTTTATCGTGGAACTGAAAAGTTAGGTACTCAATTGAGTATGGGGGTGCGTGATGTGCGCGTGTGTATATATAACAATTTAAATTATGTGTGTTATGGAAGAAATGAAAGATACTTTTAAGAGGATTGCAGAAAACTATAAGGATGCTTCTACAAGATTTATTATCATATCAATGTTGGCTATGACTAATAAATATGTTTATTCTTTCTTAGTAGAAATGATTGAAGTTTTAGCCTTTGTGTCTAATAAGACATTTGATAAAGTACAAATAGCATCTTTTATGACATTGACTATTGACATAATGGCTAAGAAAACTGATAGTTATAATCATCTTTTTAATAGTTATCTTGAAGAGGGTAGATTAGCGCTTGTCAAGGATGCTATGGCTTATGTTGAGAAACAAAAAAAGCAAAATAGTGTGTAAGAATTGCTGGTATTGCCAGTATAAGATTATGTAAAAGATATTCACGAGCCAATAAATTGTGGCATTATCTTTGATTATCTTTCTTGCGAAACCAAAAAATTACTACAATGGAAAAGTTTGCTGGAAACACCAAGAAATTCTGCCTCATCAACACTACAAGTTATAACAATGATGGCAACTA
>ODAI011431122.1_pt1 | contig 26107 bp, 18 predicted proteins | sample 1539321 | NCBI WGS metagenome assembly ODAI01 (sample SAMN02144231, study PRJEB22623) | gut metagenome | biome: sheep rumen | host: Ovis aries | place: New Zealand
CAGCTCGGGGATAACGAGACCGATAGCCTTGGCAGCACCTGTAGAGTTAGGAACGATGTTCTGGGCACCGGCACGGGCACGCTGAACATCACCCTTGCGCTGAGGACCGTCGAGAATCATCTGGTCGCCGGTGTAAGCGTGAACAGTAGTCATGATACCACTCTGGATAGCAGCGAAGTCGTTCAGAGCCTTAGTCATAGGAGCCAGACAGTTGGTGGTGCAAGAAGCAGCGCTGATAACAGTGTCGGCAGGAGTAAGGGTCTTGTGGTTTACGTTGTAAACGATGGTGGGCAGGTCGTTGCCCGCAGGAGCAGAGATAACAACCTTCTTGGCACCAGCCTTGATGTGGGCAGAAGCCTTCTCCTTAGATGTATAGAAACCTGTGCACTCCAGAACAACATCTACATCAAGCTGACCCCATGGCAGCTCAGCTGCGTTGGGAATAGCATAGATAGTAATCTCCTTACCATCGACGATGATTGAGTTGTCAGTTGCTTCTACAGTGTGCTTGTTCTCACCAATCTTACCGCAGAAACCACCCTGAGCGGTGTCGTACTTCAGCAGGTGAGCCAGCATCTTCGGGCTGGTCAAGTCGTTGATTGCTACTACTTCATAACCTTCAGCCTCGAACATCTGACGGAAAGCGAGGCGACCGATACGGCCAAAGCCGTTAATAGCTACTTTTGTCATTTTCTTACGTTTTTTTAATGAATTGTTATTATAAACTTGTTTAAATACCTTCTTTTTACCAAAAATTCGATGTTTTTACAAACATTTTCTCTTTTTCGGATGCAAAATTACAAAAAATTATCTATATTTGCATCAGATTTCAGTCTTAATTATGATTAAAGATTGGTGAATAAGTGTAAAATTGAGCCAAGTCAACATGATTCTGACAGGATTGCAAAACCAAGGTTGCAAAATTAGAAAGAAAAACAGAGCAACAATTTATTTATAAACATTTAAACATTAAAAAATTATGGGATTTATCACTGAATTTAAGGAGTTTGCCATGAAGGGCAACGTGATGGACATGGCTGTCGGTGTTATCATCGGAGGTGCATTCGGCAAAATCGTATCATCACTCGTTGACGATGTTCTCATGCCGTGCGTTGGAATGATTACGGGCAACGTTGATTTCACCAACCTGGTGTTCAAGATTGGCGAAGGCGAGGGCGCTGCAGTGCTGAAGTACGGAACGTTCATTCAGAACATCGTAGATTTCATCATCGTGGCATTCTGTATATTCCTAATGCTGAAGGGCATCAACAAGCTGAACCGCAAGAAGGCACAGCCCGAGGAGCCTGCCGCTCCTGCCGGACCGACACAGGAGGAACTGCTTGCTGAGATTCGCGACTTGCTTAAGACGAAGTAAAACGTTGCCACTATATATATAAATAAGGTGGGAACATTCGACTTTCAGCCGAAAATAGTTTCGGCACTTAAGCACTACGACCGCAAGACATTCACTGCCGACCTGATGGCCGGAGTCATCGTGGGCATCGTGGCACTGCCGCTGGCAATCGCCTTCGGCATTGCCAGCGGTGTGTCGCCAGAGAAGGGCATCATCACTGCCATCGTGGCTGGATTCATGATCTCTGCATTCGGTGGCAGCAAGGTGCAGATCGGCGGCCCAACGGGGGCATTCATCGTTATCGTGTATGGCATCATACAGCAGTATGGTATCGAGGGGCTCACCATTGCCACGCTGATGGCGGGCGTCTTTCTCATACTGCTTGGCGTGCTACGTCTGGGCACCATCATAAAGTATATCCCCTACCCGATTATCGTGGGATTCACCAGCGGTATCGCTGTCACCATCTTCTCTACGCAGATAAAAGACCTGCTCGGGATGCAGATGGACCATAACCCGGGCGACTTCATCGAGAAATGGATTGCCTACGTCCGGAACATCAGCCATATCGACCTGTGGAGTACAATAGTGGGCATTGCGAGCGTTGTCATCATCTCGCTCACGCCGAAGATAAGCAAGAAGATACCTGGCTCGCTCATCGCCATCATCGTGATGACCGTTGCAGCACTGCTGCTGAAGCAGTATGCCGGAGTGACTTCTATCGAGACCATCGGCGACCGCTTCAGCATCAACTCAACGCTGCCGGGAGCCGCAGTGCCCGAGATGACGTGGGAGACGATAAAAGGGCTGGCAGGACCGGCCATGACAATCGCAATACTGGGAGCTATCGAGAGCCTGCTCTCGGCAACCGTGGCCGACGGAGTCATCGGCGACCATCATAACTCAAACACCGAGCTGATAGGCCAGGGAATAGCCAATCTGGCTTCGCCAATATTCGGAGGAATACCAGCCACGGGAGCCATAGCACGCACAATGACCAACATCAACAACGGCGGACGAACGCCCGTGGCAGGTGTGGTGCACGCCGTGGTGCTGCTGCTCATCTTTCTATTCCTGATGCCGCTGGCACAATATATTCCTATGGCGTGCCTCGCCGGAGTACTCGTGGTGGTGGCATACGGCATGAGCGGATGGCGCTCGTTTCTGACGATGGCACGCAAGAATCCCAAGAGCGACGTAACCGTGCTCGTGCTGACATTTCTGCTCACCATCATCTTCGACCTCACCATTGCCATCGAGGTAGGACTCATCTGCGCCTGTCTGCTCTTCATGCGACGCATGGCAGAGACAACAGACGTGCGTGTAATCAACGAGGAGATTAACATGAGCGAGGAGGCCGACATGCAGGCTGGCAATCTTGAGAACCTAACCATCCCCGACAAGGTAGAGGTATATGAGATCAACGGCCCGTACTTCTTCGGAGCCGGCAACCGTGCAGAGGAGATGATGACACGATTCGGACGCGACGCAAAAGTGCGTATCATACGTATGCGAAAAGTGCCGTTCATCGACTCTACAGGACTGCACAACCTTGAGAATCTCATCCACATCTGCCAGAGCCAGGGCATTCAGGTGGTGCTCTCGGGAGTAAACCCGAAGGTGGAGGCGGTGCTGGCGAGGAACAACTTCGAACAGCTCGTTGGCCGCGACAACATCTGCAGCCACATCGACCTGGCGCTTGCGCGCGCCAAGAGCATCGTGGCTACATGTTAGCCTTTATCTTGTCTATTAGCTCCTGATACTCCGCATCGCTGAGATACACCTTGCCGGGGTTCATCTGGAATGTGCCGCCATAGTCGGGACCGTCAACATACTTCGGAGCCAGGTGGAAGTGCAGGTGGCTCAGTTTGTCGCTGTAGGCACCGTAGTTTATCTTCTCGGGATTGAAAGCCTTCTGCATGGCGCGAGTCACCTGTGCCACGTCGGCCATGAACTTATTACGCTCGTCGTCGCTCAGCTCGTTGAGGTCGTTCACATGACCGTTGTAAGCCACGAGGCAACGCCCACGGTAGGTTTGCTCCTTAAACAGGAAGGCACGCGACACGCGCAACTCGGCAAACTGAATCATAAGGTCTTTCTGCGTCTGGTTGTTGGTGCAATACAAGCACTCTTTCGGATCACTGTACATATTAGTCGTTTTTTCGTTTGGTTAATAATATGCAAAGTTAAGAATAATCGTCGAGACAACCAAAGAAAATCGCGAAAAATTGAGGGCGTGCCACAAATGGCACGCCCTCGATTTATAAATAACGTAACAGGACTATAATATTACCAAGCCGAGAAGGCATCCTCGTCGCGGTCGAGCAGGTTTGACTCGTCGCTGACTGTTACACTGCTATCCAATACGATTGAATCTGCCAGCAACTGGCTTTCAATCTCGTCGTTCTCCACTGTTACCAGTGGCTGAATATATGTTTTCTTCATAACGATTTTATTATTTTTCTATTTGACTTTTTGTTGTTTTACTTCACGATATACTTGCGGCCATTGATAATGTTGATACCCTTCTGAGGAGCAGCGATGCGCTGACCGTTGAGGTTGAATACAACTTTATCACTTGTCATTTCTGCATTATTCAGACGCGATGCATCGTTGATGCCTGTGGTCTCACCATCGAAGATGATGTTGAGAGTCTTGGCACCTGATACTACATCAGCCGGCAGATAAACGCGGCCCTTGGTCAGAGGAGTCTCGCTATCCCATACACCAAAGACAACTTTGTCGCCGCTCTTTGTCAGAACGTAAGCACCCTTAACGTTTGATGTACCGTCGGAAACAGCAAGCTGGTTGTTCTCCAAAGCAGGAGCAGAAGCAATCACTGCAGCATTGTATGTGCCGGCAGCGCCCTTCAGTATAACACCAGTGTTAGCAGGCACTATCTTAGATGTAACTTCTGTCAGCACAACAGCTTTCTTCCCGTCGTTAACTTTTGCGGTATAAACGGTAACACCGTCTTCAGCGCTGAAGTCAACATTATACTCGCTTGAGAAAGTAGCAATAGCATCGGAACCGATGGTGGCAGAGACAGGGTCGTCGGTCAGTGTCAAGTAGTCAACCAGAATGTTTGAGTTATATGTATTATCGTTGCAAATAGCGACAGAAGAACCGTCAGGAACAGTTATCTTTCCAGAGAACGTGCCAGCAGTAGAGGTTGTAAGGGATAGTCCGGTTTCAGTAAGCGTGCCTTCTGCATCACGTGTTTTAATCACAATAGTTGAAGCAGAAGCATTTGCCATAGAATATGGGAAGGTGAGCGTGTATGTTCCACCTATAAGTGCATCTGTCCACATCTGGCTGCTGCTATAATTACGTCTTGCCTTACCGCCAGAGTAGCTAAGTGCATTGGCTTCAGGGAAACCACTACGAGAAGTCTTAAGGTTCTCGGCTTCAAAGAAATAGGTTATACCAGAAGCAGTATATGCCACGTCGGTATTTCCAGCTTCAGTGATAACCTTTCCATAGCTGCCAGTGGTCTCGTACCACTTGCCGTCAAACTGCTTAAACTTGCTCCACATAGCAGTGGTGGAACCATCAGTATAGGCATCACCAGAAGTCACAATACCCAGTGTCTCCTCACCGTTCTTGGCAGTCACGGTGTAAGCCACCTTAGCATACTCGTCGAATACAAGGGTAATCACGTTGCTTGCTGCTGCTTCCACGGCTGTTGTGCTTGTGTTGCCAGAATTGTAAATATACTTGGTATTGGTGTCATCGCTGTAGAATGTTGCCATGTCAGAAGATGATGCAGTATAAGTATCACCTACGTAAGTATCATAGACAACAGGATCCTTCAAGTCTGTACCACCAGCATTTTGATATTTCACGGTGTAGGTGGTAGCAACCTTCGACTTGTCCACATATTTAGTGATGACGAGGTTGTCCAAATATGAAACTACATTGTTTTGGCAGTCAAAGAAGTCCAGCTGATTGCAACAAGAAGCAGAACCGTCTACAAAGGCAACGCCGTCAGCACTATAATATGTCTCTGTGTTCTCCACATTGGTTATTTTATAGTTAACCGTCTTTGCAGAGTGGTCTACATAGATTTCAGCTCGTGCCCAAGCCCCAAGGACAGTAGTTGCGTCGGCTGCTGCCGTTGTAGAGGCACCATTGATACTAAAATAGTTCTTGCTGCTGTTGCGAGCCAAGCCAAAGGCAAACATAGAACCAGCTGTGGAATAAGAAGTCTTACCAAACCCTGTACGTAAATCAGCCTGTCCCACAGTAAAGAATCTGCGATAAGCAGCATTTTGATTAGGAATCCAGAACAGGAACTCAATCTTCACTGCAGTAGCATCAGTTCCAATAGCCGAAGAGAAGTCGTAGGTTGCAAGAGAATAACCATTCTGGGAATTGCCAGCACAAGTAAACTTCACATTGTTGTCGTTGGATACCGTCATACGGCTTGGTCCTGTGAACAGAGTCTCCCCATTGTTGAAGTCACAATTGACAACGACAGTCTCTTCGATGTCTGCCCACGCACTACTCCCCATGAGCAGACCTGCCGCCACGAGGAGCGATTTAAAAATAGTTTTTGTTTTCATTGTTTTTAATAATTAAAAAAAGTTAAACTAATTAGTTATTATAATAATACTGTTTTCTTACGTTTTTTCTTTGTCTTCTTGACGTCATCGCGACGTCAGTATTTTAATTGTTTCTGTGTCTTACGATACATAATACGCTTGCAAAATTAACCATTTTTTTTAAACGCGCAAAATTATTTCAGACTTTTTATGAAAAAGAGAAAAAAAATATCTACGCTCGGAGCGACGGGAATCCTGAAATCGCGGAAATGCTGTCGCTCGGAGCGACGGGAATTCTGAAATCGCGGAAATGCTGTCGCTCGGAGCGACGGGAATTCTGAAATCGCGGAAATGCTGTCGCTCGGAGCGACGGGAATTCTGAAATCGCGGAAATGCCGTCGCTCGGACTTTTACCGGGAATAAGATTTTCTTCCGAATCGGAGCATTATTCCAATAATTTTTGTACCTTTGCAGCAAATATACAACTTAACATGTTAAGATTATGGATGCTCGCAAGAGCGAGAACAAAGCGCTGACAGCCCATTTAAGCATGTTTGGAGCATGTGCCGGTTGGGGGCTGATGGCCCCAGTGGGCAAAGACGCGATGACCCACGGATTCGACGGAATCACGCTTGTGACATTCCGCGTGGCAGGAGCCTGTCTGCTGTTCTGGATAGCATCGCTGCTTACCAAGAGAGAACACGTGCCGATGAAAGACAAACTGATGTTTATCGGGGCAGGATTCTTCGGACTACTATGCAACCAGTGCTGCTACACGATGGGACTGAGCATCACCTCGCCCATCAACGCCAGCATCGTAACCACCTCGATGCCCATCTTCGCCATGCTGCTGGCAGCACTGATACTGCGCGAACCCATTACGGGCAAGAAAGCACTCGGAGTAATGATGGGATGCAGCGGAGCACTGATGCTGATTTTAGCATCGGCAGCCCACGCGAGCGACAAGGTGGGCGACATTCGCGGCGACCTGCTCTGCCTGTTTGCACAATTCTCGTTCGCGCTGTATCTGTCGCTCTTCAACCCACTGATTCGCAGATACAATGTATTTACCATCAACAAATACATGTTTTCATGGGCCACACTGATGTTGCTGCCCTTCACCCTTGGGCACGTGAGCGACGTGCTGGCCACCTCTGTTCCGGCAAAGACATGGTGGGAAGTGGCATACGTAGTGGGGGTAGGCACATTCCTGGGATACATTCTTACGATGATTGGCCAGCGCACGCTGAGACCCACTGTGGTATCGGTGTACAACTACGTCCAGCCTATTGTATCGGTGGCCGCATCGCTGCTGATGGGCATCGGAGTATTGAAGCCCACCCACATAGTAGCCGTGGTGCTGGTATTCAGCGGAGTATGGTTAGTGACTAAATCAAAATCTCGACGGGATATGGCTAAACAGCCTTAATCGGGCGTACTTACTCCCACTCTATCGTTGCGGGCGGCTTGGAGGAGATGTCGTAGCATACGCGGTTGACGCCGCGCACCTTATTTATTATCTCGTTAGACACACGTGCCATGAAGTCGTAGGGCAGATGCGCCCAGTCGGCAGTCATGGCATCCATCGAGGTGACGGCACGCAGAGCCACGGGATGCTCGTATGTACGCTCGTCGCCCATTACGCCGACACTGCGCACGGTAGAGAGCAGGACGGCACCGGCCTGCCAAATCTTGTCGTAGAGCACTTCGCCATCCTCGCAAACATAGTTGTGCATGGCCTCGATATAGATGTCGTCGGCATCCTGCAGAATGCGAACTTTCTCGCGCGTGATGTCGCCCAGAATACGCACGGCAAGTCCGGGACCGGGGAAGGGATGACGCTTGATGAGCCGTTCGGGCATCTGAAGCTGGCGTCCCACGCGGCGCACCTCGTCCTTGAAGAGCCACTTCAGCGGTTCGCAGAGCTGCAGATGCATTTCCTTTGGCAGTCCGCCCACGTTGTGGTGGCTCTTGATTACCTTACCAGTGATATTCAACGACTCTATGCGGTCGGGATATATGGTGCCCTGAGCCAGCCACCGACACTTGCTGTCTGACGATTGGCTGTTTACGATTTTCTTGGCTTCGGCATTGAACACCTCCACGAAGTCGCGACCGATGATCTTACGCTTCTGTTCTGGGTCGGACACTCCGGCGAGGTCGCTGAAGAACTTCTCGCTGGCATCGACACCGATAACGTTCAGCCCCAGCCCCTTGTAGGCTTCCATCACCTTGCTGAACTCGTTCTTGCGAAGCATACCGTGGTCAACGAAAATACATGTGAGGCGGTCGCCGATGGCCTTGTTCAGAAGAACGGCGCACACGGAGGAATCGACTCCGCCTGACAGTCCGAGGATGACGCGGTCGTCTCCGAGCTGCTGCTTCAGTTCTGCCACGGTGGTGTCAACAAAGCTGGCGGCACTCCACTGCTGACGGCTGCCACAGATGTCAACAACGAAGTTCTTGAGCAACAGCGTGCCCTGAACGGTGTGATACACCTCAGGATGGAACTGCACGGCCCAGACGGATTTGCAATCCGTCGATTTACCGTCTGATGGCCGCTCGTCACTACAATAGGCGGCATACTTGACGTCGGCTGTAGAGGCAATGCAACGGAAGCCGGCGGGAATGGCAGTGATTGTGTCGCCGTGGCTCATCCACACCTGCGAGTTGTCGTCGAATCCGCGGAAAAGGGGATTCTCCTTATCGATAAACGCCAGGTGTGCACGACCGTACTCTCGCGAGTCGGCTTTCTCTACCCTTCCGCCAAGAGTGTTGCTAATGAACTGGGCACCGTAGCAGATGCCGAGCACGGGCTTACGACCTACAAACCGGCCGAGATCGACCTTGAACGCCTCGGGGTCGTGGACGCTGTATGGCGAACCGCTGAGGATGACACCGATGACGTCGCTATCGTCGTCGGGATACTTGTTGTAAGGAAGAATCTCGCAGAAGGTGTCGAGCTCGCGCACACGTCGGCCGATGAGCTGAGTGGTCTGTGAACCGAAGTCAAGAATAATTATCTTCTGTTGCATTTGAATAATATTTGTTTTTAATTTGGCTGCGAAATTAGCAAAAATTTCCGAGACAGCCAAATGTTTAGCTTAAATTCACTGAAAAAAAGCCTCTGCTTCGCTGAGACTGTCGATTTTGCCAACGTCGAGAATACGCAGGTCGTTACTGACACAACCCATGATGCGACTACGGTGGCATACGCTGAGATAGAAGTCGATTATACTGAACTTATCAGGGAAGCGGTCCATCAGACGGAACAGCCGCGGCGAAAATGAATGGATACCACTGAAGGCGAAAGCATAGAGTCTGACTCCTGCGCCCTCTGAAGACAGAGGGTGCAGGACGACCTGAAAATCGTCGCAGACAGTGACACCGGCCGTGCGCAGCCAAGGAAAAGGCGAGCGAATCTCACCAGTATCGATGTTCGTCCATCCCATCAGCCGCATAGCACTGTCGAAGAGCAGGTATCGCTTTGTTTTACGGCGGCTCACGAGCAACACGGCATCCTCGTCGTCGCAGTGTTGGCGGCGAAACCAGTCGTAATCTACATTGTCGAGAATATCAACATTATGGATGAGTATCGGCTCGTTCTCGTCCCAGAACAGCGGAGCTGCCTTTTTCAGTCCGCCACCGGTATCGAGCAGCATCGCACTCTCGTCGCTGATGCGCACTCCTTCAGCATAGCGGAGATGGTCGATAATCTGCTGTGCAAAATGATGCACATTGACCACGAAACGGTCGTATCCGAACGATGAAAGCCGCGTCATGACGATGTCGATGAGCGGACGATTGCCTACCGTGACGAGAGCCTTTGGCATCACATCGGTTATTGGTTTCAGACGGGTGCCAAGTCCCGCCGCGAATATCATTGCCTGTCGCATGAGTTAAGAGTTAAGAAATAAACATTAAGAGTGAAGAATCTGTGTGATTCCCTGTTCACGGTGACATATATGCACCTCTATCCCGAACTTTTCATGGATGTGCTCTGCAAGATGCTGTGCGGCATACACACTACGGTGCTGTCCGCCGGTGCATCCGAAACAGAACATAAGGCTGGTGAATCCACGCTGAATATATCGGCGCACGTGGGCATCGGCAAGTTTATACACACTGTCGAGGAAGGTCAGAATCTCGCCGTCGTCCTCAAGGAATCGGATTACCGGCTCGTCAAGGCCAGTAATATGCTTGTAGGGTTCATAGCGTCCGGGATTATGCGTGCTGCGGCAGTCGAAGACATATCCTCCGCCATTGCCGCTCTCATCCTCGGGAATCCCCTTGCGATAAGAGAAACTATATACCTTCACCACCAACGGGCCCTTGCCGTCGTATTTAGAGAACGTTGCGGGACCATCGCTGGGATGTGCATTGTAGATATTCTGGTCGGTAATCTTATAGCCGTCGGCTCGCGTAAGGGCCGACTGTTCAATATGCCGGTACTGAGGCAGTTCGGTAATCTGCGTCAGTATGCTGACGAGATATGGATAGCTGGCGTAGGCTTCCTTGCGCTGAAGCATCTCGCGCAGATTCTGTATTGCCGGCGGAATCGACTCAATAAAGTGCTTCTTCTGCTCAAAATACCCACGGAAGCCGTAGGCCCCAAGCACCTGTAATGTCCTGAAGAGCACGAACAGAGACAGACGGTCAACAAAATGCCTTACTACAGGTACCTCGATGAAGTTCTTCAGCGAATTATAATATTCTGCCACCAGTTCACGCCGCAATTTATGGGGGTATTTCGCCGATGCCTGCCATAGGAATGATGCAAGATCGTAATAGTACGGTCCCTTTCGTCCGCCCTGGAAATCGATGAAATAAGGCTGTCCTCCACGCAGCATCACATTGCGAGCCTGGAAGTCGCGATAGAGGAAATAATCCGACGACTCGGCAGTGAGATCCTTGGCCAGCAGCCGGAAGTCGGCTTCAAGCTTCAGCTCATGAAAGTCGATTTCCGTAGCTTTCAGGAAACAGTACTTGAAGTAGTTAAGGTCGAAGAGAACACTGTCGCGGTCGAACACCGGCTGTGGATAGCAGTTGCTGAAATCCAGGTTGCGTGCTCCGACAATCTGCAGTTCAGGTAACCGGCGTATCGTCTTTACAAGCAGCATCTTTTCCTTCAACGTGTATCTGCCGCCGGCTTCGCGCCCGCCACGGAGTGCATCGAACAGCGAAATCGTGCCCAGATCTTCCTGAAGATACCGAAGCTCGTCGCTGCTGACGGCAAGAAGATGTGGCACGGCGAGTTTCTTTCTCGTGAAATGTCGGCACAGATACACAAAAGCATGGTTCTCGTCGCGGCTCGTGCCTATGGCACCGATGACGCTCTTTCCGTTCTTGTCGGTAAACCGGAAATACTGCCGGTTGCTTCCGGCACTCGCTATCTCCTCGGTGGAGAAAGGCATATCGCCGCTCCACTCCTTGTATAAATCTATCAGTTTTTCCAAAGCGTTCTAATTTTGTATTGTTATAGCCATCAGACCAATCACAACATCGTTCGACAGCGTGCGAAGGGTCAGTGACTTGAGTTTCTTGCCGGGGTCGATTCTCATTCGCAGCATCTGAGCTGCGCCGCCGGGTAGCGGACGGATATACACATCGGTGATATTCATTGCGTTGCCCAGATTACGACTCACCATTCCATTGCCGAGACATACACGATAGGGACGAGGCTCGACAACCGTGAATGCCTTGCCGTCAACATAATAGTCCTGCTCTATCGGACACCAGTTGTCGGGATTTCTCAGAGCGAGAGTGTCGCTGCTGCCGTCGCTATATCCGACGACGACAATGCCATTGTCGATGCGGCTCTGCATATGGTTGGTCGAGCCTGCCATCAGAAGGTATGCACTGTGTCCCCTACCCTTCAGCGCAACGCTCACAGCGTCGGGATAGTTGTCCCATAATGATGTATAGATGATATTCTTCCCTTCTGCCAGCGTACGGAAAGGCACTCCGGCCACAACAAACTCGTCGTCGCTCACCAAAGTGCGGAACACGCTGTCGTTGATGTCGGCAGTGAGAGCAGGATGGCACCATTCGCCAATGCCCTGTTTTGGTATCTGCAGCGTCGTCACCTTCGGGCGCGGCGACAGATATTCGTTCTTGAATATATCGTCAACCTCGGAATTGAACATCTTGTCGATATTCACCTTCGTGAACTTCCCTCCGCCTGCGGGTTCTTCCAGTCCGAGTGCTGCTGCACTTCTTTCCTGCGGCTTTGTCACGGCCGGCAACTCTTCATTCTGATATGCTGGCACCTTGATATTTATCGTCTGAGTCTTCTCACTATTACCGGCTATCTCAACATAACGCCCGTTGCCTGTATTCATCCGGACAACAATCTGCAGCGGCTGACGGAAATTCTGCTCCACCTCAATATGCACGCTATCGTTCATACGCTTATACCTATAATATATATAAGGTGTACGCACTGAGCAGCTGTCCCATTCCTTGGGGAATCCAGGTCGTATAACGCAACGTCCGTGCAAGGCGTCGGGCACTATTCCGAAGAGTCCCTGCAGCAGGGTGCGCGACGAAATGCCAATACAGTCGCCAAAGTCACGGTAACACTCTCCGCGCGCCGCATCGTAGTAGCTTATCTGTCCGAAATTGCCGGGCGAGGCTCCGTAGTACATCTGATCCATGATGTTGGCCTTCAACAGCCGGTATGCCGACTCGTTGCGACCTGCTTCGAAGAAAGACAGTGCTGTGTGCATCACTTCTGCTGCCGCCACGTTGTTGATGCTCCACGAATAAGGGAGCCAGTTGCTCGTGGCAATGGTCTGCAGACCAGTATTCTCTACGTCGATATGCGGAATCACGGCATCGACATATCGCGTGGCAAGATAAGCCTGCTCGGGCGAACATGCGCCACAGTCGATAGGAGTATATACAGACCAGACTGCTGCACTCTCATGCTTACGGCGCAGTCCCATCAGGTCGGAATATTCAGCCCAGTGATCGCCATTCCACAATCGCTCGTTCATCGCCTTTAGTATTGCTTCCGCCTCCCTGAGGTAGGGAGAACCATCCTCACCGATAATCTCGGCAATGCGAGCTGCCAGAAGATTTCCCCGGTAATTATATGCCGAGCTGTGGGTGACAGCACCGCCATTGTAATAGAGGGCGTCGCTTGCCCAGATACAGCAGTAGGCATCATAGAGATGATCGCCGTCGGGGTCGTAGTTGCGCTTCTCCCACGCAAGATGCGACTGTATCACCGGCCACATCTGCTTCATGTAATCCACGTCGGCATCATACTGGAAGTGCCACAGAAGCTCGTCCACGTAGTTGAGGTTCATATCGTAGTGGTGCATCTGGTCGTTGCGCTCGGGATTGCGGCAGATATATCCGTTGGAATACATCTGCGTACCCCATCGTTTCTCGGCACGAGCCATGTTCATCTTCGGGTCTTGCGATGGATGGGGAATCACTGGGTCAACAGCAGTCACCTGGCTTTTGGCATAGGCATTGAAATGACGTATGGCACGGTCGTTCCATCCCAACACGTCGCCGAGATAGGCAGCACGCCAGCCTGCCAGCGGCATTCGCCACCCGATACATCCGTGAAGCCACGTCTGACCGTCCCAGTCGCCATCAGCAGCAAGCGAAAGAGCCTGGCCAAGGGTATTGATATATGGGTCGGGCGTGTTAAACTCTATCCTGCCCGAAAGTTCTCTGAAATATGCCGACGACTTCTTCATCATGGCATCGCCCTCAGCGGCAGTGAGAAGACGCAAGGAGTCAACCTCTATAGCAACATACTGCACTATCGACTTGCTTCCGAACTCAAGGGTCTGCAAAGGCTGTTCGCCGGGCTTAGGTTCAAGAACGCCGGGCTTGTCGGCTCCGATGTCACCGTTACGGCTAAGTTTTCGGGCTGCGATGTTATGCAGCACCGCCTTGAATGCTACGCTTCCGGGAAATCCTTCAGCCGCAAACTTCCACAACCCCACTTCTGCATCGGGCATGGCCACAGCCTCAACACGGATACAGCCGCTGCCCCAACCGTTGTCTTTAACGATATAGTAACGGCGGCCGCCATCGTAGTATGCCTTACAGAATGAAGTCTTGTCAAGGGGATATTCCTCGCCATTGACGAAAGCAGAAAAAGCAATGTTGCGGTGATGACCTTTCTTCACCACGGCAAAGGCAGGACGGTCGCTGGTCTCTAAACGCCAGTCGCTATGACTTCCGTAAAGAGCGCGAGTGAAACGGTTCGTACCGTTCTCACATACGAATGCCCTGCCTTCAGGGAAATACTGCTGAGTGCGCGCCTTGCCGCGCTTGTCAGAATTATTAGATACGGACTCTATAAAGTCGCCTATCTTCTGTGGGGTCTGTGCCGCTACTGTCAGCGACAGCAAGAGCACAAATATAACTGCCGTTTGTTTCATTCTTGCAAAGATACGAAATGATAAACTTTCTTTCCTTCGAAGTAGGTGGCGTCAGGCCTGGCCTCGTGAATCTCTGTCACAGGACATGTCAGCACATCCTTGTTGACGAGCAGGAAGTCGGCATACTTGCCCGTCTTGATACTGCCACGTTCGTTTTCAAGAAACATTTGCCTTGCCACGTTAATGGTCAGGGCGGTGAGTGCCTGCTCGCGCGTAATGCATTCTTCCGTCCACCATGGTTTTCCCACCTCGGCGTAGTAATCGCCTGTCAAGGCAATCTCCATAATACTGAACGGGTCGTCGGGTGCACCGCTCAGGGCTGGGTAGTCAGTGTGTGAAGATATGTTGATACCGTGGTCGAAGAATGATTTCATAGGATAGTTCTTGTCCTTCATCCCTTCGGGTAGTTCGCGAAGCAGTTGCTCTTGTAGCGGATCGTCGGCATGATGCCAGAGCAAGCCTGCGACGACATAGATATTGTGATCTACAATCCTCTGATAGTCCGGTTCGCTGATTGTGCACACGTGTACCAACGTATTGCGCATCTCATCCTTTCCGCCATTGATGAAGGCGTTGACCACGCGAGTGACACCCTTGTTACCAGTCACGTGTACATGCATCGTGAGACCTTTTTCATTCGCCTTGCGCGTGATGTCGGTAAATTCTTCTTCAGTCCAGATCGGGGTGCCCTGATGCCCGTCTTGATAGAGCGGTTCCACAAATCCGGTTCCACTTTCCACCGTGCCGTCCATGAACAGCTTGAGCCAGTTTGTCCGGATATGCGCAGACTCGTATTTCTTTGTGTCACAAGCTTTGGCCAAGGTTTTGTCCACGTCCATCCAGCTGTCCAGTTCCCATGCTGTGCCCAGCACGAAGTGCAAGTCACCGGCCTGGTCCATCTGTTGTGCGGCCTTGTAGAGGTTCTCGTTGAAGAAATAAGAGGAATAGCCGTCAAGATACATCGTGTAGCCCTCTGACAGCAGCTGTTCCTGAATTGTCGGAATAATCGCCTTTGCAATGTCAACGGAGAAGAGATATTCATTATCCATAAAGGAACGTATGTAAGTGCCTGCCTGTTCTTTCACATAGCCAGTGGGCTTCCCGTCGGCATCCAACATAATCTCGCCGCCACGTATCTCCGTATTCAGCACAGTGCCGTCGGCTCTCATGATACCAGCGTTGACAAGTGTGATGGTGTTCACCAGACCTTTGTGACCTTCGTCATCGGCAATATAGATGGGAATGTCGCTGCAGATGGCATCCAGTTTCTGGCGGTAGGGCCAGTCTTTCGGATACTTCATCACGTTCCAGCCTTGGCCGATTATCGCCTTTGCCCCTGTTTCCCTGGCTTTCTTGACTGCGGCTGGAAGGATTTCTTCCATCAATTTATCGACATCGTCAGCCATATCTATTATGGTTCCTATAGACTGGATGGCATAGCCCGATGCATAATGAGCGTGGCCATTGCCGCAGCTGGGCATCACAAGTCCCTTGCCGGTATAATCCACGATCTCGGTCTTGCCGTTTTCAACGTAGGCCTCAGCCCCAGCCTTGTCGCCTACATAGACGTACTTGCCGTCATTCACGGCAAAAGCTTCTACTATCTGGTTGCCTTCGGAAGTGAAGATTTTACCATAGACCACAAGGTCTGCTTTTTCGCATGTGTCACCACCGCTACTTGAGTTATCATGGCTTGAGCAGCCGGCAAGCATACTCACTACGATGAAAACGCTCCAGGCTGCAATGCCCGACAGCAGCTTTTTACTATACGTAAGAATGGTGATATTCATAATCTTCTAGTATTTGACTTTATGCTTTGAAGACCTCTTCGCCATCGACGATAGTGGCAACGACATTGGCTTGTGCCACTTTCTCGATGTCATCATGCAGGAAGTCGCAGTCGAACACCGTCATATTGGCAAGTTTGCCGAACTCGATGGAACCCATACGGTGCTCCTGATGCCACTGACGTGCCACGTTGATGGTCATCGCTCGCAGCGATTGCTCACGGGTAATTGCCTCCTTCATATTTCGTGGAGAATCGCCAAACAATCCTGCCGGATATGAGCGCCTTTCCGCTGTATATATACTGTATTTCACATTCATCATCGGCGAGACGGGATAGTCGGAGTGGAACACCACGTTAGCACCTGCGTCATAAAACGACTTGATGGGATATGCTTGGTCAGCCAGTTTTTTACCTACATAGGATATTTCCTGCTCGTACATACCGGGAGCTGCTGGCGACCAAAGCGGAGCAACTGCAGGTATGGAGCCTGTGGCAGCCATGCGCCTAATGTCCTCATCGGTTACGAAGTGCAGATGCGCGAGCACATTGCGCTGGTCCATGTCGCCGGTAATCTTCTCGGCATCCTCAATGCATCCCAGCATGTAGTGTGTTGCGCCACCGCCCTCAGAGTGGACGTGAACAGACATTCCCTCTTTATCTGCCTCGACAATCAGCTCCACCATCTTGTCGTGGTCGTTGAAACGCTCTGCACCATGATACCCAGGCTCATCGAGGTAGTCCTGATTCTGCCAGCCTGTATGCGCTTCGGTTACACCGTCTAAAAAAGCCTTGGCACCGATGATGTGGAAATACTCGCCGCTCATCTCGGCACGCTGTGCTGCGATGCGGGCGATCTCCGCTTTAGGGCTTGCCACATTATCGTTGACGTACATATAGGCATAAGTGCGCAACTTCAGCTTGCCTTCCTCCTCCAGTTCATGAAAGGCCTTGGGAGCATCGCGGTGAACGACCTCCACTCCAGCATCGCCTACAGCAGTGAAACCGCTGCTGAGGGCAAATTCCTGCCAGGCAAGCAGATACGTCTTGATGTCCGCAACCGTTGTGGGAAGCTTCGGTACAATCTCGAACACCGGACCTTCACAGATGTAACCGTCGGGCTCGCCGTTTTTGTCAACATGCACCAAGTCGTAGCCCATCTTTCTGGCATACTCCGCATCGAAGCCTGCCCATTCCAATGCCTTAGAGTTCAACAGCATGGAATGACCGCCACCAGTTTGCATGAGTAGCGGTTTGTCGGGACATATCTCGTCCAGGTAGTCCTTGCTGACATATTCCTCATTTTCAACCCATCCTCCTGCTACGTAGAAGTCGCGATGTGGATTCTTCGCAATGAAGTTCTTGATGATTTCACGGTATTTTGCGTAGTCGGCAACTATGCCTACCTGTGAAAGGTCTGCCTGTCCGATAAAACGATAGCCAGCCAGGTGTCCGTGGCAATGTGACTCAAGGAAACCAGGATAGATAAAATTGTTGCCGTAGTCCAGCACTTGCGCTTCCTTGTTGATTAACTTTCTTGCCTCTTCTGCACAGCCGATATAGGAGAATACTCCATTCTTTACCACTGCAGCCTTGGCAAAAGGTCTCTTTTCATCCATCGTGATGATGTTGCCGAGAATAAGTGTCTGTTTCATATAATAGTTTCTGATTACCGTTGCAAAGTTACGAAAATTATACGAACTACAAGCATTTTCCACCAAAAATAAAGTAAATACAAAAAAACCGGTTGTCATCACGACACCCGGTTTCAAGAAAAACAAACTACTTAAAAACTAATCTACTAAAACAAATCAAAAAATATCTTTCTTTATTCTGGGTGCAAAGTTAGACATATTTTAGGTACCTTCAAAACGAAAGTGAAACAAAAAACTGTTGAAATTGATTTAAATCAAAGCGAGGAGTCGAATTTTGTTTCAACCCCTCGCTTTTTGTTATCTGAAGTTTGCAAATTACTACATCATTCCTCCCATGCCAGGGTTACCCATCGGCATTGCCGGTTCCTTCTCCGGTTTGTCAACGATGAGACACTCAGTGGTGAGGAACATTCCTGCAATCGAAGCAGCGTTCTCAAGAGCCACGCGGGCAACCTTTGCCGGATCGATGATACCTGCCTTGCGCAAATCCTCGTAAGAATCGGTGCGAGCATTGTAGCCAAAGTCGCCCTTACCCTCGCGAACTTTCTGTACGACAACAGCACCCTCGCCACCTGCATTAGTGACAATCTGGCGCAAAGGCGACTCAATGGCACGCTCAACAATGTTGATACCTGTCTGCTCGTCGGCATTCTCGCCCTTTAAGTCCTTTAGTGCATCGAGGGCACGGATATATGTTGTTCCGCCACCGGCTACAACACCTTCTTCGATAGCAGCGCGTGTAGCACAGAGAGCATCGTCAACACGGTCTTTCTTCTCTTTCATCTCTACCTCGCTGTTTGCACCAACGTAGAGTACAGCCACACCGCCTGCGAGCTTTGCAAGACGCTCCTGCAGCTTCTCTTTGTCGTAAGAAGAAGTGGTGTTCTCAATCTCTTTCTTAATCTGGGCAATACGGTCCTTGATGGCTTCCTTACTACCAGCACCGTTTACGATAGTAGTATTGTCCTTCGTTACGGTTACCTTGTCGCAGGTTCCGAGCATCTCCATTGTAGCCTGGTCAAGCTTCAAGCCCTTTTCCTCGCTAATCACAGTACCGCCGGTCAATGTTGCGATATCCTCAAGCATTGCCTTGCGACGGTCGCCAAAGCCCGGAGCCTTTACAGCGCAAATCTTCAAACCGCCGCGCAGACGGTTGACAACGAGAGTGGTCAGAGCCTCCGAGTCAACATCCTCTGCGATGATGAGCAACGGACGTCCGCTCTCTGCTGCAGGCTGAAGAATCGGGAGTATATCCTTGATGTTGCTGATCTTCTTGTCGTAGATAAGAATGTATGGATTCTCCATCACGCACTCCATCTTGTCGGCATCAGTCATGAAGTAGCTTGAGAGATATCCGCGGTCGAACTGCATTCCCTCGACAACGCCGATGTGTGTGTCGCGGCTCTTCGACTCCTCGATGGTGATAACACCGTCTTTTGACACCTTGCGCATAGCGTCGGCAAGAAGCTTGCCGATCTCTGCATCGTTGTTGGCACTTACGGTTGCCACCTGCTCAATCTTGTCGTAGTTGTCGTCAACCTTCTCAGCGCTCTTTGCGATATAGTCAACAACGGCCTTCACAGCCTTGTCGATACCACGTTTCAAATCCATCGGGTTGGCACCTGCAGTAACGTTCTTCAGGCCCTCGGCAACGATAGCCTGAGTGAGGATGGTTGCAGTAGTAGTACCATCGCCGGCATCGTCACCGGTCTTCGAAGCAACACTTTTTACAAGCTGTGCTCCGGTATTCTCGAAATGATCCTCAAGCTCAATCTCCTTAGCCACGGTGACACCGTCCTTGGTAATCTGAGGAGCACCGAACTTCTTCTCGATAACAACGTTACGTCCCTTAGGACCGAGCGTAACCTTTACTGCATTTGCCAACTGGTCCACGCCATTCTTCAGAAGGTCGCGGGCATCAATATTATATTTAATTTCCTTTGCCATAATGATTATTAATTTATAAACTGTTTATTATTTACTGAATTTTTTTCACTCAATCACCGCAAGAACATCACTCTGGCGCATCATGAGATATTTCTCGCCCTCGAACTCCAGTTCGGTGCCGCTATACTTGCCGTAAAGAACATTGTCGCCAACCTTGAGAACCATCTCTTCGTCCTTCGTTCCATTACCGGTAGCAACAATCTTACCATGCAACGGTTTTTCCTTTGCTGTATCAGGAATGATAATACCGCCTACTTTTTCTTCTGCTGGTGCAGGGAGTACTAATACTCGGTCTGCTAATGGTTTGATATTCATAATCTGTACTCTTTAATTAATTAAACTTTAAAACTTCTGCTCCCATTTATGCCAAAATTGTGCCAAAATGCTCGAACTGACATTCTGTCAGCCAAAAAAGACGTGAAAAATTTGGCGTTTATTTCTTTTTGCACTATCTTTGCATGTTGATAATCGCATATAATATATAATGTATATAAAAGCCAACAAAAATGAAAGATTTCTTTAAGTACACCCTTGCCACGATGACAGGCATTATCCTACTCGGCGTAGTAATCAGCATTATCGGTATTATCTCTGTCGTTGGTATGATAGCGTCTGAAGATGCCACCATTCCGGTAAAGGAGAATTCGGTATTTGTGCTTAACCTGAAAGGTATTGTCAGCGAGAGAGCACAAGAAGACCCACTGGCATTCCTTCTCGGTGACCCCGAGAGCGAGCAAATTGGTCTCGACGACATCACGGCGAGTATCCGCAAAGCCCAGACCAACGATGACATCAAAGGCATCTACATCGAGACAGGCACCGTGGCTTTCGACTCATACGCCACTGCACAGGTTATCCGCGACGAGCTGCTGAAATTCAAGAAGAGCGGCAAATGGGTGGTGGCCTACGGCGATGCATACAGCCAGATGAGCTACTACATTGCCTCTGCTGCCGACAAGGTATATCTGAATAATAATGGCATGATTGACCTTAGGGGAATAGGCATCATGGCAGAATACGACAAGGGTCTGTTCGACAAGCTCGGCATCAAGTTCCAAGTGGCCCGCGTAGGAAAATACAAGAGCGCCGTAGAGGGTTTCATTCGTCAAGACATGAGCCCCGAGGACCGCGAGCAGCGCCTGACATACATAAGTGGAATATGGAACAAGCTCACCGACGACATAGCAGCCAGCCGCAAGCTGTCGGCCGCAACTCTTAACAGTTATGTCAACGACAGCATCGTTGCCCTTGCGCGCCAGGAAGACTACGTCAAAGCCAAGCTCATCGACGGTCTGCTGTTTCCTGAACAGATAAAGAGCGAGATAAAGACACGCCTGAAACTGGATAAAGACGACGAAATCAACCAACTGTCGCTTGCCGACATGACAAAAGTGAAGGCAGAGCAGCACAACGAAGGTGAGGCTATTGCCGTATATTATGCCACGGGCGAGATTATCGACGACATCATGTCGCCGTTCAAAAGAGAAGAGTGCATTGTAGGCTCCGAAATGTCGAAAGACCTGCGCGAACTGGCCGACGACGATGACATCAAGGCAGTTGTAATCCGTGTCAACTCGCCCGGAGGCAGCGCCATTGCATCAGAGCAGATACACCATGCAGTGGAATTAGTGAAGGCCAAGAAGCCCGTGGTGGTTTCGATGGGTGGCGTAGCCGCCTCGGGAGGCTATATGATCAGCGCCGGAGCCAACAAGATTTTTGCCGAGCCGACTACCATCACCGGTAGCATCGGCATCTTCGGACTGCTGCCAAACCTCAGCGGTCTCGTGACCGATAAGCTTGGAGTGACTTTCGACGAGGTGACAACCAGCAAATATGCCAATTTTGAGCAGAAGCTGACCCTTGCCAAGGAGAACAGCGATGAGATGCGCCACTTCCAGACTTACGTTGACCGAGGCTATATCACATTCCTTGACATCGTTGCCAAGGGTCGCAAGATGACCCGAGACGGAGTGAACGAGATTGCACAAGGACGAGTATGGATAGCTGGCGACGCTCTGAAGCATAAGCTAATCGACAATATCGGCTCGCTCGACGATGCCATTGCCGAGGCTGCCAAACTTGCGAAAGCTAAAGAATATCACAGCAAAGCATACCCGGAGAAGAGCGATTGGATAACTGACATGATCGAAGCTTCACAGGGCAACAAGGGTTCTTATCTTGACGCCGAGCTGCGTGAAGTCCTCGGCGACATCTACGAGCCAGTGATGCAACTGCGGCTGGATGCCCACCGCAACCGTCTGCAGGCAAGGCTGCCATTTAGCACAACAATAAGATAACAGATATTACGTGGAGGGAGATTTCATCAAGATAAATGAATGGCTGACACCATTAAGCTGGATATATGGAGCAGTGGTGCGGCTGCGCAATGCAATGTTCGAGATCGGTATGCTGAAGACACGAACCTTCAGCATACCCGTCATCTCCGTAGGCAATATCACAGTCGGAGGAACCGGAAAAACCCCACACGTAGAATATCTCAGCATGCTCCTGCGTAAAGAATTCAAGGTTGCAATACTCAGCCGTGGCTACAAGCGCAAGACGAAAGGCTACCTCGTGGCATCAGAAAATAGCACGGTGAGCAACATCGGCGACGAGCCATTCCAGATGAAGCGCAAGTTCCCCGACGTCACCGTTGCCGTTGACAAGAAAAGATGCCACGGCATTGACATGCTCTTATCGGAAGAGGCAACCAAGGACACCGACGTCATCCTGCTCGACGATGCATTCCAACACCGCTACATATGTCCGGGCATAAATATCCTACTTGTTGACTACCACCGGCTTATCATCTACGACAAGCTGCTGCCGGCAGGCAGGCTGCGCGAGCCTCTGTCAGGAAAGAACCGTGCCGACATCGTGATAGTCACAAAATGTCCCAGCAATCTCAAGCCGATGGAATACCGCGTCATAACCAAGGCCATGAACCTGTTTCCCTATCAGCAGTTGTATTTCACCGCACTCGCATACGACGCCTTGCAACCTGTCTTTGGCACAAACCGCGAAAGTGTATGTCTCGACAATATCAGCGACGAGAACATTCTGCTTCTTACCGGCATTGCATCGCCCAAGCAGATGATTGTCGATTTGAAGCCGAAGACTAACAGCCTACGCCCGCTGTCGTTTTCCGACCATCACGAATACACAAAAAAAGACATTGAGAAAATCTGTGCCGAATACGAACAGATGGCATCTCCCAAACGCATTGTCACAACAGAGAAAGACGCTGTACGACTACAATCTGTAGAAGGGTTACCCGACAACATAAAAGAGAACATTTACGCGCTTCCCGTAAAGATAGCATTCATGCTGGAGCAGGAAGAGAAGTTTAACGAGAAAATTATTGGATATGTACGCAAAAATTCAAGAAACAGCATCCTGGCTAAAAGAAAGGATGACCGTAAGTCCCAAAACGGCGATAATACTGGGGACAGGCCTCGGACAATTAGCTTCGGAAATTTCCGAAGCCGAGGAGATTGAGTACAAAGACATTCCCAACTTCCCGGTCTCCACTGTTGAGGGCCACAGCGGACGTTTAATCTTCGGGAAACTCGGAGGCATCGACATCATGGCCATGAAGGGACGCTTCCACTTTTATGAGGGCTACTCGATGAAAGAAGTTACATTCCCTGTCAGGGTGATGTATGAGCTCGGCATAAAAACACTCTTCGTCAGCAATGCCGCAGGAGGTATGAACCCCGGCTTTAAGATTGGCGACCTGATGATAATCACCGACCACATCAACCTCTTCCCCGAGCATCCTCTGCGCGGAAAGAACTTCCCCACCGGTCCCCGATTCCCCGACATGCACGAGACCTACAGCCGCAATCTGATACAACTGGCAGCCGATATTGCCCGTGACAAAAACATCCGTATCAACTACGGCATATATGTAGGCGTTCAGGGTCCCACCTTCGAGACTCCTGCCGAATATAAGATGTATCGCGGCTTCGGTGGCGACGCCGTCGGCATGAGCACTGTTCCCGAAGTAATCGTGGCTCATCATTGCGGCATCCGCACCTTCGGCATCAGCGTCATTACCGACCTCGGCGGCTTCGACGTGCCCGTCGAGGTAAGCCATGAAGAGGTGCAGCAAGCTGCCAACAAAGCCCAACCGCTGATGACAACCATCATGCGCGAGATGATTATCCGCAATGAAAGCATTGAGCACAGCAAAACCGAGAAGTTTAACACAGACCACCCGACAGACATATTTAAGAAATAAACCGTTCATACGATATGGACATAGCAAAAATAGGAGAGTTCGGACTGATAGACCGGCTCACAAAAGATATCACGACGAAAAATGCCTCGACAATCAAGGGAGCAGGCGACGACTGTGCCGTGATGCACTACGACGACACCGAGGTACTCGTCACCACCGACATGCTGATGGAAGGCGTTCACTTCGACCTCACATACACCGGGCTGAAACATCTTGGCTACAAAGCAGCAATGGTGAACATCAGCGACATCTTCGCCATGAACGGCACGCCACGGCAACTGACCGTATCACTTGCCCTGAGCAAACGCTTCAGCGTGGAAGACGTAGAGGAATTCTACAGCGGTCTTCGACTGGCATGCGACAAATGGAACGTTGACATCGTGGGCGGCGACACCACGTCGAGCTATACCGGACTCGCCATAAGCATAACATGCATTGGCGAAGCCCGCCGCGAAGACATCGTATATCGCAGTGGAGCCAAGGACACCGACCTCATCTGCGTCAGCGGCGACTTGGGAGCAGCATACATGGGACTGCAGCTGTTGGAGCGCGAGAAGTCGGTCTATTATAGCCAGATTGACGATATTCAGCGGAAAATAGCCAAAGCCAAAGCTACGGGCGACGAGCAACAAGTGTCGATGCTCAACTCCCAGCTGTCGGCTCAAAAGAACTTTCAACCCGACTTCGCAGGCAAGGAATATCTGCTTCAGCGACAGCTGAAAGCCGAGGCACGCGGCGACATCGTTGAGCGACTGCGCGAGGCAGGCATACGACCGACAGCCATGATCGACATCAGCGACGGACTATCATCGGAACTGCATCATATCTGCAAGCGCTCGAACGTAGGATGTCGCATCTACGAGAAAAATATCCCCATCGACTACCAGACGGCAGTGATGGCTGAGGAGATGAACATGAATGTTACCACATGTGCCCTCAATGGCGGCGAAGACTACGAGTTGCTTTTCACCGTCCCCATCGGCGACCATGCGAAAATCGAAACTCTCGACGACGTAAAACTCATTGGTCATATCACCCAGCCTGAGCTCGGACTGATGCTCGTGAGCCGTGACAACCAGGAATTTGTGCTCAAGGCACAAGGATGGAATCCAATAGCGGCTTCGACTAATGAATAATAGATTAAATAAGATGAACAATAGGTAAAATTGTTAATAAACATTAAGTCGGAACATTTTTCGCTACTTTTTCTTTCGGGAACCAAATATTTGTTGTACCTTTGCATCCGCAAACGAAAGGAATGCAGTGATCTGAAGAAAAATGGTGCCTTAGCTCAGTTGGTAGAGCATCGGACTGAAAATCCGTGTGTCCCCGGTTCGATTCCTGGAGGTACCACTCCTCCTTTCATTATGAATCCCGCGAAGTTTCATTTGAAATTAGCGGGATTTTCTGTTGTCATTGTGGGCGAAGCAGCATGTCATGCAGCTGGTCTTTCAATATATGCAAAATGAGTTTCAAAATCTGCAATAAATGTTAGTTTTGGGTGTTTGATTGTTGTTTTTTGACGAAAATTGCTTAACTTTGTAATCCAAAACTTAGATTGATTACTTCTGTAGAATAATAAAAACATTATAATAAAATTATAGTATGGTATCTGATTTATACATTTTGATGATTACTGCTGCAGTAGTCAGTATTGTGTTTAAGTTGTTAAAGCAGCCAGTTGTTTTGGGTTATATCGTTGCAGGTGTCCTGGTAGGCCCGCACCTGTTTGGCCAGACGCTTGTGAATGGTGATAACGTAAAGGCCTGGGGCGACATCGGCGTACTGTTTGTGTTGTTCTGCATCGGTCTGGAGTTCCGCCTGAAGAACCTCATCAGCAGCGGCAAGGTGGCAGCAATAGGTGCGTTGACCATCATCGGCGGCATGATGCTCTTTGGCTACCTTGTGGGAGTGGATGCAAAACTTGACATGGTCAACTCCCTGTTTCTGGCGGGCATGCTTTGTATGTCGAGCACCACTATCGTGATGAAGGCCATCGACGAGGCAGGCTTGAGCAAGGAGCGTTTCGTCAAGGGAGCGACCAGCATCCTGATTGTTGAGGATGTGGTGGCTGTAGTGCTGATGGTATTGCTCTCCAGTATAACCATCAGACATCAGTTCGAGGATGCCGAGGTGGAAAGCAAAGTCAAAGGACTTGTCAATAAGATCA
>ODAI010611686.1_pt1 | contig 26106 bp, 29 predicted proteins | sample 1539321 | NCBI WGS metagenome assembly ODAI01 (sample SAMN02144231, study PRJEB22623) | gut metagenome | biome: sheep rumen | host: Ovis aries | place: New Zealand
AAGACACATGATCAAGTACGAGCACGCAGACAAACTCGGACGCGAGATCAAGATGGGACCAGGAGAGAGATACGACGTAATCGTCAGCGGTAACTTCGTCTTCGGAGACTTCATCTACGCATGGATGACCCACCAGGGAATAAAAGCAAAGACGATGACCATCTCCACCCTCAGCATGGGAACAAGGAACGTGGACGTCTTGGCCCAATTGATGAAGACGGGATACATCCAGGAACTGAACCTGGTCGTGAGCGCTTACTTTTACAGCAACTACCGAAAGGACGTGGTGCCGTACATTTACGAGAAGCTAGACGACCAGAAGAAAAACAACTTCCAGATGGGAGTGGCCGGAATACACACGAAGACCATGACCCTGGAGACGGAAGACGGAATGAAGATAGTCATGCAGGGAAGCGCAAACCTCCGATCGAGCGCAAACATTGAGCAGTTCATACTCGAAGACAACCCGGAGGTCTACGATTTCTACAAAGACTACACAGACAAGATCATCGAAAAATACGCGACCATAAAGAAGCCGATACGATGCGCGCCTTTATGGAACGAGATAACCAAGAAGAAGATAAAGGACTAAACCACCACAGCAATGAAAGGAATTAGACTAGCAGCAGCGCACATGAGATGCGTCGAGAACGGATCCTTCAGTTCATGGGATAGCGGGAGCGACTACGCATGGAAGATGTACATGAACGGCGACCTTCCAGAGGGAGCCCCAGTAGACCTCCCATTCTAACCGATAGACGAACATGGGACCGATAACAACCGCCACACTCCCCCTCACCAGGCTGGAGCGAAATAAAGGTCAGCTGCAGGGACTACCAAAGAACCCCCGCATCATTAGAGACGACAAATTCGATAAGCTCAAGCAGAGCATCCAGGACGACCCAGAGATGCTGAACCTGCGCGAGCTTTTAGTCTTTCCAATACCAGGGACGGACCACTTCATCGTAATCGGAGGAAACATGCGCCTCGCCGCGCTCAAGGAACTCGGAGAGAAGGAAGCACCCTGCAAGATCCTGCAGGAAGACACGCCGGAGGATAAGCTGCAGCGCATAGCCATCAAGGACAACAACGGATACGGAGAATGGGACTACGACCTGCTGGCTAACGAATGGGGCGAGGACCTGCTGAACGCCTGCGCCATTGACATACCCACGGTAGACCTAACAGAGACAGAGGATGAACCGCAAGAGGATGACTTCAATGAAGAGGAAGACGAGGTCCAGCCTATCACCCAGCCAGGGGAGATCTGGCAGCTCGGAAGGCATCGCCTCCTTTGCGGAGACAGCACGAACCCCGCAGACGTGGCACGCCTCATGGCGGGAGCCAGCGCAGATCTCTACCTGACAGACCCACCCTACAACGTGGACTACGAGGGAAGCGACGGCCAGAAGATCCAGAACGACAAAATGGGAGACAACGCCTTCCACCAATTCCTGACGGATGCCTTCACAGCCGCCAATACCGTACTGCGCCCAGGCTGCGCCATTTACATCTGGCACGCAGACAGCGAGGGCTACAATTTCCGATCGGCATTCAAAGCCGCCGGATGGACGCTGAGGCAATGCCTAATCTGGGTAAAGAACAGCCTCGTCCTCGGCCGCCAGGATTACCAATGGAAACACGAGCCATGCCTGTACGGATGGAAGGACGGAGCCGCGCACTACTTCACAAACAGCAGAACCGAGACCACCACCATAGAAGACGAGGGTCTCGATTTCGAGAAGATGAAGAAAGACGAACTCATCCAACTCCTGAAGGATATCTACAGCGACAAAGTGGAGACCACCACCATATACGAGAACAAACCAGCCAGGAACGCAGAGCACCCAACCATGAAGCCCATACGCCTCCTGGCACGATTGATACGAAACAGCAGCCGCCAGGGACAGATTGTCCTCGACACCTTCGGAGGAAGCGGATCCACCCTGATAGCCTGCGAGCAGATGAATAGAACATGCTACACGATGGAACTCGACCCGCACTATTGCGACGTTATCATCGCGCGCTGGGAGAAGCTCACGGGACAAACTGCGGCAAAAGTAACCACAAAAACGGAAGAGAAATGATAGAGAAAGTCAACCCAAGCCACCCAGACAAAGTGGCAGACCGCATCGCCGGAGCGCTCGTCGACCTGGCATACAAGAAAAACTACAATGCCAAAATGGCAGCCGAGGTCCTCATTGGCCACGGCGTCTGCCAGATCATAACCGAGACCAGCGAGCAAATCAGCCATAACGAGGTACGCGATATCGTCTACCGCATAGCCGGACAGAAGATCCGCATCTACTACTCGCCGCACCACCAGGACGAACACCTAGCCAAGAATCAGGAGGGAGAAATCCGCTGCGGCGACAACGGCATCTTCAAAGGCACACCACTCACACCAGAGCAGGCCAAACTCTCCAGGATAGCCAGAGAGATATACGCCAAGTACCACTCCGACGGGAAATACATCCTGGACGGGGAGCGACTTATTATTTGCCAGAGCAACGCCATCACCGCCGAGCTGCGCGCCGCATACCCGAAGGCAACCATCAACCCGCTCGGAGACTGGACGGGAGGAACGGATGTGGACACGGGAGCCACTAACCGCAAACTCGGATCCGACATGGCCGATGGCGTCACAGGAGGAGGCCTCCACGGAAAAGACCTCAGCAAAGCAGACGTGAGCGTGAACATCTGGTGCTGGTGCAAGGCACAGATGGAAGACAAACCCGTGACAGCATGCTGCGCCATAGGTGACCGCTTCGTAAACGGAGTGCCGTACAAAGAAATAGTCGAGACCGCCCGCCGCTTTATTTGGAACATCGGAGGCTTCGAGAAATTCGCAGAGTGGGGACTTTTCTAACAAGACCATGCCTAAGAAAGTAGGAGGAAATAACAACAAGAATCTGCGCCCAGTTCGAACCAAGGAGGAAGCGAGCGCCAGAGGAAGAGCCGGAGGAATACGCTCAGGAGAGGTCCGAAGAAACAAAAAGACCCTGCGCGAAACGGTCCTCTTTCTCCTTGGCGGGAGCTGCAAGATGCCCCAGGTAAAAGCCAAGATGCAGGAGCTCGGAATAGCAGACGAAGACCAGACGAACCAGATGGCCATGACAATCGCGATGTTCGGAGAAGCCATGAAAGGGAACGTCCAGGCCTTCAACTCGCTACGAGACACAATGGGAGAGAAGCCCGTAGCAAAAGCAGAGATAACAGGAGCAGACGGAGAGCCGATAGCCATCAAGGAGGAGAAGCAAATGACGATGGCCGAAGCCCGCGCATTCATGAAGGAACTAGAGAAGAAGATATAAGCGATGCCAACAAAGACAGAGGTCATAAGAGCAGCATGCCTGGCGGACACGTTATTCGCCACGCGCTACTTTTTCTACAAGCAGAACGGCCACCCCTTCAACGTGGGAGAACACCACAAGAAGATAGCAGCCGCTCTGGACCGCGTCTACAACGGAGAATGCACCAGGCTAATCATAAACATGCCGCCGCGTTATTCGAAGACCGAAATGGCCGTGAAGACCTTCATCGCCAAAGGCCTCGCGATCAACCCCGCGGCAAAATTCATCCACCTCTCCTACTCTGGAGGCTTAGCGCTTGAGAACAGCGACCAGACGAAAGAGATGGTAGCCAGCGAGTGGTACCGCGAATTATTCCCAGGAGTGACCATCAGGAAAGACGCAAAAGCAAAGCAGAAATGGTACACCACCAAAGGAGGAGGCGTATACGCTGCGGCCAGCGGAGGACAGGTCACGGGATTTGGAGCAGGAACGGTAGAGACCCACGAGGGACAGAACTACCACGAGGAAGACGAGGAAGAGATAGACCAGGACTTCACAATCGACGAGAATGAGGAACTCTTCGGAGGAGCGATAATAATAGACGACCCGCTCAAGCCGGATGACGCGTCAAGCGCCGTAACCAGAGACAAAGTAAATAACCGCTTCGAAACCACGATCCGAAGCAGAACCACAAGCCGGAAGACACCAATCATCGTCATTATGCAGCGCCTTCACCAGAAGGACCTCGCCGGATACCTGATGGACCTGGAGCCAGACGAATGGGAGGTACTCTCGCTACCAGCGATAACCAAAGACGAGAACGGAGAAGAGCACGCGCTGTACCCCTTCAAACAAACCCTGGAGGAACTGCACAAGCTGCGCAAGGCGAACCCGATCGTCTTCGACGCGCAATACATGCAGAACCCGCACGGGACAAGCGATAAGCTCTGGCTCTTCGCATTCGACAAAAAGCGGCACACAGGACACGTGGAATACGACCCGAACCTCTGGCTATACGTGTCCTTCGATTTCAACCGAAACCCGATGACTTGCACGCTTTTTCAAATCAACGACGAAGGAGGAGTGCGAGGAGTGGACTGCATAAGAATCGAGAACTCCACCACCAGGATGGTATGCCAGGAGCTGGAGAGAAGATACCCAGGAGCGCACCTAATCGTGACGGGAGACGCGGCCGGAAAGAACCTCACCACCGTGAGCCTGGTAGACAACTACACCATCGTGAAGAATTACTTCAACCTGGGACGGGCACAGATGCAATACCACGCACAGAACCCCAGGCTACAGGACAGCCGCTACTTCATGAATTCGCTCTTCGAACAATACGACATCATCTACGACGAAGAGAAATGCGCCCCGGCCATTTTCGACTTCGAGAACGTAGAAGCAGATGAAGAGAATAAACCGAAGAAGGTCAACCGAGACGACCAGGCTCAACAGGCCGACTTCCTGGACAATAACCGCTACTTCTTCCACAAATTCTACAAGGAGATGAGGGAGATAAGCTAACACGAAAGACCACCAACAAAAGAGAAAAGCAATGATAACGAAAGCCATTATTATCAGCCTAATCATCACCGCAATCCACGAGACAACCAAGGACGGGATGATATTCGAGAAGCTGCGGGTAGCCGCGGCAAACTTCCTGGACAAAGCCAGGGTCCCAATTTTGAAGAAGCCGCTCTTCGAGTGCTTGATTTGCATGGGAGGCATCTACACCCTGGCGATATACCCCGCGCTCTACGGGTTGGATTGGGAGATAATCCCCACCATGCTGGCCGTCATTGGCCTGAACACCCTCATCGCGCACATAACCGAGAGAGAGCCATGAGAGATCACAAACAGCCTAAAGGAGATAAACAAATGAGCAGACTAGACACCAGAGCACTACAACGGATAACCAGCACCGCGCTGAGTTACGCAGGGATCGCCCTCTTTTTCTGGGCCATCTACCCGTATAAATGGACCCGCCGCCTCGTTTGGAAGCTGAGGCTAGAGAAGGCCAAGAGCGACGCGAGACAGAGAGCCGCAGACGAAAACAAAGCGATGTACGTCATACAGGACAGGCTGCGCTTCAAAGTTCGGAGCCGCTACGAAGCCCGCCGCATTGACACCAGGATCCACCGCAACCTGAAGGAGAAGCACCAGAGCTACGTGAGATGGGACTACCGAAACGGCCTCGTCTTCGTCGCATACCCGGATGGAAGGACTGAGACAATCGATGCAACACCAAAGACCACCAGGAAGAAGGAGGAAACCAAAGCGAAAGACCACCAGGAAGAAGAGAAAGGAGAAGAGCAATGAGAGAGACAGCAACCGCCCTGGGCTTCACATACAACCGAAGAGGCTGCTCCTGCAGCGGAAGCCCGTACATTTACATGGCATACAGAAACAGCACGTACTACGAGCTGACAATCTACGAAAGCCGCAATTTTTGGAAACTGACCGCAAACAACACCCAGGTAGCCGATGGAGACAGCAAGGACCTGGAGCAAAAAATAAAACAGATATGGGACTAATTAAATTCATCAACGAGCTCGCTGAGGTATGGCGAGAGGCACGCGAGAAGAATCGCAAGCAAGAAGAAAAATACCGCATCGACTACGCCTTCACGAGCGGAGGCGTAAAGTACTACCGCTTCGCAGACATCACGAACCTCCCCGTGGAGAGAGGACTGACCGCCCTGCAAGTTTACAACGAGGTAGAGATGCGCTGCAGCGCCAAGTTCCTCCGTTTTTACGTTAGCAAGATGAAGGAGCTGCTACACGCCAAGGAAATCGACATCTACAAAATCAACGCCCTGAACGAGATCCTGGAAGAGCGCCTGAACCTGACCATCGACGTAGAACTCCTCTACAAGCTGGCCAGCGTTTGCTTTTTTGACAAAACAGAGAACCCCTGCGTCTACGAGCCAGCCTACGCAGAGAAGAAGATAGCACGCTGGAGGAAGGACCAGAAGGTGGCCGCTTTTTTTTCGCAGAAGCCCATGAAGGAATTAATGCCCTTCTTGACGAATGTCGGGCTCGATTTAGACGCATATATGCCGATCAACCAGGAAATAAACCAGACCCAGGAACAACTAATCCGTACGATTACCTCAATAAAAAAGCAGACGGATATGAAGAATGGAAAGAAATAGTCGCCGGAGGAACCAGAGCCAACCTGGACGGGATGACCTTCCTGGAGTTCATGGCAAAGCTGGACCGCGAAATACAGCGCCGCGATGAAGAGTACAAAGCGGCAAAGAAACAAAAACAAGCAATAGAGAGAATAACCAATGGCAGACGAAAGTAACATCATCGTCAGGATTAAAGGCGAAAGCGACCTCAGCCAGGCGAACTCGCAACTCAAAGACCTGCAAGCCAGATACGCTGCGGCACAGAAAGCGCTGGAGCAACTGCGCCAAGAAGAGCTGCAGAACGAAGCAGCCATCCGTGAGCAGGTAAAGAGCGAGAAACTGCTAGACCAGGCCCTGCAGAAAAACACGCAGCAATACCAGAAGCTCAAGCAGGATAAGCAGGCCGAGATAGACCAGACCAAGAGAAGCATCGACCAGCTGAAGCAGTCGGTCAGCGCTTACAATCTGCTCAATAACGCCCAGGGGAGCCTTCGAAACCAGATACGACAGATCCGGGAGGAGCTGATGCAGATGGAGATGGCCGGAGACACATCCTCCCAGGCCTTCATCGACCTGAGCGTCCAGGCAGCCAAATTGCAGGACCAATTCGGAGACACCCAGCAGCAGATCAGCATCCTGGCAAGCGACACCGTACACCTTGACGCGGCCATGAGCGCAGGCCAAGGATTAGTCGGAGCCTTCAACGCCGCCACCTCCGCTGCGGCTTTATTTGGAGACGAGAATGAGGAACTAGAGCAAGCCTTCCTGAAGGTACAGGCCGCCCTCAGCATTCTCAACGGAGTACAACAGGTGGCGAACACCCTCAACAAAGACAGCGCAGCCAGAGTGGTACTGCGGACCGCTTACTCCCGGCTCTTCACAGCGGCCAAGGTCAAAGAGACAGCGGCCACCGTAGCGCATACAGGAGCAGAGACCGCCGAGACAGCAGCCACAGGAGCAGCCACAACCGCCCAATGGAGCCTCAACGCAGCAATGGCCGCAAACCCGATAGGCGCAATCATTACGCTAATCGTGGCAGGCGTGGCCGCATTGGCAGCAATGACGGTCGGAATCGTGAAGCTGGTCGGAGTATTCAGCGCAGCCGGAAAAGCACAGAGGGCATACAAGCAGGACCTGAAGGACATCGAGAAGGCAACCACGGACGCAGCGATCCAGAACAACGCGCTGGCGCAGAATATAGTCAATAACTCCAAACGGATAGACGACGCATACCGAGAGGAGACAAACGCGGCAAAAAAGCGCAACGCATCGGAGACAGAACTGCTCGAGATAGAGAAGAGACACGCGGACGAAAGGGCTAAATTATACACGGAGAAGATACCCCAAGCGCTCAAAAACCAACAGAAGGTAGTAGAGGCTAACGCCAGAGCATACCAGCACGCCCAGGATGTGCTCAATAACACGTCCGGCGAGAAGAAGCGGAAGAAGGCGCTAGAGCAACTCCAGGAAGCAGAAGAGCGGTACATCAAATCGCAGAATGACTACATCGCCCTCCAAAAGGAGAGAGACGAAGCCGTGCAAGCCGCAACCGAAGCAGAGCAAGCGCTGGCCGATAAACGCCTGGAGTTAGAAAGACAACTCAACCAGAGCGAAATCAACCTCATGCGGGAAGGATCCAAAAAGGAGATAGCCCAAATCAAACTGAACTACCAGGAGAAGCTGCGCGAGATAAGCGGAAACAGCGCCGAAGAGTTAGCCCTTCGCGCTTCCTTGCTAGCAGAGCAGGACAAAGAGATAAAAGCCGTCCGGCGCAAATACGCCCTCCAGGAGATGGAGGCCGAACTGCAAGTAACCAGGAACGCGCTCATGGAGGACCAGACGAACTACACCCTAAAGGCGAAACTAGCCGAAGAAGAGGCCGCATACAAAATCAAGCAGCTCGACAGGGAGACACTCTCAGCCAAACAATACGCAGCCCAGAAGAAGGCCATCGAACTGCAGCTAGCCGAAGATATCCGCAAAATTGCTGACGAGAAGGCCAAGAAGGAAGACGAGATACAGAAACTCATCACCCAGACCACTCTCATCGAGGCGCAACGCAGAGCGAGACAGGAGTACAGCTCCGAGGTCTTCGAGATACGCAAGAAGCAGCTGGAGGAGATAGCCACAGCCGAGATAGCGGCCGTTAACAGATCCGTCGCCTCGGATGAAGAGAAGGCCGCGCGCATCAAGGCCATAGAGGAGCAGCTGAAGAGCGATATCCTGGCACTCAAGAAGGAGCAGACCAGCGAGGAGTTAGACATCACATACGGAGCCATCAACGGAGAGCTGCGAGCCAGAGCAAACATGGCCGAAGAGATCCTGGCTAACAAGAAGAGCAGCCTCAAGGACATCCTGGCAGCCGAAGCAGAAGCCAAAGCAGCCAGAGACGGCCTGCTCGATGCAGAAGAGAACGAACTGACCGCGCGCTACCAGAACCAGGAGATAACCTACCAGGAGTACCAGGACCGCCTGGAGGAAATCAACCACGAGCGCATCATGAACGAGATATCCGACGAAGAGGAGAAATTCAACAGAGTGAACGAAATCACCCAAAACGTTCTGTCCTTCGTAGGCGACATGGCCAGCGAAATCTTCGGAGCGATTAGCGACATGATAAACCAGCAACTCCAGGACCTCGACGAGTACTACACCACAGACGCAGAAGAGGCGAAAGAGGACGCAAACAAAAAGTACATATCGGAGAAGGAGCTGGAGAATAAGAAGCTCGCCCTCAAGCGCAAAGCCGCAGCCGTGGAAAAGGCTAGCGCGCTATTCAGCATCGGCCTCAACACGGCAATGGCTATCATGCAAGCGATTGCGCAGTTCGGACCACCACCCAGCCCGATGGGAATCGCCGGAATAGCAATGGCCACCGCGCTCGGAGTAACGCAGCTCGCCATAGCAGCGGCAAAACCACTGCCACAATACGCAAAAGGACGTAAGACGGGAGACGGAGAGTACGCGCTGGTAGGAGAGAAGGGACCAGAGATCATGTACATACCCCCGGCTGCCGCAATTATCCCAAACAACCTCATCAGCAGGCCGGAAGAGTGGCGGTCCTTCGGAGTGCCGGAGCCTTACATTCCACCAAGGCCGGAGATAAGCAGAGCAGCCGTGGACGCGGCAATTCTCGCCCAGGTAGGCATCATGCTCGACCCAGACCTCCTGGGACGGAAGATAGCACAGCACCTACCCAGACAGAAGAGCGTCAGCGTGAACATCGACCGCACAGGCGTAACGATTAGCGACGGACTAGACAGCCGCACATACCTCAACCGCAAATACACAGGAGCATGGTAACGAAGCACACACTACAGGTCAAAGGACAGACGAAGGTCACTATCGAAGAGCCGATCGGCTACGATAAGATGAAGACCACCATAAGCCGAGGAGACTACCACGGGATGAGCGCCCAGGTCTCCGTCGGCACTTTGGAGTTCTACGGGAAAGCGATGGACATCATCGACAGCGCATACCAGAGCAATATCGACACAGAAATCACCTACCGAATAGAGACCAGCGACGGGAGCCTCATCTTCCAGGGAGTGCTCGACCTTTCCACATGCGCATACCACAGCGGAGACTACTGCAGCATTTCATGCAAGGTCGGAGAGGTGGGAGCAAAAACCACCTTCAATAACAGAACAGCCACAGACGTCGACCTGAACGACACCAAGAACGCGGACGGCCAGAACCTCGCAAACACATACCAATGGCTCAAGGTACGCATCCCAGCCAGGGATATCGTCTACAGAAACGAATACGTGCTGAACGAGCAGAGGGTCTGGGACCAGAACACAGCCCAAGCCGGAGAGCGAGACGCATACAGGCTGGTAGGAGGAAAAGAGTACCAATGGATAAACGTACCGCTGGCAACGCTGGCCAAACCGAATGAGTTCGGAGACTGCGAGCCAAACGCATACATCCCAGACCTCGGAACCAACAGCCGGAATGGAGACGTGATCCTCAATAACAACGGAGAGTACTGCACCCCGCTCTTCGCCAAGGGTTCCAACTTTGACGACAAATTCGGAGCAGGGAGCACCTACAGCATCAAGGCACACCTCAAGATAAAACTAGAGGCGCTAGACAACCTCTTCCATAACGGAGCAGCCTCCAGCATTTGCGGAACCTCGAACCGAAAATTCGCAGTAGCGCTCATGCTCCTGAACGGAGAGACTACCATGGAGAATGCGGTCTTCCACAGCGGAGGAATCCACTGGACCAATTGGGAATGGTTCAATGACGGAGCAGACGGAAACACCTACAAGCACAGCCACACATTCGAACTCGACATCAACAGGAGCGGAATGACAGACCAGGCGCTCTACCTGGGCTTTATTATGTGCGGATACAACGTCTACGACGACTGCGTGACTTGGCACGAGGCATTCAACGAAGAAGCCAGGATGCGAGTAACCATCGACGCGAGCTCTTATGTCAAGATGACGCTCGACAGCAAACAGACCGAATCGCCATACAAGACAGAGATCCTACCGATACACGAAGCGCTGAGCAAGACCGCAGAGATGATATCCGGCCTCACCGTAAAGAGCGACTACTACGGGAGAATGGACAGCAGCGTGAACAGAACCCAGATACCGAGCGCCTACACAGGCAGCACGGCTGAGCAGTTCATGGCATCCTTCGGACCAGGAGCGCTGAAGGCGCTGACCAACGGCTACAAGATCCGCGACCTTTTCACAGACGCGGAAGAGGAGCGAAACATGGTGGTATCCTTCAAAAAGCTGATAGACAGCCTAGCCGCCCAGGACTGCATCGGCTGGGGATTTTCCGAAGAGAACGGCCAGCTCTTTATTCGAGTGGAGCCGTGGGAATGGTTCTACAAAGACCAGGTGCTGATGACCATAACCAACCCGAAGACCAAAGACAGGACAGTCAACACCAAGGCCATAATCAGCGAACTGAACATCGGCTACAAGAAATACACCACGGAAGAAGACCTCAACTCGGTAGACAGCGTACACAGCGAGCGTACCTTCACAGGAGGAATCAAAGCAGTCAACGGAGCCAAGAGACACCTCTGCGAGTTCGTGGCCGATAATTACGCAATCGAGCTGACCAGGCGCAAGGGCCTCAACAGGACCAACGACGAGTACAAGCACGATGAGACAATCTTCATACTTGAGCTGACAGCAACCAGAAGCAAAAGCGGAACCACGGCCACGTACACAATGGAGAGCAGCTGGAAGAGCGGAGGCTATAACATGGCCAAGCCAAGCCAGACCATGAACGCCATCCTCTCACCTAGACGAATGGCCGAGCGGTGGCGGCGCTTCCTTTTCCAGACCAACAGCCCGGCACCGATGCGACTCACCAGCGGTACCGTGAACTACAAATCGAGCTACGCGGTAAAGCAGACGGAGGACAAAGGCAGTACGGTCGTCTTCCGATTAGAGGACCCCTTCGCAGGAGCGACCAGATCCGAAAACGCAACCATTACAAACACCAGGTGCAAGATGAAAGCGGAAACGCTCAAGGTAGAGTACCCCGTGACCATCGCACAATACCAGACGATACTCGCCAACCCGATGGGACTGATAGTCGTAGACGGAGAGCCATGCTGGATCCATAAATTCATATACGACTTCAATGAGGGAACGGGAGAGTTTGAACTAACACCAAAATACCAATAACGACATGCTAGAGCACCAATTCATCCAATTTGCAGAGGACCTACCCACGCAGGAGGATTGCGAGAACTTCATCCCCGTGGACGATAAGTACTGGACCACTTTCTACACCAAAGAGAGCGACTACCCGTCCGACGAGTACACACAGCGCTGCGACTTAATCACCCCAGACGGAGTGACGCTCAAGAGAGGAATCACGAGCGTGCTGCGGCCTTACGAATTTGGAGAAAGCACCTCCTCTAAGACCACAGCGGTCCACTTCCTGCAGCGCAACCTGCGGCAAATCCTCAGCCCGGGCGACTGCTTCCGTTTGAGGCTGATGGAGTCAAAGGTATCAAACCTCGGACTGCCCGGAAGAGCAGGATCGGGAATGACCCGAATCAGCTACAGCTACAATGACCTGGAGCAGCACATCTACCACAAAGAGCTGTCCGAATATTACGACACGGGAACGGAGAGCGGATACAGACTAAAGAACCTCCACCTGGCTGCAGGGACATACACAATCACCGTAAAGGGACTGAACATGACCGCAAGACAGGGACAGGGAGGACGCTGGGGACAGACACCATGCGCATGCAAGGTGGCCATCTTCAAAGAGCAATCGGAAACATACGACCAGAGCACCACAAACATCATCGTAGAGAAACGGATAGAAGGAACCGAGGACGTCTCTCTCGAATTCACACTGAAGAAGGAGGCCTACATTCAGGTGGGCTTCGCATCGGCAGACGACCTCGACTACTTCGGAAGCGTATACCCGGCCGGAAGCGTCGGCTACACAGACATGAGGCTGGACCAGGAAGAAATAATCGGCTACAGCAATATCCTGCAGTTTATAGAGAACCAGGGAGAATACAGCCACCTCAAGTACCGATGCAACGAAGAGAACACCTTCGGCATCCCCTGGGCACGCTACGCACCAGGAGCCACCACAATGGAACTCCAGAACCTGGTACCGCTCATCGTCCACAAGCCTCAATACGGCCAGAACGACAAAATCTACGAGAAGAGCAACGGAGAGCAGGTCGTCCTCTACGCAAACATAACCAAGGAATACGAAGGAGAGACAGACTACATCAACAACGAACTCCACGAGAAGATAGCCATCGCCCTGAATTGCGACGAGGTCTGGATCAACGGAGAGCGGCTGACCAAGAACGACAAATACGAGATCGACTGGGATAATGCCGAGAAGACGGAATGCGGCCAGAAGATAGCCCAGGCCAAGTTCAAAATGAAGGCGAACGTAACAGCCCGAAACGGAAACTGCTAACCAACAAACCACCACAGCAATGATACTGACAAACGAGAACATCAAGAGCATGCTCACAGGAACCTACCGCAACAAAGCCCTGTGCATGAAGATGGCCAACAAGCTGCGGACCCACGCAGACGGCCTGGTACCGACGCAACTCATCGAGGAGCGCAGACCAAACGAACCAGAGGAGGTAAAGACCTACCGCCGCAAGATTTACGTACCAAAGACGAAGAACCCCATCAGCAAAGTAATCGCCAGTCTCGGCAAAATCCGAAGGAGCCAGGATTGGAACATCCAATACGACCCGAACAAAGTACCGAAGAAGATCGCCGCCGGAGAGACCCTCCAGGATTACTGCGAGCTGAACTACCCGGTACACACCAGCGTGACGAACTGGGCCTTCGACGAATTGCTGAAGGAGTACCTCATGGACCCAAACGGCATCGTGGCCATTGTGCCGGAAGACACCGAGATAGAGGCACAGGAATACATAAAGCCCGTGGCCAAATTCTTCCGAAGCGAGCAAATTATCACATTCGTAGAGGGAGAATACGTAGTGCTGCTGAGCAACGATAAATCCGTTTTTAGATCCAAAGTGGACGGACGGGTGACGAACACCGAAGGCAATATCTACTACATCATCACAGAGAACCAATTCGCCAAGTACGAGCAGATAAACACCAGAGGAACCGTAAAGCAGACCCAGATCTACGAGCACAACATGGAAGAACTACCAGCCTTTAAAGCAGGTGGCGCATTCTTCCAACGCGTCAATAACGACACCATCTACGAGAGCCGCATCGCTGGCATGGTACCAGACCTGGACGAAGCAGCGCGAGAGTACAGCGACCTCCAGGCTGAAATCCTGCTCCACATCCACAGCGAGAAATACGCATACACAAACACGGAGTGCCCGGTCTGCCACGGAAAAGGCGAGGTCTTCGAGACAGACAAAGACGGGAAGAAGACCACCATCAAATGCAAGCGCTGCAACGGAGCAGGATCCGTGCTGAACGTCAGCCCATACGGAATACACCTCATCCAGGCAGCCAAAGCAGCCGAGCAGAACCTACCAAACCCGCCGATCGGTTACGTACAGAAGACCGCGGATATCGCACGCCTCCAGGATGAACGGGTAAAACAGCACATCTACGACGCGCTGGCCGCCGTGAATATGGAGTTCCTGGCCGAGACACCAATCAACCAGAGCGGAACCGCAAAGCAGGTAGACAAAGACGAGCTGAACAACTTCGTCAACACCATAGCCGAGGACATCGTCCGAATCATGGACAAAATCTACCACTTCATAAACGAATGGCGCTACGCAGTAATCGTGCCACAGAAGGAGAAGCGAGACGAGATGCTGCCGCAAATCAACGTCCCCACCAAATACGACCTGCTGAGCAGTAACATCTTGATCCAGGAACTGAAGGACGCGGCCCAAGGGAACCCGAACCCAGCCATCATGCGCGAGATGCAAATCGACTTTGCAAAGAAGCGCTTCAATACCAACCTGGAGGTAGCCAAGATGGTAGAGACCACCTTCGATCTTGACCCGCTCTTCGGAATCACGGAGGAGAACAAAATGACCATCCTCAGCAACCACGGGATAACGCAAATCGACTACATCATAAGCAGCAACATCCAGCAGTTCGTACGCAGAGCCGTGAACGAGAAGGGCGAGGAGTTCTACGCATGGGATTACAAAAAGAAGATGGACCTGCTCAAGAAATACGCAGAGGAGGTAAGGAAGGAGAACGAACCAGCCGAGACCATACTACCCGGAAAAATCAATCTCCCACAGGAAAGCAGCCAAGAGTCCTCCCAGGAGAGCAGCCAGGAATCATCTCAAGAAAGCACCGATGAATAAACAACACTCACAATGGCAAAGAACACGCAGAGCCAAATAGATAAGGTAACCGAGCTGAAGGACCAGGCGAGCGCCAAATTCGATAAGGCCGTGACCGCTTCCGAGAAGAAAATCTTCGACGAGGCTGTCACCCTTATCAGCGAGCTGGAGAAGACCACGGACGGCAAAATAAAACCGAGCGTGGCCAACCTCAAGCGCCTGGCACAGATCAGGACCAAACTCGCCAAGGTCGCAAACAACAAAGACTACCTGCAGGCCGTAAAGGAGCTGGCCGGAGAATTCGACAGAATCTACCAAGCACAGGCGCAATACTTCGCGTCCCTCACCAGGGAGATGCACCACGAAAGCAAGTACGCCACCATGAAGCAGCTCGCGGTAGAGAATACGGTCGGAGGCCTGGCCGGAGCCGGACTACAGAGCAACGTCACAGACAAACTGAACGACATGCTGCTGAGAGCCGTGACCAGCGGAGCCAAATACGCAGACCTGGTAGAAGAGATGCGCACCTACCTAAGAGGCGACGGAGAGCACCCAGGAGCGCTGACCAGATACGCCAGTACCTATACCGTGACCGCGCTCGGCCAATACGCAGGACAGAATAACAAACTGCTGACAGACGACCTCGGCTGCGAGTGGTTCGAGTACACAGGGAGCGAGATAGAGACGACGCGCGAGTTTTGCGAGCACCTCTGCAAGAAGAGATGGATCCACAAAAGCGAGATACCAGAAATCCTCAAGGGACACATCGAAGGCCACAACTGCAAGATCTACGCAAAGACCAAGCTGCCATACGGACTGATAGAAGGAACCAACGCCGAAAATTTCCAGGTCAACGTGGGAGGCTGGAACTGCAGACACCAACTCGTACCCGTGGCCAAAGAGATGGTACCACAAGAGATACGCGCCAAATTCGAGAAGCCTCAGCAGCAACCACAGAATGAACCATCGGAGGGCTGGAAGCGAGTGATGAGGGAATACGGGACACAGATAGAAGAGCTGAAGGCATGGACCCGGAACGGCTTCACTGAGGTAGAGACGGCCATCTTCGAAGACAGGACCCAAGAGTACGAACCGCTGCGGGACGCTTACTACAGAGCCTACAGCCAGATGGTAAAACTCAAAGAACCGCTATGGACAGCACAGACGAAGCTCACGCGCCTGGGAAATAAAGCGGCAAAAGAGGGAAGGCAGGACCTCGCAGACAAGGCGACGGCCACCATCGACGCAAACAAGGTAACAGCCCCGGCATCGAGAGCAGACCTGCAGAGAAGGATATCAGCCTTAGAGACGGCCATCCAGGAAATCAAAGCAGCACTGAACGCAACTCCGAAGGCAGCACCGAAGGCAGCGGATGGAACCGCAATGCAGACCAAGGAGATAACCATGGCCACGCTGAGGATCCACAAACTCATGCCGAAAGCGGAAATATTCGAGAAGAGAGCCAAGTACCTACAAAGGACGCTCAAGGTACAGAAGGAAGACGCAGAGCACTACGTAGAAGCAATCGAGAGCTACACAGGCAACTACTACGACAGCATGCGCGCGGTACAGATGGGAGACATTAAAGACCGAGACCTCATGCGCTCCGCAGAGCACCTGGAGGAGTTTATCAGGAAAAGCCCGAAATGGGGAGGAGGAACCACATACCGAGGAATCTACCGCTGGGAGCAGAGCGACGTGGCGCAATTCACAACAGCACAAGCCACCAGAATGCCGATACAGATGTACGGCTGCTCCTCCTGGAGCACGAGCAAAGAAGAAGCAAAGGACTTCGCAATGAAGGACGGAGAATATCACATTCTCTTCATTTGCAAAGGTGGCCAGCCACGAGGAACCAGTATCGCCGGATTTTCGAGATACCCACAGGAGCAGGAGATACTCTGCAGCAAAGATGGAAAATGGATGATAGACAAAATCTACCAGCCGGATCCGACAGACGACACCTACTACGAAATAGAGGTCACGCCTTGCTGACGGTACGGAAGAAGGAATCGGGGTTCATAACAGAAGAGGGAGCCAGGTCGGGATCGGCCGCGGCCCCTTTTTTGATATAAGCATCGTAGGCCTTAGCCACCAGATTATAAGCAGCCAGGCCGCGCTCGCCGGAGAGACCAGCAGCGGAAACAAGGGAGCAGGCATGGTCGTGGATTAAATCACGCTCGGCCAGAGCTTCCTCATTGGTAAAGACCGAAGCCGAAGAAGGGATGCCGTTTGCATTCCAGGGCATCGTATTTGCAGCGGAAGAGGGAGACCACTCACGCGCATAACGAGCGACATCAGCCGCAAAATTCTTGTCGAAGGCCGCAGAATCAGCCGCCGCCTTTTTTCTTTTGATTTCGTCTTCGGTCATAGTTACAATAATTTTGCGCAAAGATAAGTAAAAAAAACGGATTGTGCAAATAATTTCGCATTTATTTTGATTTTATTTGCATTTTGCTATATAGACATTGCAAAATGTCTATTTATTTGCTTTTTCTTCGATTTTCCTTGCGTAAATGAAAAAATTGTATTATCTTTGCACTACAAAAGAAAAAGAAAAGCGAACAAAACAAAAATAAAATAAAAACCCTAAAAGAAAGGACCAACAATGAAAGCAGAACTTATCCTAGCCCAGATCGAAGAAAACGCAGAGGCTACAATCATCACCCTCAAAGGAGGAGCACAGATCACAATCACGGTAACCGAGAAGCCGGAGATCATACCCTCGGAGGACACAGAAGGAACCATCATCCTGCAAGAGGCAGGAGAAACAAGGACCAGAACCATCGCGATCGAACTCGACGAAATCGCAGCAATCGAAACAGCATACTAAAAAGGAGGACCAGAATATGAAAACGAAGAAACTCACCAAGGCAGAGATGGCAAAGATTAAAGAGGACATCAAGGCCATGACCAAGAGAATGAGCGAAATCAGCGAAGCGCTGGAGGCAGACCCAAACACAGGGTACGAACTCTTCGACAACGCGAGATGCGCAGTAGACCACCTGATCGGAGTAGCGGAAGGATTGGGGATTGACACAGACGAAATCTTCAAATAAGGAGGACACGGACATGATCAACGCAGAGCAACTGAACTACATCAAGGCACTCGGATACGCAGTACTACACTGCATAGACAGCACCCAGGTCCTGGTCGTTAGGAAGACCGCCAGAGGACTGATGAAACACGGATACAAATTCGACAGCCTCCAAGAGGCATACGAATACTTCACAAGCAAATAAGGAGGAACCACAATGAACACCCTAATCATCAACGCAGAGCGCACAGCATACAAGCCGAGCGACATCCAGAATACAATGACCGTACGCGAACTGATAGAGGCCCTGGAAGACTTCGACGAGAACGCGAGAGTAATCCTAAGCCACGATAACGGCTACACATACGGAGGAATCACAATCCGAGACCTCAACGAGGAGGAGACGGAAGACGAAGAATAACTAACCAAACAAATAGGAGGAAACAACTATGACAACCAAAGACCTCAAACTGACAGTCTACCACTACCAGGACGAAAACAAGCGGGCCATCATCATCAACAAAGCCCAGATGGTAGTATGCGTACTAAGCAAGGGAGCCGACGGAGGACCGCTCACGACTGAAGCAGCGCTGACGGAGAACCTAACCTGGAAACCACAGGAAGGAAACACCTACAGCATCATGCAGAAGAAAATGCTAGACCGCGTCCTTGAGAACTTCCAGACGAACCCCGTCTACCGCTACACCTGCGAGCAAGGAGAGGTAGACCGCCTGCAGGAGAAGATAGACAAGCGCCTCCAGGAGATAGCAGACATGGAGCGCGAGATAAAGCGGATACAAGGGAAATGACCAAGAAGGACTGCCACGGATGTGTCTGGTGCATGAAGAAGCGCCTGAAGGACCGCTACTACCAATGCCACTACAGCGGATGGACACCGCTGAGGCTGATAAGGGAATGCGGAATCTGGAGCAATTGGAACCCGGAAGGATTAAGAAGGAGGACAGGATGGAAAAACAGCTGACCATTGACCACTTCGTGTACAGCGACGAAGAGTGCTGCATGCATTGCAAACACACCTACTACGACATGGACAGAAGGGCCGTGATTTGCAGGAAGACGAACCAGCAGGTAAAGGACTACACCCCAGCCTGCAGAATGATAGAGAGAGGCAAGCGAGGCCTGGCATAGACAGCCAGCCGGAGCGTTAGCGAAAGACGGAGACCCACAAGGCCGCCGTTTTTTCGCTAAGATTTTGATATTTACGAGTAAAGCGGTAATTTTGCAGTCGAAACCAGCGCACAGCGCATAAAAACACCAAAGAAATGAACGTTAACAATTACATCAAGGTAGCGAAAGACGGCCGGACCCACATCATCCTGGTCGGAAACAAGAGCTTCTATCAAAGCCAAGGCTACACCATCACCACACCAACCGAAGAAGAGATCCTCGCGGCCTTCCCGGAATTGGCAGTAAAGAACCCAAACGCGGCAAAACGCAACACTCCCGCCCCTGACGAGAAGAGCAAGCAGACCATCGACCGCCTCAAGAAGGCAAACGACGAGCTGCAGGCGAAAATCGACGAGAAGGACAAAGAGATCGAGAAGCTGAAGAGCAGCGAGACCTCCGAGGAATTAGCCGAGGCACGCCGAGTCGCGGACAAACTGCAGGAAGAGAAGGACGCTCTCTCCAAAGAGAACGAAACCCTCAAGAATGAGAAGAAAGAGCTGCAGGCGAAAATCGACGAGAAGGACAAAGAGATCGAGAATCTCAAAGCCGCAGCCAAAAAGGCAGCAACCAAAACAACTAAATAAACGGAATTATGACATTCGGAGAATTTCTAAATTCATTGGCAGCCAAAGCAGGGCTGCAAAACGACCCGCAATTCATTCAACTGCTGGCGAGCGCAGACTTATCGCAGCGCACGATTAACGACGAGCTGGCGCACAGATTGGATGGAGCGCTGATGTCGCTCGAAGGAGCGAAAAACAACACAGACGTACAGAACCACTTCCGAGGCACGCTCCTCAAAACCGCAGACGAGAAATTCGCTGCGATCGCTGAGAAATTCGGACTGACCGCAGACATTGCAGCCGAGAAATCGACGTACAAGAAATTCGACATTCTGGAGACCAAACTGGCCGCCAAGATTGCGGAACTTGAGAAGCAAATCAAAGAAGGGAACGGTACACAAACCGAGGAGGTCAAAAACCTCCAGACCCAAATCGCTACGCTCCAGGCGCAAGCGGCAAAACTGACTGCCGACAAACAACAGGAGATCGAGCAACTCAAGAGCACGCACCAGGGAGAAATCCTGAACATGCTCATCAGGAACGAGCTAGCAGGAAAGAACTACGCAAACAAGCAGCTCGACAATTCGGTCAACGTTACCATCGCCAGCACGCTGCTGACAGACGCGCTCAAGAAGAGCGGAGCCATCGTAGTCAACGAAAACGGAGTCCTCAAGCTTAAGAACGCAGCCAGCCCGAACCTGGACTACTACGACGACAGCCACAAGGCCGTAGGGTTCGGAGACTACGTAGACAAACTGCTAGCCGACAACAAACTGCTGGAGGTAAGCAAACCGGGCGTTCCAAAACCGCCAACACCGCAACCAGGCCAGACCATCATCCCAGGTGGTGGAGCAGGCCAGGTAAACACCGAGAAGGTCGCCGCAGCCATAGGAAGCTCGCTGGCAGACCTCGGAGTACAAAACTAACAGAAACAAAAACACAAGACAACTATGAATCTCATCGGATTTGTACAAGCACTTTTGCTTAACATCAGCCTAATTGCAGGGCTGAACGACCCGCAGCTCAAAGTCTCCCCCGCAGGCTTCCTGAAGGCCTTGCTGGAGAACAATGCGCTGACCCAGGTAAATAACATCGACGCTATCCGCGCAGGCCAAGAGCAGGACGTAAAGGTGCGCTACCAGCAACGCGGTACCGAAGACGAAGTAACGGATGTGGATGATTGCGAGACCAACATCACCCCGGAATGGAAGGAGGCGAACATCGGCCACCCGTTATATTCCAAAATCGGCATCTTTATCTCGGACGAGCAGATGCGTAAGTACCAGCTGGAGGCAACCCAGACCCTCGCAGCAGGAACGCCCAGCGCACCGCTGATGCGCGCTCTTTACGAGACCATCCTGACGCACACCAACGCGCTCATCCAGAAAATCGACCGCAACCTGGTGGCAGCCCAGAGCACCAAATGGGGAGCCAACGCTGCATACGGATTGAGCAAAGCAGCGCAGACCATCAAGCTCGGAGAGAAGGCCAGCATGACGGACGGCTTCGTCAAGATCATCACCGACGCACAAGCAAACGAAATCAACGACCAACTCATCGTGGTAGGTAACGGATTAGTGAACGCTTTCGACATTTACAACCGCTACAAAACAGGAGTAGACGGCCAGGGCTTCGGTTCTTTGGCATTCAACACCTACAACGACCCGAAAACGGCTACCAGCTGGGGACTGAACCACTTCGGCGTATTCGCCAAGGGTAACGTCGGCTTCGTAGATTTCAACAAAAACGTCGGCAGCTACGCAGGCGAAAGAGGAGGCTCGCTCTTCTTCACACTGCCCGTACCGACCATCCTGGCAAACGGCGAGCTCTCAACCTTGGTATTCGACGCGCAGCTCAAATACAAAGACTGCCCGATTTACGAGGGAGGCAAGAAAGTCGCAGACCGCGGATGGGTCCTGCTCTTGAGCAAGACCTACGGCCTCTTCAATTTGCCAGACGATGCCTTCCGAAGCACCGACCCGCTCTACGGAGTAAACGGCTCTCTCCACTACATCGCAACCACGGAAGACGCGCAAGCACCGAGCGCATCGAGCCCGGCTGCATCCAACCCGGCATCAAGCGCAAGCTCCGCTGGAGGAGAAGGAGCAGCATAACCATTGAAAGGGACACACCATGGACTTCTTGAAAGGATACATAGGACTGACAAGCTCACAAGAGCAGAAGGCAGAAAGCGGTCTATACATAGACCAACTGCCTGACATCAGCGCAGCCTTTATCGAGAAGATTGTCCAGGACGAGGAATCAAAGGAGAGCCTCTGGGACGAAATCGAAACCAGAGGACTCCTAAAATTCCGCACCCTCTTTATTCGGGAGGTCAACAAATACCACAAGGTAAACAACCGCGCCAAGTGTGAGTGCCTCATCCAGGAAAACAAAGAGCTACTAGCCACAGCCATCTGGTGGCTCTTGGGAGCAGAGGTACTCTACACGCGGCAAACGGCCAGCCGGATGAACTCCTACACCACGCTCGACAGGAGCAAGGCAAAGGAGATGCGCGAGTATTTTGAAGCACAATTCGAGAAGGAGCTGGAGATAGCGGTACGGGGAATCGACATCCACCAAAGCGCATGCTTTGAGTGCGAGACCCAGCCGGAGATCCGGGACCTTATCACAACAGCGGTACCCGTCATATGATAACGATGGACAGCAACGGAGAGGTCATCATGAAGACCGTCGAGGCTAAGCTAACCAGCATAGACATTGACAAGATGACCAGACTGCAGGCGACCAGCCTCATGGCAGCCATGCGACGGAGGATCCACGTGGAAGGATTGGATAGCGAGAGCAAGCCGATAGGAATCTACTCCCCAGGCTACCTCAAGTACACCAGACCGAAACACGGAAGACGAGAAGGCGCAAAGGTCGTCCTCTCGCTAACCAGAAGCATGGAAAACGCCATGGTTCTCTACCCGATCGAGGGAGGAACGGGAATCGGCTACACCACAGCAGAGCAGCTGCAGAAATCCCGCTGGAACGAGCAGACATACAAAAAGCGCATATTCGCGCCAACCGAAGGAGAGAAAAACCTAGTCATAGAAATAGCCCAAGGCTACATAGCGGAACACTTCAATGGATGAAATCGTAAACGCCATAAACGTAAGGATAGCTGCAGAACTCCAGACCAAACCAGGAGAAAAGATGGTCGAGGGGATAGCAGAACCCGTCGTCGTTTTAGACGAAGCAAAGCAGACCTGGCCAGCCATCATCCGGCCGGACGGAGAGTGCAACGTCTCCCTTTTTGACGACCAATACGCAATCGGAACATACCACAAGATGACGCAGATCAACTACCAAGAAAATGCGGCAAAAGGGTACGGAGACGCAAAAGCGACAAAGAGGGAAGCAGAAATGGCACTCATCGTCTACGGAGCGAGGACGGCGGCAAACCAATACGACCTGGCGGAGAGACTGCGAGACGCGATAGCAGGAACAAGAATCAACGGCCGAGAGGTCTGCAGCGTGACGAACGTCAACTTCAACAGAGCGCTCGTCTTTGCCGGAGAGTTCGGAGGGATTGAATTCTTTCTGCAACCCCACGTCTTCCTTTTTAGAATCACGTACAAAATAACCACCGCACTCCCAGAGTGCACAAACCACAAGAGACAATGATACGATACAAGAAATGCCAAACGGACGCAGCGGACCTCGTCCACAGCTGCGACCCGTGTAACGAAACCGAGCTCGGTCGCGTTAGAGGAATCGCCCTCGTAGAAAAGGGAACCCAAATATCTGTCCCGTTTAACAAGCAGGAGTTCGAAAGCCTCATAGAGAACGGCCGGATTATCGTCATTCCGAACACCACAGGATCCGAGGACAGCAGCCCCGTCTACGGCCCAGGCTACGGAGACTCCGACCAACGCAAGATCGCAGACGAGCACACCCTGAGCATCAAGGACCCGGCCTACAAGCAGAACCGCAAGTTCTGGGAGGCAGCCGAGAAGAAGGAATGGAACCTGCTCTACCGAAGCGAAACGCAACTGAACCACGTCTCCGCAAGCGTCTCCCTCACGGCAAAAGCCCCGATCGAAGACGACATCGCAAGCGAGGTAGTATGGAACGTAGAGGCCAAATGGAAGAGCAAGAACAAACCCGTCAACAGCGACCTCGAACCAGTGGCCGAGTTCTTCAACTGCCACGAGGTAACGGAAGGCGCAAGCTCAGCCTCCTCTTCGACGACAGCAGCAACGGAAGAGTAACAGAAACGAGGGGAGCGCAGAACACACGAGCGCTCCCCTTCTTTAATTTTTCACAAAAATGACACACTACCAAGGAGAAGACATCGAGTTCCAAATCAAGCTCAAGAGCGTAACCGCAAACGAGCTGCAGAACCTCAGCCAGGTAAAACGGATGGTCGTGTATTTCTACACGCACACATCCCACATCGCCAAATTCTCCACCAGAGCAGCGGACGGATACCAGACGCTGACCAAAGGAGCGGATAACAAGAGCGTAACGGGATGCATTACATCGCCGGATACCAAGCTGATGAACGGAGCACTCGTGATGGACGTTTATATCGAACCAATGACGGGAGGGATTGAGCAGATCCAACGTAGATACACGGGAATTCAAATCCTACCAACACCAATCAAGGAGGAAACGACATGATAATACTTGAGATAACATTCGGAATAATCAACGGAAACCCGATAAGCGTGGACAGCCAGCTCGACACCACCAGCACCAACCCCGTCGAGAACAGAGTCATAGCCGCAGCCATTGCAGAGATACAGAACTCCATCAACCACGCCCAGGACGAGCTGGACGACAAAGAGGTAATCATCTACGCGACCAAGACTGCGCTGGACGAATACATCGAAGAGCTGATCGCGGATGAAGACCAGGACGAAATCGACGCGGCCACAGAGAAGCTCTACTACGCAGAGGACACGAACACCCTCTACAAATTCGACGGAACAGAGCTCCACGCCATCGACTCCGAGTACATCATCATCAACGGAGACACCACCGCGCGAGACAACGCCCTGGCGTCTTACCTGACAACGGGAGTACACAAGGTAATCTGGGTCAACGGAAGCACCACCACACTCTACACCTTCACGGTAGAAAGGAGCACCAGGAGATGCACGCAGACACTCATCTACAAGACGGGCTACATGTACAGAACGTGCGCCAATCCAGGCTCCACCACGCCGCTCTGGGGAGCATTCACGACCAAGACCTACTCCTTCGTAGGACACACCCATACCGCGGCAGAAATCACGGACTTTGATGAGGCCATAGCAGGGAAGCAGGACAGCACACCAACAGCAGGATCCCTAAGCACAAACGCAACCACCATCGTCGGAGCGATAAACGAGGTGCACGGAAAAGCCAACGCGCAGCGCATAGTGGCGATTAACTTCTACGACGACGAGTTAGACTTCGCACAATGGCACAACATTATAGGACGAAAAATAAAGATCCTAGCCATAGCGAAGAATAACCTCCAGACGGTCTACATTTCGGACGGAGGCTCGATAGTCCACCAGAACATCGAGACGCTTCTGCAGAACGGACCGATAGAGATAGCAAACGGAAGCCCGGTAACCCTGGACATTGTCCGAGCACAGGAAGGCTTCGCATCTTTGACATTATCATATGAATTAGCAGAATAACAATGGCAACAAAAGCATTCAAATGGCGGACAACGCCAAGCGGCACGGAAGGAGTGCAGCACGTATTCGTTCACGAGAGAGGGTCCGATGAGTTCGGAGACGGAACCAGAGACCACCCGTACAGAACCATCGGAGCAAGAAAGAAAAGAGGGACACCAAACAGGACCACCTGCATCGGCGTCTTCAGTGAACCGCTCATAGACGGAAACCACAGCGAAACCATAGAAGGCGACTACTACGGAGCGGCCACCTTTGACGGAAAGGGAATCTACTGCCTCTACGGGCAAACGCTCCACAATTTCCGCATTATCAACACAGGAATAGACGGAATCGGTCTCGGCTCGCTTGCGGGCGTGGGGCGCGCTCTCTATGCTTCCGACGTGGGCCGGGCGAGCTACGTGGCCGGGGGGGCTTCCTCCTTCTGCTTTATGGACAGCTGCCTGCACTACATGGGGGGGCTGGGAGGGGCATACAACCACAAC
>ODAI010727020.1_pt1 | contig 26101 bp, 32 predicted proteins | sample 1539321 | NCBI WGS metagenome assembly ODAI01 (sample SAMN02144231, study PRJEB22623) | gut metagenome | biome: sheep rumen | host: Ovis aries | place: New Zealand
AGAGCGAGAAACATAAAAAAGGGTTTGGAGTTTATATAATAAAATGAAAGAAGAAAACGAAAAAAAACAAAATGCCCCGCCGTTATGGCGGGGTCTTTTTTTTGCGTATAATATAGATGGGAGGCGATAAGTATGATAGAAATCATCCCAATGAGCGCGGCGATAATCGGCCCCGGCAATCCCGAGACAGACCTGCGCAAGATCGAACTGATGGCACGAACCTGCTACGACAGCCCCATGAGTGAAACCCCGGAGGCCCGCGACGCCTTCATCCGCAAGCTCGTTCAGGCCGGGCATGAGAGCGTCATCGAGCATGTCGCAGTATCCTTCATGCTCACGGTGCCCCGGTCGATCTCGCATCAGATTGTGCGGCACCGCGTCGGTGTGGCGTATTCGCAGCAGTCGCAGCGGTATGTGGACCTGTCACGCGGGCCGCTTCAGGTCATCGCGCCGGTCCCCGCGCTCGAAGGGGAGGCGCTCGAGATATGGCGGAAAACCACGGAAACCGCAGCGGCGGCTTATGCCGTGCTCATTCAAGGGGGGGCGCGGCCAGAACAGGCGCGGGCCGTGCTGCCGAACTGCGCCGCCACGAAACTGGGCATGACGGCCAACCTCCGCGCCTGGCGACATATCCTCCGTGAGAGATGGAAGAACCCCGCCGCAGACCCGGCTATCCGTGAGGTTATGGGGCAGGTCGGAGAAAAGCTCATAGCTCTATATCCACCTGTGTTCGGGGATATGGAGTGAGGCGTATTTTTTTACGTTGCGTTTGCGCACGCACATAAGAACGAAAAAAGGGGGCTTGCGCCCCCATCTTTTCACATCGGCGCCCATTCTACCCTGAGCACCTCCCTTCCATATTCTCTTTCCATTTTTTTCCTCTCTGCCGGATAATAATATATCCGGCTTTTTTCCCAGTCGATATACTCCCATACGGTGTGTATATCGAGTATCCAGCGATACTGTGCTTTCCTCTTCCTATAGGGTGTAACATCAACCGCCACCTTAGCCCAGTCAATCCCCCATTCCGTCCCCACCTGGACAGACAGAAAGCTAATTCGGTCCTTGGGACCAAGCGTCCCGTATTCTTGCATTGCCCCTCTTATACCCTCTCGCAATCTCTCAGATAGCATTTTCATTCTCCTTCCTCAGGGGTCTGACCCCCTCGCTTGATGTTAATATTATATTCCCTAGGGAGAATAATGTCAAGGGGGTAGGCACAAAAAAAAGGGGCTTTCGCCCCCACTTTCTAGTATCCCATTTTGTATCCCGATTTTTTAAAAAGCGCCGCAAAAGCGTTTATTACTATGTTTTTATGGTTTTTGTAACATTCCTCATAGGAATGTTACAGCTTTGGTCTACCTAGGACTACCTTGCCATAAAACATTGATTTTAAGCGCTTTTTATGTTATTTTTCTTTCACGGGGTCGGCTACCTAGGACAGCCTAGGACATGCCCAAAATGTATCCCCGATGTATCCCGAAGGGGGAAGAGGAAGAATGGCACTCACAGAAAAGCAGCTACAAAACCTAAAGCCGCGAGAGGGGGTAGACCGCTACCGCATTTGTGACGGGCGCGGGCTCTACATCGTAGTCATGGCCTCGGGCCGTAAATTCTGGTCGGCCAGGGTTACGAAGGGCGGAAAAACGCGCTGGGTATCCCTGGGGGAATACCCCGAGGTCTCGCTGAAAGAGGCTCGCGAAAAACGGTATACCCTCACCCAGAAGGCGAAAGATCGCCGGGCGCTTTTCGGCGAGATCGCGGAGGCGTGGTACTCGGACAGATACGCGCCTACAGTGGGGGAAAGGTCTGCGAAAAGTACACGCTCGTATTTGGACCGCTTCATCCTCCCCGAACTGGGGCGAATGAATATAGCGGAAATCGAACCCCAGGACATATATAGGCTATGTCGGGGGATTCAGGGGGATAGCATACACACGGGGACGAGAGTTCGCGGGCTGATTTCGCGTATTTTTCAGCACGCCATCGCCGCCGGTCTGTGCCGATGGGACCCGGCAGCACAGATAGCTGGGGCGCTTCTGCCTCTTCCACCGGGGAAACATTACGCCGTGATAAAGACGGCGGAAGAGGCGCAAAAAATCCTCCGCAGCTTGGACGGCATGAAGAAAAATGATATTGTGCGTATTGGGCTTTTGTTGTTGGCATATACCTTCGTTCGCCCCGATGAGATGCGAATGGCGCAATGGTCCGAAATAGATATTATGGCGGGGGTATGGGAAATCCCCGCCGAACGAATGAAAATGAAGCGCCCGCATATTGTGCCTCTTTCTACACAAGCTGTGCGCCTTTTTCAACAGCTTCGATATTACACGGGCCATCGTGAAATCTGTTTTTTTTCGGCGGAATGGGGAAAAGTGATATCGCGCCCGCGTTTCCCCGAGGCAATGCGAAAGCTCGGGCTGAAAGATGGCTGGAAAATGACGCCACACGGTTTCCGGGGCATGGCCTCGACCCTGCTGAATGAAAACGGTTTCCCCGCTGACGTGATCGAGCGCCAGCTTGCCCACGTCGAGAACAACCAGGTCCGCGCCGCCTACAACCAAGCTGAGTATCTTGAGGAACGAAAACAAATGATGCAGTGGTGGGGTGACTTCCTGGACGATCTGCGGGAAATAGAAAAAAAATGAGGCGGGCCGAAGCCCGCCATTTTTATTCTTCTTTTTCCTTTTTTTTCTTTACTTTGGTTCCGGGCTTGCGCCCGCCCCGGTATGGTTTTACTGCGAACCCTTGCCCGCCCGGCTTGTACCCCTCCGCCGAGGCGCGGGGGATGAACCAGTCGCGCCCGCGCTTCTCCGCCCCAGGGAGCTTCCCCTGTTGGCACAGGGTTTTCACGGAACGGGGGAGGATCCCGATGATTTCGGAGGCCTCCTTCGTCGTGATCATATCATCCATGAGCTACACACCTTCGCTCACATACGCCCACATATGGTGGGGAACCTCGCCGCGCAGCTTTCTCATATTCCACTCGCGCCGCCTCTCGAATGCGACCGCCTGATCATGGTTTCTTTCAGGGAGGAGCAGGTTCTCCCCGTCATAGAGGAACTTCAGCGCCTCCGGGATGCCCATACTCGTCATACGCGCCCAATTTTCCCCGCCCAAATAACGTTCATAATGTACCTTCATATTGTCTCTTCCTTTCTTTTTATTGGGAGGGCGGCGGGGTCGCCGCCCCTTTCTCTTTCCCCTAGCCAAGGGTCGCCGCCCCGGTCTCATGGAGGGCGTCGTTGGGCTCGATGTTCCCGGCGTGGAGGGGCTTTCCGCCCTCAATCCGCTCCATCTCATCCAGGTAGCTGATGTAGTCCCAGCTTTTCGGGCGGGGGCCGTACTTTTCTTCCCTGAGCTTCTCGCAGTACTCATCATAGTTCTGGAAGATTCTCTCCAGCTCGGCCCCCTTTTCCTGCGGCACCTCTGTCTCCGACCAATTCGCGGGGGGATTGATTTCGACCCATTTCCCCGTATCCCTCTTACGCCCGTACATTTTCCCGTCAACGTTGATAAAATCCATCTTTACTTCCTCCTTTTTTTTAGCTCGGGGTTTCCCCCTCGCTCTATGTATATATTATATTCCCTAGGGCCTCGAATGTCAAGGCCCTTTTCCATCTTTTTAGGCGGCCCACATCTCAGACAGATGAGCCAGGAACACGAGGCGGAGGGCGTCGCCGAAGCAGGTCTTTCCGATATCATCAGAGAAGGTGTTCGTGTTCGCGTCATACCAGCCGAACGAATCTTTACGCCCGGCGCGGGGGCGGGCGATGTAGAGGCGGCGGTGCCCGTACTTCTCCCACGCGCTCACGGTGATGGTCCAGGTCTTCTCATCATACGTGAACTCGAACTCCGCATCTTTCAGAACAACCCCGGCGGGGATGGTGGCCTCGACGGCAGAAGCATTCATCGCCTCGATGACGGCGGCCACGGCGTAGCCCTTCCTCATCCTCCACGTGGAAGCTGGCATATTCAATTCAAGCTCGTTCGTCAGGCGGCGGATACGGACCTTCGACAGGTCCATCAGAATTTCCCACGCATTCCCGCTCTTCAGCGCCTCGATAGCCTCAACCATGCTCATCATTTTCTTCATTTCATTCTTCCTCCCTTTTTCTGGCTCGGGTCTTATCCCCTCGCTCAATAATGATATTATATTCCCTAGGGAATATAATGTCAATGGGTAGGAAGGGAAAAAGACAAAAAAATAGGGGCCTTTCGGCCCCTGTGTAAACATATATAAATACTACTTTTTGGGTGTCGAGGCCCGCGCCTCGATCATCTTTTTCAGCACCGCCAGCCCGATGTCCAAAATGACCCCGCCGCCATAGCCCGCAATACCAGCGATAGCAAACTGCAACTGTAGGCCGAGCTCTAACCACGAGACGATAAAATGCGCTTCCATCCCGGCAAAAGCGGCGACGATGAGACTGAGGGCTAGCTCCAACGGTTGAAACGCCCCTCCGCGCTTATGACGGATATAATCTACGAACCCGCCCATGACGGCGATGCTAATGATTTCAAAAAAAGTTTTGGTCTCTTCTTCCATGTGCAGCGCCGCCCCTTTCATGCGCGTTACCCCCTCTTCACCGCAAAGCGCTGATTACGGGGTTTTCCTATATCGATATGTACAAAAGTCGGATAAAGCAAGCAATACTCAAGACCGGGTAGCTTGCCCGCATCATAAAGTTCGCGTATGGCCTCAAAGAGCTTCCGCGCCCCGAGGGTACAAGATAGATCGACGGCCTTCCCCTGGGTGTGATATGAACCCTTCACGCCGCCTACTTTGGCATTGTGCTTCTCACACCGAACACCGCTATTGACGATAAGCGGAACGCCGATGCTGTCTCGTATGGTTTCGCACATCTGAACCAGCGCGGGGTCGATATTATCCGCGCCACAACCGCACTTGCACGCGAACTCGCGCCGCTGGAAATGCGGCGTAATATATCCCGGCTTTAGCGCCGGAATAGGCGCAGGGGTTTCCGGCCCCTTTTCCGGCGCGGGCGTCTGTGCGGGCTCATCCGGCTTATTAGGCTGTATCCCATACTCCTTGTACAGCTCTTCCAGACGCTCATCGACGCCCTGCGCCTTTGCCGCCGCGACTTTCACGGGGGCCTCCAGGACATCCGCGACCTTTTCTTTTTGCACTTGCGAAAGCTGTAGCCCCTTGAATTTATGCCCGGTAATATGATTCAGGATATCGCAAGCGCGGTCCACCATCCAGCCGATAAGCGGCCCGTCTGCCCATTCCAGCCAAAAAGGAAAGGGGACAAGCTCATCCAGCTTGGAAACTATGATCGCGCGTTTTTCCGCGCCTGTTTTCCCCGCAAGCTCGTTTTCCGCCCAGAGAACCTGCTCCACAACCCAAAGCCGCAAGTCTCTAAGTCTCGTCCAATACTGCACTAAGCGCTCTAACATTTTTATCTACCTCCTAAACCACTTAAAATCACTTGCTTCGCCCGCGTAAAACGGGTACGCCACAAAATGCACGACGAAGCACGCCGCCATCCACGGCCAGCCGAAAGCTGCCAGAATCGCGGCCACAAGGGCCTCCGTGCCAAAACCCGCCGCCGCGACGACGCGCTGTTTCCAGCGCTCCATATACGGCATATTCCACACATACCGGGGGACGTAAAACCGCCCCCATGCGAAGCGGAACTTTATTCGCCGCCCAAAACAGAGCGCGGCCAGATAGTGGGCTGCTTCGTGGGAAAAACAACATATACATGCGCCGCGAAACAAAATAAACGTAATCATGGCGCTAGATAAGAACAATTCAGAAATAATGTCGTACCGCTCTCAAAAGGCACCATTTCATTACTTATACCTACTAATACATCAGAAGCCGAAGGGATAATTATTGCTCGCGCAATACCGAGCGCCCTTTGCCCGGGGCTTCCAGCCCCAAGCGTCATGGCGATCTGGTCGAAGGCGGCGTTCGGGGCGTACTCTTTCGGTAAAACATAATTTACAGCGCTACAACGCTCTGTAAATCCGGCCCTTGCTGTTTTCAAATATACAATTCCATTTTTTTTCCTGTAAAGCAAAACGGGTGCGCCTGTCTCTGACGCATTCACACTTGACCATCCTGTATCCTCTGCCACAACATAATTCCCCTTGTCCTGTTTTCCGGTCTTAAGCGCCGCGATATCAGCGTTCAACGTCCCCGGAAGCTGAAGCAGCGTCGTTGTCGTCCCGCCGCTGGTCTGCTGGAGCCGGATTGCGTCTGCCGCCGCGCTCAGGGTCACATCGTTGTTTGTGTTTTTCCCAACGATGGATATCCCGTTTATGCCGTTCGGGTTTACGCTGGAGCCGTTTGTGAAGGAATTTAAAACCGTGCCGCTTAAGGACACGGCAAGCGGCGTCCATGCTGTCCCCGTTGCATCCGGTGCATTCGTGGAGGCCGATGTATGCCCATACAGCGCCATATACAGCTGAGTCCCGTACTGGACTACATCGAGAGCGTTGTAGCTACGCCCCGTCGCCCACGTTCCCCGATACGGGAAAGACGTCGGCCCCGCTGGCCCAACGATCTGTTTTAGCTCTGTATCAATGTAGCTTTCATACTTGTTCACAAGCTCGGCCACCTGCGCGGCGATTTCGGCCTGCATTGTGGCGGCAAAATTCCGTATTACGAAGTACACCTGCGCCGTCCCCGTTGCGCCTTGAAAAGCCTCTTGCAATGTGAGCGAAGTGTTACTCTCTACGTCCCACACCTGATATATACGGATTTTATCAAGCGTAAAAATATCGCCCTTCTTCAGCCCGGCGTTTAGCCAATTTGTACCCACGCCCGTAACATTCGAGCTACCCTGCGTAACATCGACCGTGCCCGTGGAATACCACGGAATACCGAGAGAATCCATGTTTATACCTCCTCGCAAAAGGGGAGGGCCTCGCGAATCGCCGCAAGGTCCTCCATCATTTTATTTTGTTTTTCCGGCCGTCCCTGAAGGGCCTCCGCATGTGCTTCCAGCTGTTTTTCTATCGGCCATGCCGCCAGATACCGCCTCTGGCGTTCGGCCTGCACTTCTTCCCGCGTGGGGATACGTATCACCCTCACACCGCCGTCACCGTCTCTTCCCAATCCGCATAAGGGAAGGCGCGGACCCGGATTGTGTATTCACCGGCTAGGCGTGTTCCCCACTCGAATTTTCCATCCTCCACTTTGTACATAATCCACCGCACCTCTACATCGCAGGGCTTCGGAAGATTGGAAAGTGTTACAACTTCCTGCCCGTCTGCGGCTATGGTTGTTTTGTCTATGCGTGTTTCTTGAGTAGGGCGCTTTTTTACTTTCGGTGGATTGGCCTTCACATCGACATAAAATTCAAGGGGGCTATAAGCCCCCTCGACGTAAGGATTTTTTAGGATATCCGTAATACTTTCGTCGATATTCCACGTGCTCATAAGGCATCCTATTTCTGGGCCATACTCTGTCAACTGCATGTTATCACCTCGTTTATCGTTTGCACTGCAACGCCAACAAAGAATAATCGTTTATCGAGGAGCGATTAAAATTAATCGAGCTACTAGTGGAACCGTGCGTATACTTCACGCACCAATACGGCCACACCCAAAGCGTACCCTCATATCTAGGCGTGAACATAGTGGAAATCGAGAAAGAGCCAGAACGCCGCTCATTCGCAAAGGCGCTCCAAACGTCGGGAATATCCTGCGTAAAACCACTTCCCGTTATTTGTTGTCCGGCGCTATTGTAGATGGAAGCAATCAACCTGAGCCATATTGTGCTCATTTCCGCCGTAATGCCACAGGTAAATGTTAGCCACACCTCCTGATTTTTTATGACCGGACAGCCTAACACAACCGCCTCGTAATTGAGCGCTGTTAGAATGGGGTAAAACGTCCCTACAACATCCCGATGGTTATATCCCCAGGTCACGTAGCTCATTCCACTCACTCCAACGGGCATAGTCACAGAGCGGCCCGCTATCTTGAGCGTGTCTACGCTTGCATCCACAATTGCGGCGCGATTTACCATGAGCGAATTACAAACCAGCTGCCCTAATGTGGAGTCGAAGACAAACATTTGCTTGGTATTTGTGCTCCCTGGCTTTGCAATAAGAAAGGAATCAGCATTTACAACGAAAGCACTTTTCCCGGCCCCGCCATTGAGGAGCTGTGTACCGCTAACATACCCGTTGTTATCTACCTTAATCGTGTAACTAGCGCTCATTCTTCCGTTTAGATAGTTAACGGCATTGGCGTTAGCTTGAATGCTTACGGATTGCCCGTTTACCGTAGTCTGCAACGTAGTAACACTAGAACTTATCGCGCTATCAGCGTTTGCACGTGTTTGTTGCTCCGTCCTTATCGCCGCTGTGTTATTCCCAGCCGTCGCGACAACCTGATCAATTCGCGTAGATAGGGCGCTATCCGCATCCGCGCGTGTTTTTGCCTCCGATTGTATCGCAGCTTTTCGCGCAGTCACTTCGTCGCCTATGGCCTTAGTATTATTATTTACAGTCGCCGTCAGGGTTTGTCTTGCGCTTGCCTCTGCGGCGTCTGCGTTTGCACGTGTTGTTGCCTCGCTTTGTATCGCCGATGCATTGCTGTTTACCTTGGTTTGCAGCGTGTTAATTCTGCTAGATAAGGCGTTATCAGCATCCGCGCGGGCTTTTTGCTCCGTCTGTATCGCCGCCCGGCGCTCTGTTACCTCAGTATTGATCGCTTTTGTGTTGGCGTTCACAGTTGCCGTCAGTGTTTGTCTGGCGTTGGATTCCGCTGTATCCGCATCAGACCGAGCCTTAGCCTCGTTTTGTATTGCTGCAGTATTATTATTTACTGTAGTGCGCAGTGTATTAATTTGTGAGGTTAAGCTGCTATCCGCATTTGTCCGCGCTGTCTGTTCCGTTTTTATTGCTGCGGTATTACCGTTTACCGTCGTTTGCAACGTAGATATCCGGGTTGACATAGCGTTATCCGCATCGGCCCGCGCCTTTTGCTCGTTCACGATGGAGGCTTTGTTTTCCCCAACCTGAGCTTGCAAAGCCTCACGCCGACCAACCTCTGCGCTAAGGTCGTTTGCAATCGCTGTAATTTTATTGTCGTAATACGCTTTGTTTTCGTTTATAACTGCCAATAACTGCAAGCGATATGTTGCCACAGCTTCATTTGTGTCATCTATCCGCGCGTTCAGCTCTTCCTTTGCAAGTGCCAGCTTAACACGGCGCTCTTGTTGCCCCTCATGCTCATTTACGCTGTTTTGCAGGGAAGCGGCAGATAATTCCTCTATTTGGTCCTGTAAAAGCTCATAATCGAGTACTTGCTGAATAATACCGCCGTCAAGCGCGTCTATGGCTATCTCCGCAGTTTTTAGTCGCGCGTCAACTCCATTAAGCGTTGTCTGATCTGCCTTTAGCATTATGCGGCTGTTGAGTCCGTCGATATCGATCTCAGCGCGATTCATACGTTGTTGCAACCCGGCGACAACAGTCTCATCCGCCTTTAGCGCTATAGCAGCCTTAGCGCCATTAATGTCCACCTCTGCTTGTGTTATCCGCATTTCCAGCCCTTCAAGCAAGAGTTCATCGAGGCTGGATTGCCCTACATTTACAAGCGTGATAAGGTATTCGGCGTCAATGGTTTTTCCAATTAGGATGCGAATGCCGGTAATAGTTGAGTTTTTCCAATCGTCCCCGCCCGCCGTGAGCCCGTGCATATTCACTTGTACCGATCGAGTAATACTTATCCCGCCGAGTAAATCAACTCGTTTCATGTATTCATCGCTAAACCCATGCTCGGATGTGCTGTACTGTATGCGGATATTTGCGTCTGGTTCGCCTGCTGTTTGTAAAATTTGGAGCCCTATAATATTATTTACGTTACCATCAAGATTTATTGCTGGTGAAGTCATGGACGGATTTTCCGCTGTAATCTTGTACTTCATCCCGGCGGGGTCAGGCGTGAGCTCCGCATTCTGCCCGGTCCAGCCGTTCAAGCTCCCTTCAAATTTCCATTCTTCCGCAACCGTAATCGAGGAGATTAAAGACGCCGCAAGCTCATCAACATAAACCCGCGTGGCCTTTAGGTTTATGTCCGCTTCCTGTGCGTCTAGTCTCTGCTCAACGTTTGTAAACTGGTATCCTGTCTCTGTTTTTAGGTCTTCTAAGGCGCGAATAACGACAAGCCCTTCATCGGGGTATATTTCCATCCCAGCCCAGCGAAAAACGTCGCCAACATAATCCGCTTGATCTGCCAATCTTAAAACACCGGCGGAAACTAGATCGAGCGCCGGTAAAAGCTTATTTTGGATATCGTTCCGGTTGTCGATTATCTGCCCGCTGAAATCAGGAATGATAATATCCTTGATTTCCTCCAACTCTAACTTTATGTCTGGGATGTCCTTTATATCTTCGATTGCGATTTCCAGAGGCTCAATTCGGGTATTTAGCTCTTCGAGCGTATCCTGCAACCACGGATTTTTTTCCAGATAGTCCGTTATCCAGGCCTCCGCGCTTTCCGGATCGATTATGCACGGCGTCCCCGCTTGGTCGTTGTATTCGGATTTCTGCCCCGTGTAGTTTACGGCCCGAACCCAATACCACATTGTGCCTCCGGCTGGTAATACTCGCGTAAAACTATTTGCGCGTGTTTGTCCCACCATGGATGCGCTCATGAGCTCATCTTTGTTGTTTTCCCACACTTCGATATGGGACAGATCGGCATTCGACGGGTTCACCCATTCCAGCGACGCAAACCCAAACATACCCTTGGCTGTCAGCCCCGTGGGCGGATTCGGCGGTATCCCGTTCCCTAGCACTATCCCATCGGATGTAGCATACGCCCAATCTGACGGCTGCGCGGAAACGTAAAGCGCCCGCACGCGAACAGAGTACAACGCGGCCGTATCACGCAGCGGGCACTGCGCCGTTGTCTCCGTTGTATCCCTATGCTGTTCCCACACGCCCTGATCATATTTCCATTCGACCTGATAGGAAGCGGGCTTTTCGCCGCGATAGCTCCAATTCGCCCAGAGCTCAGGTATCCATTGTCCCGAGGAGGAATAATACCCGCTGGCATTCAGCGTTAAACCCGCAATACGGTTCGAGGGCAAACTATAATCGATTATTGGCGGCACGCCGTCTTCCGTGTACAGGGCCGCTATATACTCTGTACACGTGAGCGTTACCTCCATATCACCACTGCGGCTGATTTCCTGCACTCTAAAAGGCTTTGCGACCGCCTGCATTTCGCCGATAGCAAAAACATCATACGGCGCAAGCCCGGAAGCATTCGATATAACAATCTGGTTTGTTGCGCCGCTTCCCGTAGCGGTTCGCTGAAGAATTGCATCATCGGACTGTCGCCGAACCAAAATGTTGTAAGTCACGCCGCTGTCTAGGTTCAGGGTGTGATCAACAATAATATTATTCCCATCCACGGAAAGTATACGCCCGCCCTGCCCCCAACGGGGGACATCGTGCTGAACTAAAATCACATCGCCGACCTGACAGGCGATAGCGTCTACATCTGCACGGAAAGTGATAGTGCGCAGGATATAGCGGTTTTGGTTAAGCCTATATAGACCCTCTTGCCATGCAGAATCAAAATTTGTAATACCGGTAAGCTCCACGGATACCGGATTCGCCCGCGTGTCCGCGTCATCAAAATCATGGGCGTAGACCGTGATTTGTTCACGCTCATAATTTTTCGCCTCGTTTAAAAACGAGATTTCAACCGCATTTGCACGCGCATCCACGGGCAAAAACTCGCCGCTAAAAGAATTTGCAACGATATTCCCCATTGTGAAGAGCTGTACAGGGTCAGCGGGCTGATCCCAAATGCAAGAAATCCGTGTCCCGCGCATTACGACAGCCCCGCGCGCGCTGGAGGCGATATCGTTCACCCACTGCCAGAGGTCTTTACCCTCGTCCACCAGAAGGTTCATCTTTATGGGGCCGCGATTTCCAAGGGTTTGATCATTCCACGCCGCCCACGCCGCAAAAGCAGTTAGGTCCATGCGTTCCGGCTGTTCGCCGAAAACATACACGGTCCCGTCCAGGTCTCGCGCCTGCACGCAGAGGTCGTATATTATCCATGCTGGGTTTTGCGCATCCTGTGATACCCACTGGCCGTTCATGTATACCAGGACCGTTGCCCGGGTTTGTTTCCATGTTACGGTGGGAGACCCGCCGTTAAGCTGGTCTGTCGCCTGCATACTTATACCGACTAGGGCCTTGCGCGGGTGAATCATTGGCGATTCAACAACCGCCGTTAGCGAGGTCCACATCATTTTGTTACGGACATGGCCCGCATCCGTGGACGCTACGCGGTTCATACGCCCCCGCACGCGATACCGCCCGGAAGTGAGCTTTTCCGTTCTGCGAACGCGCGTGATAGGTTTTGTTGTCCCCGCCTTTATTTCCTCGCTAAACCAAGGTATCCAGTTCGACCAACTGCTGCCCGTTTGCAAAGAATACTCGAACTCGGGATACACCGATGTTTCCTCTATATCATTCCCGTAATTGCAAAGCCCCTCGGGAAAATCCATCGCAACTTCGAGATAGTCCGCGGTGTTACCCTCCAGCTCAAAAATCATCCATTCGCCGGGGGTATCCTTGTCATATACGCCGCCTGCGCCCTCAGCGACGTTCAGTGTTACGCCAACATACTGCGTATCATAAATATTTTCAAATCCGCTAATGGGGTCTTGGGTGTTTAGCCCCCCCCTGAAAGCAACCGTAACATTTGCGTAGTTTTCGGCGGGGTTATCGTTTATCCGCACATCGGAAAAAAGATCGATAGGGCCCTCACCGCCGCAAAGCAGCATATCCATATACTGAACATCGCCCTCGACGCGGATATACTGGTTTATGATCTGTCCCGCTGTGCGAACCGTCCCATATGTGATGGGAATCATTGCGCCCTGCTGGTTTATGGGCTGTAGCGCCGACCATTGATGTGAGGCTGTATCTTCCGCCTCTTTGACCTTGGGACTAAAAGCGTTGGAAATTAGCTGCCCGCCGACCATGAGAGTTAGCCCGCCCGCCAGTTTTGCAGCCAGAGCTGACCCCCCAAAAAGGCTCCCAACCGCAGGCGCTACGACCCCAAAAGAGAAAATCGCAAGCGCAATACCGGCCAAGATTGCCAGCGGATTCTTGCTGCGTCCGGAATTTCCGCCGCCTCCTCGTAATACTGGGCACACGGCAACATAATCCCCCGGTATTACGATTTGCGTCGGGATCTCTTCTGGCGTGTATACGCGCCCATTTATTGAGGCGTGATACTCCATCTCATCACCGATGCGGACATGGTTTTCGAGAAAATCCTGAAAAGGCTGCGCCGCAGCAATATCGACGCGCAAAATATCGCGGTCCCGTACGTCAAAAGGATTTCTTAAAATTGCGAGAGTGACGGACATGTATAGAACCCCTCTATTCTTTTTCGCCATGCGGGAGAACGGATCAGTTCAATAACCACCCCCGTTTTCTCGCGCGTATGTAAAAATTTCCCGTCCCCGATATAGACCCCAATATGATTCACCATCGGGGCATTAAATCGGATAGCTACCACCGCTGGAACGGGAATATCCGGCGGCTCATGCGGAATCCAGCGCGGGCGCTCTTCCAGAAAACCCTGATAGAATCTAGCAAAGTCATAACAACAGCCTGTGTAATCTGGAAACTCAACACCGAAGCGCCTATAAACCTCTCGAACAAGGCCCAGACAGTCGTACGAATCGGGCCCCCGCCCGCCGTCTTGAAAGGGTTTCCCGATAAGATCAGTCACGGCTTGCATAAAGGCCTCCTTGCGGGATTGCCGGTTCCCCGCCGAACCTTTGCTCGTTCTTCCGTTCCTTGCACGCGGAAAAACTTTTATCACATTCCGTGAGAGCCGACCCCGCCTTACATTCTGGCCCCTTGTATTGGAAAGGACAAAAATTTTTCAAAAATCGGCGCTGAGGCACACGCCTAAAAAGATTAACCGCGCCCGTTAAAGTGAATGTTACCCATTGTTCGTCATAAGACGTTGATTGTACTGAGAACTCTTCATCGAGCTCCGGCGTAGTAATATCAAGGTGATTCGACATCACGACCATAAGCCGGACAGTAGCGCCAACGCCGCCGCCTGCCTGCTCGATGTACCCCTCAACGGTCCGCGTAACATTCGACACCTTTATCGTAAAATTTGGGACCTCTCCGCTACCGCTTTGGCGCGGGGCCTCCAGCTCGAATGGGAACGCAACCCATGTTTCGCCGTTCCACTCGATATCATCGGTGTTACGGCATAGGCGCAGTATTACGCCGGGCGCTACGTATATTTCGGCGAGTATTATCCAGGCTCCGTCTGAACTCAGCTTATTTTTTTCGATTATTGCAGCGCTTGAAAGGTCTAACATCTTACACCTGCTCCAGTGTTACAGTAACATTCCAGCAATCCATAACCGTATGCCGCGCCTTAAGTTCGCCCTTAAAACGCACGGTATACGTCTTTTCGTCTTTTACATTAGTCCAATTAAACGGAAGGGAGCCGCCATAAACCAAGCCATAGAAAGCACGCAGGGCCCGGTAATCCAGGCCCCGCATGTTAGCCCAGGTGAGTTCCCATGTCCGGCGCATTCGCGTGTATCGCGCCCGCGTCTGTACTATGCCCGTCCCGAACTCCGTACTAATCGCCGGGTCTTCCGTCGTTTCATCCAGCCCGCTTGGCAGTTGCATATCTGGCCAATCCATGGTATCACCCCAGTATTTTTCTGATTATGTCAGGCGTTACCTCAACGAGCTCATAGGTTTTGCCATCTTTGCACTTCCTGAAAGTGAAAAACATTTCCCGCAAGGGCTCAGACGATACATCATCCTCGATTGGCGGGGGAGGCGGAGGGGTAATACAAACGCGCTCAATCGGCTTACCGTCGAGTGTCCCATATTCAAAGCCCATCGGCTCACCGCCTCCTAAAATTCTGCGTTATGGGGCCATTTTGCGCCTGGTCGCGCAAAATCACCCCGACAACCATCTGCCGCATTTGCTCATCGAAGCTCGGGCCGCTCTGAGTAGCCGTAACAGGCTGACTACTCTCATTGATTACGTTCACCGTCACGGAAGGAGGCTCCATAGCCGCTCCAGAAGCGACGACGCCCAGCCGCCCGTGAGAATCCCGCTCCAGCGGCATGACAGCCTCCGGCCCGGCCTCGCCCATGAGCCCCGCGCCGCTTGCCATGGGAAACACCGTCGGTCGATGTACGACGCCGCCCTTGGCGAAGGGGGTTAGGTTGCCATGAGAGAAAGCGCCGCCGTCAGCAAAACCGAAGAGCCCGCCCAAAAGGCCGCCGCCGCCGGATATTCCGCCAAAAGCCTGACCGAGCCAACCGCTCATCTGTTGGAGTATTACCATTTTGAGCGTCGTGTATACAATATCCTCGCCCAGCTTACGCAGGCTGTCCCCAAAGTCGCCGCCCCGAACGGCAGCATCGAGGAAGCCGTCAACGACGCCCATCACAGCATCCCCGCCGAGCTCATTAAATTCCTTCGTGACGTTTTTAAGCTCCACGGAAAGTCGCCGCTCAAGAGATACGGTTGTAAGCTCGTTCTGCTTTTGGAAAGCGTCCAGGGCCTCCGCAGCGATCTTCGCCGCGCGGGGGAACTCCTTAAACTGCGATACTATCCCGGCCAAGGCCGCCTCGTATTCGACATTGGAGAGCTTGCCGCTCTCGAACTGGCGCGAGAGTGAATCTAAAAGCTTGCTGATTTCAGAGGCTTTTATGTTTTGGAGTTCAGAAAACCGCGCTCGCCATTTGTCCGTCCCCTCCGTGAGCCCGGCGATCTCCACCTCAAGCAGCTTCGCATAATCGGCGGCGCTGAGGAGCCCCTCAGAAAATTTCCACGCGAGATTAGACCATTTCTCGCTGTATCCGCTCTCTGTTATTTGTTTTATCACGTCTTGCACGCGCTTCCATTTCTCAGAAAGCGGGTCGAGCCCTTCCAGCATCTTTTGGAGTTCAGGCACAAACGCCGCGCCATCTTTGTCGAGATACTTTATCTCATCCTGTATCTTTTGGAGTTTTCCGGAAAAGTCGGTATCGTCGATACTCAGGCGAAGGTCTTGCAGCTTCTTCCAGTCATCGGTGAGCGGCTTTGTTTTCGCCTGCATGGCGTCGATCTTGTCTATGTAGGCGTTGCCGTCCTCTTTGAAGTACTTTATACGGTCTTGAACATCCTGGACAAAAAGCTCTAGCGCAGACTTGCCGGACTTGGCCCCCCCACCACCGCCTTTTTTGCCGCCTTTGCTGCGACCGCCGCCTCCGCCGATTCTCGGCATTTTAGGCGTAGCCTTCACCGCTGAAACTATAGGGGCCGGGGTCTCGGCTGCATTACGCCGCTGTATCTCCGTTTCTAACGTCGTGATTTTCGCCCTGAGCTTTTCTGCCTGGCGAGCCGCAGCGGCTTCCTGCTCCGTGACAATAGCGCTTACGCCACGCTCACCAAACGCGGTAGCGCGCGCTACCATTGTCCACGTATCAACGGCCTGTGCCTCCAGCTTTATCAGCTCGCCGCGCAAATGAGCAAGCTCACTTTGCATATGCGCCGTACTGGTCTCCTGGAATTTTCCGTTCAGCCATTCCTGAGCCTCACGCAAATCTTCATAGGCTACGCGGGTTTTTTCACTTTCGTTTGCGTATGTTATTAGCGCTCCGACCGCAACCCCAAGCGACACAACCAGCCCGACAGGCCCAGACAACGCAATCCCAACGGCTTTTACCGCCCCCACAAGCGTTGTAAAGCTTGATATCAACCCACTCAACGCCACAAGAGCGGGCCCGGCCGCCACCACAAGCGCAGTTATTTTTACTGTGCTCTCATCGAGATCAAGTGAAAATTTCCCTATGGCGTCGCTGAGAGCCGGCATGTACTCTTCCGCCATGCTGACTAATTTTGTACCCAGCGGCTCAATCGCCATGGCGGCCTGATTGCCCAACATACTCCATCGCTCGCCGAAGGTCATCGTTTCCTTGGATGTCTCGGCAATCGTGCCGCTTGCAGTCCTGAGCGCGTCTACAAGCTCGGCTATCTCTAATTTTCCCTCTCGAATCGCGATGGTCAAATCTGCCCCGGCCTTGATACCGAACATATTTTTGCCGATATCAAGCGCCTCAGACATCGTTTTAGCGCTTTTAATCTGTTCGATAATGGCTATCAAGGCCTGCGAAGTATCGGCGACGCCCTCTTTGGAGAGGGCTACAAGAGCCTTAGAAAAGGACTTCATCGCCTGTTGCGCGTTTATTCCGGCTTTGTCCAGCGTCCCAATGAGCGCAATCGATTCATCGAGCCCAAGCCCGAGAGTACGAAGCGCTCCGCCAGAAGCGGTCACGCCCTGGGCTATTGCGTCCATCCCCATACCGGTTGCTTGAGAGGCAAAGAAAAGCTTATCGAGAACCTCCACGCCCTGGTCGGCTCTCATGTTCCAGTTGTTCAAGAGCTTGCCAAGGCTGGCGATCGTTCCGCCTAGGTCCGTTCCCATCATGCGGGAGGCGTCCAGGGCGGCCATGGAGAGCGTTTGTAACGTCTTCCCCGAGGCCCCGGTCATGGTGTTGAGGTCGGCTATGGCCTTTGCGCTGTCATCGAAACTCTGAGGCCCCAGAACAGCTATAGCTTTGAAATCATCCTGAAGCTCTTTCAGCGCGGCCCCCGCAGCGCCTGTCCCTACTTTTATCGTCCTGAATGCCTGCTCGACTTTGAGCCCGACGCCCATTGCCGTCGCCCGCAGCCCCATGAGTGGAGCCGTGACGATACTTATATTCTTTCCAAGGTCTTTTATTTGCTTGTTCGCGCTTTTTATCTTCTTCTCAAGTTGGCTCGTATCAGCGCCTATGAGAATATTGAGCTTGCCCGCAAAAGCCGCCATCTATCCCGCCCCCTTTCGTTTTCGCCGTTCTTCTTTCCATTCCTCGATAAACTGCGCCTTGCCAAGCACTCGTCCGCGCTTCCATATGCCCGCTATATCCTGCGGTGTGACGCGGCGCTTCACCCACAGGTTCATAATCGACGCCGTATGAATGGCCTGTTCGCGCCGTTCCATCCAAATACGGTATTGATGCGCCGCTATCATGTCAACTAGTTCGCCATTCGTGATGGTCCATAGTTCTTCCCGGCGCAACCCAAGAGGGCCGAGGGCATACAGGTACATGTCTTCACGCGCCCGCAGCCGCTCGGCCCTCGTTATTATGCGTTTTTTTCGCTATCCTCTTTCCCTTCGTCCAGAAGGATATAGCGCCGGAAGCTGTCTACAAGCTCGTTGACGCACTCCATAGCGATAGCTCGAACGGATACCCCGGCCTCGTCACAGAGCGCCCCAACGGCCTCGGGGGTAATGCTGCGCCGCTTCCCCAGCATACCGGCCCAAACGATTGCGCGAAGGTCAGAAAACTTCAGCTTTGTCCCCTTTTCCAATCGTTGAATGAGGCTGACGATGCTATCGTCCACCTCATCCTCAAGGGCGCAAATGGCGTTCTGGCCGTACTGGATTTCATACGGCTCTCCGCCTATGTTGATTATCCTCATGCGTTCACAACACCCTTCGTAATTGCCCCGGTCCCCTGCGCGGATACCGAAACCTGGATAGCGTCCTCGGTTGCTGCGGATACATCCCACTGCGTCACATATCCGGTTAGGATATACTCAGGATCACCGATGGAAGACCCCGCAGGCCTAATGTGGAAGGTCAGAGGCGTACCCCCCCACTGTGCGCTCTCTATTGCGGCGTCAGCAGTAGAATTTGCGGTATCAAAAAGGAGCGTGAAGGACATCGTTGCCTCGATCTGCCCCGGAAGGTACTCTTTCCACTCCGTCGAAATCGTGCTTACATCTATTGTATTTCTCGCTGTCGTCATGGTCCAGTCACGGCACGCCATTATCTGCGTCGGGGTACTGGAAATCTCCACCATCACAACGCTATTTTTTGAAGCCAATTTTGCCATTGTAATCACTCCATTCTGTTTATGTAGGTCCTAAAAACTAAAATGCCATGCATCCAATCCTCGTCCCTGAGTATCTGGAAGCTCTCGAAAATGTACACGTGATCGGCGTTCTCCATAGCCGCCTCAACCGCTTGTTCGATTTCGATCACTTGCGCCCGCCCACGGTAGGAGCTCCAAATATGCAGCCGGACCTCGACCCGGCGCTCCTCGTCGCTCATGACTCGACCTTCGCTGTCAAACGTATCACCGATGACGATATACGGCCCCGGCGTTTCTTCGCCGGGCATAAAATCAAAAACGCGCTCGCCGCCCAAAAGAGCGACCAGCGCGTCATCGCCCGTCAGCCGAGCGTAAACATCCCTATACAGCTCTGCCAGCCTCACGACACGCCTCCTCCATCGCGCGGCTCATTTTGTCGTACACCTGCGGGGCCTTCGCCGCCAATGCCGGCCCCATGAATGGTTGCGCCTCCATCTTCCGCGTCCCGTATTCCACCGCGAAAGCATAATACTCCTTGGAGCCTGCTTTTTGCTTCTTCGTGTTGCTCTTGCGCGTCCCGGCGTTGCGCGGGTAATCGGCCTCAACTTTCGCGGATATCCCGCGTTTGGGCATCCTGACCTTGATCGAAGCCTTGAGACGTCCGACCCCGGCTCCTTTACGCGGCTCGCGCGTTCCCATGGGGGCGCGTGTCCTGGCGTCTTCCGCTACCACCTCGGCCCCCGCCTTCACCGCCTCGCGCATCTTTTCCTGCACGATCTCGCCGCCGAAATCTTGAAGCGCCCGGATAACATCTTGCGCTCCTTCCAGGCGGCCATAGGCAAAGACGGCCATATCACCGGACCTCCGTCACGCAGTCGAGGATCAGCCAATTTGCGACGGGGCGCGTTGTCTTTACGACCAGGCGATCCCCGCGCCAAACGGCTATGTCGCCCTGTTGCACCTTCACCGCGCCGGGCCGGATGATGATCTCATGCGTCCGCAGGTCCCGCGTTTGATCGGCGATAACATTATCTCGGGCCTGAGTAACATTTACCTGGGCATACACGGCCCCGATGAGTGTTTCCGTCTCCGTGTATCCGCCCATCAGGTCTTTTGTTTTTTGCAGGCGGTAGAATCCCACGCGCTCAGAAAGAGCGCCCGCGCCGCTTGGTAGCGCCATGACCTCGCCTCCTTTCTCTTATTGCGCCGCAAGCCCACTCTAAAAAAGTCCCAACAACGCCACACACGACAGGAAGAAAAAGCCAAAATAGGAACTCAATAATTCTAGGGACGTCGTCGCCTTGGCTCGCGCAGCATCGAGAAAAGCATAGCAATAGCGAAAAACAGACAACCAAAAGTACAGAAGGCCCAGAGCCAAAAAAGGAAACACAACATAGCTACCCCCCCGTCGGGACGTTGCGGTCGAGCCAAAGAAGCTGACGCGCCGCCTCCGGAACGCCGCCGGTCTCCCTATGCTGATACCAGTTCGCCACCGTGAGCAGTATGGCCTGCTTCCAGGTCTGCTTTACCTCTGTGGGCTCTTCGCCCTCGGCGGCGACAAGAGCCGTATTTAGGAACCCCTCAGCCCATTGTCGCGCTGCCGTGATGTAGCCGGATATTAGCGCGTCATCTTCGTCAAACTCCACCCTCAGCTGGGTTTTTGCTTCTTCGAGCGTGACCGGCTCCGCTATCGGCATTCGCTTTCACCTCCGGGGCCCGTTTCGTGAACCCGTAAGCCTCCGCATATGCGGCGCAATCATACGGGACGTCATGCTCCCCTATCTCAAAATCCCGCCGTCTACACCCGTCAATATAGTAGGTAAAAGGCTTTGCGACGTTAATTTTTTTCGTCTCCATGATCTCACCCCCGCTAAAAGATTTGGGGGGCATAAGCCCCCCAATCGTCACGCCGTGCACTTCACAAACTTTACAGCCTCGCTATTGAGAATCATGTTCCCGACCCGCTTTGTCATGTAGAAGTTGACATAGGGCTTATTGGAATACGGGTCACGCAGCAGCCGAATCCCGGTCCGGTCCATGATGATGTACGCCTCGCGGAAGTCCCCGAACGCGATAGGAATCGCCCCGGCCCCGGCAGGCGGGAAGTCATCATTGTAGGTGTAGGGAAAGCCGAGGATGCTATTCGGCTCGCCGCTCTGAAGGCCGGGCTGCCACAGGTAGTTATTCTCGCTGTCCTTCAACTTGCGGATTGCGGCGAGGGTCTGACGGTTCATCATCCAGCGAGAGCGGCCATAGTACCGGCTCTTTAGCGCCGTGATAACGTCGATCAGCATATCCCCGAAGGCCGCGGAGGTCGCGGGAAAGTCCGCCGCAACGCCGGTCGCGATGTGCTCAAAGGTCCCAAAGGCCCGCGTATCATCGGCGGTCGCTGCCGTGGTCACGGTCAGAAGGCCCTTGGGCTGTTTGGTCCCGGTCCCGGAAGTAAACGCGATATTCTCCTGCTTCGCGAACTCACGCGCGGCGCTCTCCGCCAGCCACGCCTCCACGTCGAAGAAGATATCATCCAGCGCCTTCTGCGTCGCGGAGGGCTGGCAGTAGATTTCCCCGAACACGGGCGAGACGGTGCTGAGGGTCGGGGTCGCGGTCACGGGCCGCGCGTCGGTCTCACCGACCCAGCCCGTAGTCAGGCCGCCGTTGTCTACGAGCTGGATAATATCCTCGGTCCCGACCAGACGCACGTCGCAAACCGCGCGCATTGGGGAATCCGCACCCAGAAGGGTGAAGATTTCCCGATACATCTCCTGCGGCACGGCATACCCGCCGTCGGCGTCTACCCCGACCTGCACGGCCTTCATCTGAAGCTCGCCGAGCCCATCAGTAACGCCCTTGCGCACGAACTTCCCAAAGGCCGCCTTGTGCTCTTTGTTTGTGATATCCTCGGGCGTCAGGCTGCCCAATTCGGGACGGTTAGCCCGCGCCTCAAGCTCGCTCAGCCGCGCCTCGCGGGCCTGAAGCTCCGCCTCGATCTTCGCCAGCTTCGCCTCCAGTTCCCCCGCCTGCCCGCTGCTCTTCTTCAGCTCATCCAGCCGCGCGTCGTTTGCGCTCTTATACTCCTCAAAAGCGCCGCGAATGTTATCAAGAACCTTTTTGATTTCATCCATAGTGAATAACCTCCTAAACCGTTACAAAGTGTCACGCCTTGCCCCTGATAGATTCCAACAGGGCAACCGCTGCTTTTTTTGCTTCCTCCGCCTCTGCGTCCCGCAGAGAATCGGCGCGGACAGCTGCGATAGCAGCCTTCGCATCGGCTCTCGAATATCCGGCGTCCCGCAGGAAATTCTCAAGCCCTCTAATCGTCTTAACCTCGTCTACTACCGCCTTTGGATTAGCAGGGAAAGTGACGAGGGAGACTTCCCAAAGATCAATATCTTTCAGCACCCGAACGCGCCTGTTATCGCGGGTTTCCCATTCCCAAGCAAGAGGAAAAAACCCGATAGAAAGCCCGCGTATAGCGCGATTTTTTAGCAGGATATACGCCTCGCGCCCCTTTTCAATGTCCAACAAAAGCCGGCCCTCAAGCCAAAGCCCTATCTCATCCTCACGGATTCTCTCATATACGCCAATCGGCTCCGCGCTATCGTGCTGCCATAACATTACGGGCGTTTTCTTTTGCAGCGTCTCCGCAAACGCACCACGAACAATCACATCATCCCAATCATCTACGACGTCGAACACCGACCCATAACCGCTGAAATACCCTTCGTCATTGATCTCCTTGATCTCCATCGGGTAGCTCTTCCTGCTCAGTACCGGCATTCGTATCACTCCCTCCTGTATCATCTTCGTTGTCCACTCGCATATTAAGCGGTATAAGGTGGATATCCCCGCCCTCGTATGGATTCATGTCCTCCATCTCGCGGACCTCGTTCGGGCTTAACACGCCCATGTTAATTCCTTTCTGGTATGCGTCATAGCGGCTGTTTAGGTCGCCCCTTTGCAGTCCATCAATGTTGAAGCGCACCTCAAGCCCGCGCTCGCCGGTATCATCGATCAGGTCCCGCGCGATAGCCTGTTCCCAACGCCTCACCCACGGGAGCAGAGTATACCGGACATAGCCCATGGACATCTGTTCTATTCCGCTTCCCCAGCTTGTCGTTTTCTCCGTACTCTGAATCATAAACAGGGGAATACCAAAAATCCGCGCGATATCCTCCACCTGAAAGCGCCGCGTCTCCAAAAACTGCGCGTCCGCGTTCGTCATTGAAAGCGCCTCGAACTTCGTCCCCTGTTCGAGGATTGCCGTCGCGCCGCTGTTCTCACCGCTATAGGCCGATTGCCAGTTGGTCTTGAGGCGCTGGTATGCTTCCTCGGAGAGATTGCCCGGAATGCTCAGCACCCCGCCGGGCTTCGCGCCGTTCGCGAAGGTCGAGGCCCCGTGCTCTTGCGCCGCCAGTGTCAGCCCGATGGTCTCACGTTGGCAGGCTATCGGGGATATCCCCGTCACCCCATCCACGCTCCGATACATTACGTGGAATATCTCACGCTGTCCAACCGTTCTTGTATCTCCGTTTGCAAAGGTCACGTTGTATTCGAGTTCCCACGTGGGAAGCTGTCTGACGGATATCATCCCCGGCAACAGCGGCAAAAGCTCCACAACCCGCCCCACGGCGTCGCGGACCTTGTACGCGTAGAAATCGCCGCGAAGGCAAAGACAGAACATCGCAAGCTCGCGCCAGTTGAACGAGGTGAGCCACGGACACGGGCGATGCGCCAGAAGCCGATACACCCAGTTATCACGCTCTTCCATGCGCTCGCCGTCGAAGCCCCGATAGACCTTCACAGGAAGCTGCGCGACGCTCTCCGCCAGAAGACCCACGCACGCATACACCGCAGAACATTGCAGCGCCTTCGAGGGGGACACGTCTATCCCGGCCTTCGTTGGCATTCCGTACACCTGCGAAAGCAGCGCCGATAGCGCGTCCGCCGTAACGTTGCCCGACTTGTTTTGTCTCTTTTTCCTGCTTATCTCACTCACCCCCTACACGGTCAAAAGGCCCCGCGTCTCGTATACGCTCGTATTATCTTCCGCCTGAATCTGACGCGAGATAGCCATACAGAGTGCTACGATTCCATCTATCCTCTCGGCGCTTCTGGCCTTATCCGGCTTGATATTTTCGGCCGGGTCCATTGCAAGAACTACGTTCGCCGCCATCCAGCGGAGGACCGGGTTGCCCCCGTGCTTCAGCTCGCCGCTCATGATCTCGCGTTCAAGCTCCTTCGCCGCCGGGCTCAAGGTCTGAAATCCCTGTCTAACTGGCACAACGTGAAAGCCGTCCTCCTCAAGCTGAATCGCAAGCTGCGTCGCGTTCCATGGGTCATAGCCGATTTCGCGCAGCCCCTTAAATTCTGTCGCCACCTGCTTTATACGCTGTCTGATGTATTCATAGTCTATGACGTTGCCCGGCGTCGCCTCGACGTAACCATGACGCACCCACGCGGAAAAGGGCACGCGGTCCCGGCGCTCGCGCTTTTCCATCTCATCCTCGGGTATCCAGAACCAGCAAAGGGTATCACCCGTTCGGGGAAACTTCAGCACAAAGGCGGATATATCCGTCGTGCTAGAAAGGTCAAGCCCCGCGTAACACGGCTCTTTGCGCAGGTCTTCCAGGGGCGTCTGTTCACCGCAAGCCGCCCAGGCGTCCGGGTCTATCCAGCGCGTCTCCGCCTGCGTCCAGATGTTCATATGCAGCCGCAAGAAAGCGTTGAGCGCCGCCGGGGCCTCTTTCGCCTTCTTGATCTTGTCCCGCAAATCATCAAGCTTCACCGATATCCCGAGATTAGGATTTGCCTTAATCCAGACCTTCTCATCGGTGTAATCGTCTTCCTCATCGAGAGTAAAGATTATTCCGCAGAAGCTATCATCTTCGAGCGACCCGTCTAGCACCTTTTCCAAGTAGTCATGAAGCTCCCTACATATCCCCTGCCGCGATACGCCCGCCGTTGTGATGGCAAACATGAGAGGCTGCCGCCTCGCGCCCGTCGCCGTCTCTAGGATGTCCCACAGGTCCCGCGTCTTATGCGCGTGTACCTCGTCAATTATGGCCCCGTGAATGTTCAGGCCGTCTAAGCTGTTATAATCGCTGGAGAGCGGCTCGAACTTGCTATTTGTATCCAGTACGAACATGTTATCTGTCCGCACCGTGATAAACTGCTTCAACATGGCCGAGGCCCTTACCATCCTGCACGCCTCGCCGTGTACGATCTTCGCCTGATCGCGCTTCGTCGCCGCACTGTAGACCTCCGCGCCGGGCTCGTCATCCCCGTCGAGAAGATACAGGGCGACGCCCGCCGCAAGAGTTGATTTTCCGTTTTTCCTGGCCACCTCAAGATAGGATATACGGAACCTCCGCGAGCCGTTCTTTCGCCACCCGAACAGGACCCAGAGATACGCCTGCTCCCATGGTGAGAGCACGAACTGCTGCCCGCCCCACTCGCCCTTAGAATGCCGAAGGAAATCAAAAAAGCGGAGCACACGCTCCGCCTCAACTTCGTCAAAATATATCCCGCGTTTCGCGCCCTTCTTTAGGTCTCTTTCATGACGCTCGCAAAACAGCCTTACCCACTTGCACGCGCGCACCTTCCCGGCCAGAACGTCCGCAATATACTTCCTCGCGACGCGCCCGCTATTTTGCACGGAAGGCGGCATATTCGCTCATCTCCTTTTCCGTCTCCATGCCGGATATCCTTGTCCGCGCCGAGGGCGTAAGCCCAAATTGTTCTTCGTATTTCAACGCGGCCATGGAGTTATCTCGATGAACTTGCAGCATGGGGTTTTTGTGGACATTCCCCATCCCATCAACAATCGCCAACCCGTTACGCTTTATCAGCTCGTTTGCCTCATACACGAGGCGCAAATGATGCACGTACCTGACGAACGGCTCTATGTCGCACGGGCTCAAAATTTTTTTTGAGATAAGGAGATCAAAACTTTCACGCGCACGCGCCAAAACCGGCGCGGGCAAATGGTGCTGTAATTCCTCGGGAAACTCTACGCCTTGCGCGGTTTCCACTGTAAAACCTGCGCTTTTTTGGGTGTGATGCGACTTCGGGCCTAGCGCCCGCGTGGCCGCGTCTTTTGGCTTTGGCCCGCGTATTGCCATGGCCCGTAACCTCCTGAAACGAAAATATAAAAACGCTGAAATAGGGGGAAATCTAGCCGAGAC
>ODAI010675277.1_pt1 | contig 26097 bp, 22 predicted proteins | sample 1539321 | NCBI WGS metagenome assembly ODAI01 (sample SAMN02144231, study PRJEB22623) | gut metagenome | biome: sheep rumen | host: Ovis aries | place: New Zealand
CTCAGTGGAATTATCCAAATAATCATTCATGCATTCAAGATATGCCTCTTTGGGAACACCCCATTTCCCGTGAAACCATTCAGCTGCAATATCTTTTAATTCAGGTTTTTCTCTTAATGAAATATATGTATATTCGCTCATTAATAAATTCTCCTTACTGCCTTTCTCCAAGAGGTCTTTTCAAAGGAATACCTGCTCGGCGCGGGTATTTCTCCGGAGTAGCAGATACCTTATCGATAAAGATCAGGATACGGGTATTATCTGAGTGAGGAAGAATGAACTTCTCTATGGAAGAAACTTTTCCTCCCAGAATTTCAATAGCTTCACTTAAACCGGAAGAAATCTCTGCTTCGGAATCACCTTTATATGCTGCAAATCTTCCGCCGACTTTAACAAAAGGAAGACAAAATTCTGCAAGAGTCGAGAGATTAGCTACAGCTCTCGAAACACAGAGATCAAAACTTTCTCTATACTCCGGATCAGATCCAAAGTCTTCAGCTCTTCCGCATATTGCATTATCATTCTTCAATCCAAGCTTATCTGTCTCAGATTCAAAAAATCTTTTTTTCTTTTCGATGGAATCCATCAGAGTAAAAGAAATCTCCGGCTTCATAATACTCAAAGGTATACCGGGAAATCCTGCTCCGCATCCAAGGTCCAATGCAGTTTTGACATCACTGAGATCGGTGAACTTTAATAGAGATACCGAATCAATAAAATGCTTTACTGCAACATCATTCCATTCTGTGATATTGGTCAGATTAACTTTTTCATTATATGAGATCAGGTCATCATAAAAGGAACAAAAAGAATCAATCTCCTTATCGGAGATTTCGATTCCCATTTCTTTAATTCCTGATCTTAAGAATTCAATATCCATATTTCTAAGTTTCACGTGAAATATTTCCTTTTCTTCTGTCCCGGAACAGTCTCTTTGCCATACTGAAAATTGTTGCACCGAATATGGTTCCTATAGTATTCAGGATCAGATCATCAACCTCAGTAACTCCGGTGCCCCAGATATATTGGAGTATCTCAATGATAAGTGAAACCAAAAATCCGTAGAGAACAACCAGCCCCCATTTATTTTTCAGATTGAACTTTAAGAAAAATCCAAGAGGAACAAACCACGCAATATTACCGACAAACAGATATATAAAAGTTCCCCATACATGATGTTTTACCATCTGAACATAACCCTTAAAAAATTCAAGATTAAGAGTTCCGCCCATAAACGTTCCGCCGGATCTGAAAACAGTAAGTTTCAGAAGCGTGATAATATATATGATAAAACAGATGATACATATTACATGTAGTCTGTCAGTATTATTTTTTTTCTTGCTGCCAAACTTCATACATTAAATATTTAATAACGCTAGTTTTTATTAGATCGGTTGTATTTTTCCAGATAGATCGACAATACTGATATATCTGCCGGTGTAACTCCCGCTATTCTCGATGCCTGTCCGACAGAGATCGGACGAAACTCCTTAAGATGCTGTCTTGCTTCTATTCGAAGTGACTCCACATCATCATAATCGATATCCGATGGTATTGCCTTATTCTCTATCCTTCTGAATTCCTTAACCTGAGCCTGCTGCCTTGCAATATAACCTTCGTAACGAAGCTCGGTCTCTACCTGGAATATGACATTTTCCGGTAAAGGCTTTCTATCGGGATCGATAGGTGCCAGCGAATCATAGGATATTTCAGGTCTGCAGATCAGTTCAGCCAAAGTTGCCGCTGTCTTAAGTGGTGTACTTCCGAGACTCTCCAACAAATTCTGTACAAATGACGCTGCACCGACTTTAATGGATTTAAGCCTTTCAATTTCAGCAGCGATCGTCTTTTCTCTCTCACAGATTTCCGTGTATACTTCCTCGGAAACCAGTCCGACCCTGTATCCGTATTTTCTAAGACGAAGATCCGCATTATCCTGTCTTAGAAGTAATCTGTACTCGGCTCTGGATGTCATCATCCTGTAGGGTTCACGATTATCCTTTGTCACCAGGTCATCTATCAACACTCCAATATATCCTTCATCACGTCCTATGATGAGAGGCTCTTTTCCGAGTACTTTCATTGCAGCATTTATTCCTGCTATCAGACCCTGAGCCGCAGCTTCCTCATATCCGCTGCTGCCGTTAAACTGTCCTGCCGCAAAAAGTCCACTGACTTCTTTGAATTCAAGAGTAGGATAAAGATCCCTGGCATTGATGCAGTCATACTCTATCGCATATGCATTTCTTACGATCCTGCAATTCTCAAGTCCCGGAACAGTCCTATACATAGCGAGCTGAACATCCTCGGGAAGTGAACTGCTCATTCCGTCCACATAGACTTCGTCAGTATATAAACCTTCGGGCTCGATAAAAACCTGATGTCTCTCCCTGTCCGGAAACTTAACTACTTTATCTTCTATGGAAGGGCAGTATCTCGGGCCTGTTCCCTCGATGACACCCGCATAAATAGGAGATCTGTCGAGATTAGCCCTTATGATCTCATGAGTTTTTTCATTTGTATATGTAAGGAAACACGAAACCTGTTCTTTTTGGATAGATTCAGGATCCGTCGAAAAAGAGAAAGGAACTACTCTCTCATCCCCCTTTTGCTCTTCCATCTTGGAAAAATCAACGCTCTTTCCGTCCATTCTCGCCGGCGTACCTGTCTTAAACCTCCTGAGAGACAGATCCATCTTCCTTATTGAGTCAGAAAGATGAGTTGCTGCCTGCAATCCGTTCGGACCGGTATAAACGATCGATTCACCGGTAAGGCACCTTGCATTCAGATATGTTCCGGTGCAAAGTATCACGGCTTTTGCATTATATGTGGTTCCGGTGCCGGTTCTGACACCGGTTACCTTTAATCTATAGTTCCCCTCGGGATCACTTATCTCTTCCCAAATGAGTTCACAGACTTCTGCCTGCTTAATGGTAAGATTTTCGGTGCTTTCAAGGACTCTTCTCATCTCCCTTGAATACTCCGACTTATCAGCCTGGGCCCTTAAGCTGTGAACCGCAGGTCCCTTCGAGACATTCAGCATCTTGGACTGGATAAATGTCTTGTCGATATTATGTCCCATCTCTCCGCCAAGAGCATCTATCTCCCTTACGAGATGTCCTTTTGAAGATCCTCCGATATTGGGATTGCAGGGCATCATCGCGATACTGTCGACACTTACGGTAAAGATGGCCGTCTTCAAACCCAGTCTGGCACACGAAAGAGCGGCTTCGCATCCGGCATGACCGGCTCCGACTACCGCTACATCCATATCAAATTCCAGATTGTTTCTGGATATTCCTTCCATCACTTACCCATGCAAAATTCCGAAAAGATCCTGTCTACCAGGTCATCTTCCACGGATTCACCTATTATCTTGCCGAGCATTGTATACGCGCCCATGAGATCCGGAGTGTAAAACTCTTCACTCATGTCATCATCAATGCTCTGCATAGTCTTCAAAAGAAAATCTATAGCGGAATCTATGGATTCCTTATGACGGTTTCTCGTTATTATAGTTTCAGATGAGGAAGACATCCCTTCATTAAAGAATTTATCGCGTATAGCTTCCTTAAGTTCAATGGTACCGTTACCTTTAAGTGCGGAAAACTCGATAATATCCTTTATATCTACAGAAATCTCTCTTAATCTGTTTTTGATTTCTTCTATTCCGGTACGGCATTCAAGATCGCTCTTATTTAACAGAATTATCGATTCCTTATCCCTTGCCAGACCAAAAATATCATCGATATCTTCGGGAAGAACACTCGCCCCGTCAATTATATATATGATAAGATCTGCCTCATCGGCAGCTTTCTTAGATCTGTCTATTCCAATATTCTCTATAGCATCCTTCGTGCTTCTGATACCCGCCGTATCTATGATACGCAGTCCGACTTCTCCAAAAGAGATATACTCCTCGAGGGTATCTCTTGTAGTTCCCGCTATATCGGTTACAATAGCTCTGTCCTCTCCGGTGAGGAGATTAAGCACAGATGATTTGCCTGAATTAGGAGGGCCTATGAGAACAGTCTTTATACCCTCTCTCAGGAGCCTTCCTTCTTTAAATGAATCCGATAGCTCTTTTGCTTCTTTAAGTATAGCCTCGATATCCGATCTCAGCTCATCCCTGAATCCATCAATATCAAAATGTTCGGGATCATCAACTGCTGATTCGATAAAAGCACAGTCATGTAAGATCTTATCCCTCATTTTAGATATCTTTGCGGATAATGATCCTGTTAACTGCCCGGCTGACGCTTTAAGTGCTTTGTCGCTTCCTGCCGAGATGATATCCATGACAGCTTCCGCCTGAGAAAGATCAAGCTTACCGTTCAGAAACGCTCTTTTTGAAAACTCTCCGGGCTGCGCTATCCTCGCACCCCCGGAAATAACAAGCTCGAGAGCACGCCTTAAGATCAGCACTCCTCCGTGACAATTTATCTCAACAACCGTCTCTCCGGTATACGAATGAGGTGCTTTCATAACAGACACCAATACCTCATCGATGATCTTTTCATCATCAAAGAGGTATCCGTGTCTGATGGTATGTGAATCCATGCTCGCCACAAAGCCTGATCTATCGCGGTTTCTTACGATCTTATCCGTAATAGACCCGGCTTTGGGTCCGCTGATCCTTACTATTCCTATTCCTGCCTCCGATACTGCGGTCGATATCGCAGCTATCGTGTCTCGGCTCAGATCCATTTATTAATATCTTTTTCCGCGATTTTGGCGTGAATACTCAGGCTTAACGCCTTCCTTTAACTTTACTACCACATGTCTGTTGGGCTCTTCGCCGTCACTTGAAGTCTCAACATAACGATTATCCTGAAGAGCGGAGTGGATTATCCTTCTCTCATAAGGATTCATGGGCTCAAGCTCATAAGGCTTTCCGGTATTTCTTACTTTGTGTGCTACATTCTTTGCAAGGTTCTCAAGAGTTTCTTTTCTTCTCTCACGATAGTTCTCGGTATCAACCTTTACACGAATATACTCTTCCGTTCCTTTGTTTACTACCAGAGATACGAGATACTGAAGAGAATCAAGCGTAGCTCCCCTCTTACCTATAAGAAGACCCATCTCATCTCCTGAGAGCTCGATATCCATATTTCTCTGAGCCTCATCATATGCTATCTCAATCGATACTTCGAGGTTCATTGCATGGAATACATCCTCAAGAAATGCTCTTGCAGCACCCGATACATCTGAATCTTTGATCTTTGCGATGATAGTAGCGGGCTTTGATCCGAGACCGAGGAAACCGTCCCTTCCTTCTTCTACAACTTCATATTCGAGCTTATCACTGGTAACGCCAAGTTTCTGACACGCTTCAGTAATAGCATCCTGTAATGATTTTGCGGAAAATTCCTGACCTTCCATTTTATCTACCTTCCTTTATTGTTTGTTGTTTCTCTCGTTATAAGCTCTTACCATATTAGCCTTAGCAGCCATACTTCCCGGTGCTGCGGTAGTCTGTGATGAAGAAGTCTGTGAAGATGTATCATCATCGCTCTTACTCTCGGTAACCGGATTTACATATGATGCTTTTGACTGGATATTTCTGGTATTTACATTTGCATAAGCACTGAATTTTTCCTGCTGTGCCTTCATCTTCTCAAGCTTTTTCCGGCTCTTTTCCTTATTCTGATTGATGAGATCGTTGAAATCAATGCTGTCTATCTTCTTATTCATAATAACCTGAACGATACTTCTGATAACAGCATTTGCGATCCAGTAGATACCAAGACCGATAGGAAATGAGAATCCGATCCATACCGATAAGAGGGGCATCATGGTATTCATCATTTTCATCTGCTGAGCCATCGAATCACCCTGATCTGATGATTTCTGATCATTGGCAGCGGTAGGAGCGAGCTTGATTGAAAGCCACTGAGTAAATCCCGAAAGAAGCGGAACAAGGATTGCAGCGATCATAACAAGATAAGCTCCTGAAGCAAAGCTGCTCTTTATCGTATACCAGGGAGAGTTTCCGATATTCATTCCGAGAAAACTGTTATAAGTATCGATAAGTCCCTTAGAAACAACACTTCCGTCAGATGCGATCTGACTGAGGATCATATTTCCGTCTACGGATTTAAGTCCGGAAAGATCATAATGCTCTGCGATCTGAGCCATATCGGAAGTGGAGATCTTATTGAGTACATCAATAACTCCTTTTCCGAGATCTGCATCGAGATTCTTCTTATACATTGAAAGAGCACTCTTTACAGACTCAAGTTCGCTTGATCTTAAGAACTGTGCCTGGTCGGAAATGATAATCTTATCAGCAAGTATCTTAAAGATATTTCCTACTTTAGTAACATAAGCGGGTATATTTTGAATTACTCTGTACAGAGCAAAGAGAATAGGCATCTGAATAAGAAGATATGCACAGCTGCCTGTAGGTGAAGTGCCGTATTTTGCGTATACAGCCTGGGTTTCCGCATTCATAGCCATTGCGGATTCCTGATCCCTCTTTCCCTTATACTTATCCTGGATAGCCTTGAGTTCAGGCTGCATCTTCATCTGAAGCTTTGAGAATTTCTGTTGCTTATATGTAAGAGGAAGCATACAGATATTTACAAAGAGAGTAAAGAAAATGATGGCAAGACCGATATTAGGGATTCCTACCATATCAAGTAAGGTAAAGATTCCCTCCATGATCTTTCCGAGTATCCATACTATGTAACGGAAAATAGGGGTCGTATTCTGAGTTAAAAGAATATTTAAGTACATAAGACCTCCGAAAATGGGAGCGCCTTTATCTTACCGGATCATATCCTCCATGCGAAAAGGGGTTGCACCTGGCTATCCTATATGCAGCCATAGCGCCACCCTTAATAGCGCCGTACTTCTCTACGGCCTCCACCGCATAAGCGGAGCAGGTTGGATAGTACGGACATTTATATCTTTTCAAAGGTGATATATTCTTCTGATAAAAGCGGATTCCCGCTATAATAAACTTTTTTGCCATTTTAAGCTTTTAAAATCTTGTGCAGTCCGGCAAGATGGATAATGCTGTTTTTAACGTCGTCAAATCTGACATCCGATGCATTTTCCCTTGCGACTACAACGATGTCCAAACCACTATTGAACATCTCCTCAGAGAGTCTGTATACCTCTCTGACAAGTCTGGTAACATGATGTCTAACTACACTGTTTCCGACTTTTTTACTTACGCTGATACCGAGTCTGTTTCTGTCCGTGCCGTTCTTTCTGACATACATCACAAAAAACTTATTTGCGTAGGATTTGTGCTCCTTATAAACGGCCTTAAAGTCTTCGTTTTTTTTCAGCGATTCAGAATAGATCATTCTCATATAATATGAAAGAAGGTCACATTTTAATTAATGTGACCATATCTATCATACGGATATTTTCTTTCTTCCCTTAGCACGTCTGGCTGCAAGAACCTTTCTTCCGCCGGGAGTAGCCATTCTGGCACGAAATCCGTGAACTCTCGCATGAGATCTCTTTTTCGGCTGATACGTCATCTTCATGTGGCAGATACCTCCTTTTTTAGTATTTCCTAAATCTGTCAGAAAAGAGCAAAGGTTATTCTATAAAAAAAAAAGCCTTATGTCAAGCAAAATCGCATATTTACGGGCATTTTACATAACAAAAAAAATCCAAATATTCAGATAATTTGATTATCCACATCATTTTCCACAAAATAACATTTAAAATATAATATCCACATTTTGTTGATAATTTGTGGATAAATGTGTATTACCCCAATATATTGTTTAGGATTAATTTTTCACACTTTTAAATTTTTCCCAAAAACACGGGATTTAATACTTTTTATAACTTTTATCCACAAAATGTGACTTATCCGCATAAATTCAGTGATCACAGTTTATACTCCACTTTATCCACATAATTGTGGATAAATATGTACACTATTGTGGGTATAACTATAAATTGAATAATAAACTTAACTATAATAAAATATTAAAGCACGTTTGCAAAAGGAGAAAAGGTATGACTGAAATCAGCGATAATTGGGAAAAAATCAAGGAAAATGTGAGGACAGAGCACCATCTTTCTCAGATATCTTATGATGTATGGGTAAAGTCTCTCGAATATTACAAAACTGAGAACAATACCGTATATATCATCATTCCGTCGGATCAGACCCAGCATCTCAGCTATATAAAGAGTAAATTTACCGATTGCTTCAAAGTTCAGATTTCAGAGATGATCGGTAAGAGCATAGAAGTTGATTTCGTATTAAAGAGAGATGTCACCGACGAACCTGCTAAAACTCAGGAAATCAAGCCTGTAGCAGAACCGGCAAATCAGAATAATAATGACAATCTCAATCCTAAGTATAAATTTGAGACATTTATAGTAGGAAAAAACAACAACCTGGCTCATTCCGCTTGTCTTGCGGTAGCTGAGACTCCCGGAGAAGTATACAATCCCCTCTATATATATGGAGGGCCCGGACTCGGAAAGACCCACCTTATGCATTCAATAGGACATTTTATATTGGAACAGGATCCCAATAAAAAGGTCCTCTATGTAACAAGCGAAGAATTTACAAATGAAGTTATCCAGTCTGTCAGAAGCGGTAATGCAACATCAATGGCAAAACTCCGCGAAAAATACAGAACTGTGGATGTACTTATGGTTGACGATATCCAGTTCATTATAGGAAAAGATGCAACTCAGGAAGAATTCTTCCATACTTTCAATGCTCTTCATGAGGCCGGAAAACAGATAGTTCTTTCATCAGATAAGCCTCCTAAGGAGATCCAGACTCTTGATGAGAGATTTAAATCAAGATTCTCATGGGGATTAACAGTTGATATCCAGGCTCCGGATTATGAGACCAGAGTTGCTATATTACAAAAAAACGCTGAATATCAGAATATTTCTATATCCGATGACATAACAGAATATATCGCAACCAATATCAAATCAAATATAAGAGAGATAGAAGGTGCTCTTAATAAGATAGTAGCTCTTTCAAAACTTAAAAATACCGTTCCAAGCATGGAACTTGCTCAGGAAGCCCTTAAAGATATCATTTCACCCAATAAACAGGCAGCTCCCAGCCCTGAGATAATAATCGCAACGGTAGCTGATTTTTACAATATCAAGCCCGAAGATATAACATCTCAGTCAAGAAAACAGGAATTTGTTCTTCCAAGACAGATAGTAATGTACCTTTGCAGCAAAATCCTCTACATCCCTTACCAAAAGATTGCACAAATTATCAACAAAAAAGACCACACTACCGTTTTACACGGTGTAAAAAAGGTTGAACAGGAAATAAAGGTAAACGAAAGTCTGAGTCAGACTGTGGAAGAAATAGTAAAAAAAATAACTTCTTAACCTTCATTTTCACAACTTTTTTCATACCATTTTTTGGCTAAAAATGGTATAATAATTATGTTTTTCACAATATATACATGCCCTAATACTGATCCTACTGGATTAATATATTTTATGTATCATGGGCGCCTTTCGATAAAATAATTTTTGGTCCGGAGGGGATAACTTAATGAAATTTGTTTGTCAAAAAAGCGATCTTCAAAATGCAATAAATACTGTTTCAAAAGCAGTACCCAACAGAAGCACTTTATCGATCCTTGAATGTATTCTTTTTGAAGCAGATAAAAATACCGTATCACTTACCGCTAATGATATGGAACTTGCCATCAATACCAAATTTGACGGTCAGGTTTCCGAAAACGGAAAAGTAGCTCTCGATGCAAAATTCATTTCGAGCGCTATCGGCAAGCTTCCTAACGATGAAGTAAGCATTGAATGTGATCAGAATCTCATGACCGTTATCACCAGCGGCAAAGCTAAGTATGAAATTCCCGGCAAACCTGCTGATGAATTTTCAAGTATTCCCACAATAGAGAAAAATGAAAGCATCGTTATGAGCCAGATGTCTTTCAGGGATATTATTAAAAAGACCAGCTTTTCTATCATGGATAATGCTGATGACACTCCTGCCCAGCAGACTATGAGAGGTGAGCATTTTGAGATATTCGGAGATTCCATCAGAATGTCCAGTCTTGACGGTCACAGGATCTCGATATGCAGAGAGCAGCTCCGTGATGTATTTAAAGACAACAAGATGATCATTCCCGGAAAGAGTCTCAAGGAAATCGGAAAGATATTAAGCGGCGGTGCCGACGACAATGTAGATATCTCATACGACAATAATCATATTCAGTTTGAGTTTGACAGGACCATTATCATATCCAGACTTATCGACGGAAAGTTCTTTGATGTGGACAAAATGAACATCAAAGATTACGAAACAAAGATAAAAATAAACAAAAAGAGCCTTATAGACTGTCTCGACAGAGCTTCGATCCTTGTAAAAGAGGGAGACAAGAAGCCCATCGTCCTGGATATCAAGGATGGAAGCGTTAATCTTATGATCAATTCCGTACTGGGAAGCATGGATGAATCCATCGATGTGGAAAAGACCGGAAAAGATCTTATGATAGCTTTTAATCCCAAGTTTCTTCTTGAAGTAATGAGAGTCATTGATGATGAAAATGTGGATATGTTCTTTGTTAACTCAAAGGCTCCCTGCTACATCAAGAATTCAGGTGAGAGCTATGTATACGTAGTTCTTCCCGTTAACTTCAATACCGTATGATCACTTTTAAAATAAAAGATGAACATATAAAACTCGGCCAGCTGCTTAAAGCAGCCGGTTTGTCCGAATCCGGAGTCGACGCAAAGTTTGCTGTTCAGGACGGACTTGTAAAAGTAAACGGTGAAACGGAAATGCAGCGCGGAAAAAAGATCTTTCCGGGTGATATTGTTGAGTTTAACGGTGAAAAAGTACAAGTAACCGGCAGTGATGTTTTATGATAATCAAGAGCCTTGAACTGGAAAATTTCAGAAACTACGGGACTCTTGAGATCAGTTTTGATCCCGGAACAAATATCCTTTACGGTGATAATGCTCAGGGAAAAACAAACATACTTGAAGCGATATATCTTGCTTCCACTACCAAATCTCACAAGGGAAGTAAAGATAACGAGATCATAAATTTTGAAAAAGATGAGAGTCACATCAGGATGATCATCGATAAGGACGGAGCAGATACCAGGATTGATATGCATCTGCGCCGCGGCAAATCAAAAGTGATCTCTATAGATCTTCAGAAAAAAAAGAAAGCATCCGAACTGCTCGGATTGTGTAAGGTTGTAGTATTTTCTCCTGAGGACCTCAGCATCATAAAAGAAGGTCCTTCAAACAGAAGAAGATTTGCCGATATGGAATTGAGCCAGCTTGATTCTTTTTATCTCTACAATCTCAGTCATTACAACAAAATAATCGATCAGCGTAATCAGCTCTTAAAAGATCTCTATTTTCAGCCGCATCTCTCCGAGACTTTAAACATATGGGATGACCAGCTTGTAAGCTACGGCAGCAAGATTATAGAGAGGCGCAGACAGTTTGCAAACCAGCTAAAAGAGATCATTACAGATATACACTTAAAACTCTCCGGAGGAAAGGAACATCTCGATATCATATATGAGCCTGATGTTACTGAAGAAGACTTTGCAAAAAGACTTCAGGAGAATCTTGAGAGAGATAAGAAAAACAAGACTACATCCGTCGGACCTCACAGAGATGATTTCAACTTTACGATAGGCGGTATAGATATCCGCAAATTCGGATCTCAGGGTCAGCAGCGTACAACAGCTTTATCACTTAAGCTCGCAGAAATAGAACTTGTAAAAAAGATATCCGGAGAGAATCCTATCCTTCTTCTTGATGATGTACTTTCGGAACTCGACGGAAACAGACAAAATTTTCTTCTCGATGGTCTCGGAGACATACAGACGATACTTACCTGTACGGGACTTGAAGATTTTGTTAACGAGAGATTTAAGATCAATAAAGTATTCAGAATAGAAAACGCATCTGTAACACAGATGTCTGAAGAATAAGACATAAATAAGTGAGGAAAAATGAGCGAGGAAAACACTAACAACACAGCCGTGACCAATGAATACGGCGCCGATCAGATCCAGATACTCGAGGGACTTGAAGCAGTAAGAAAGCGTCCCGGAATGTATATCGGAACTACGGCCAGCAGAGGACTTCATCATCTTGTTTATGAGATAGTTGATAATGCAGTTGATGAGGCACTTGCAGGATTCTGTAACAGGATCGAAGTAATCATCAATCCTGACAACTCCGTAACGGTCATCGATAACGGAAGAGGTATTCCTGTCGGTATCAACCATAAAGCAGGTATCCCCGCTGTTGAAGTTGTATTTACCATACTTCACGCCGGCGGTAAATTCGGCGGTGGCGGATATAAAGTATCCGGAGGACTTCACGGTGTAGGAGCATCTGTTGTTAATGCACTTTCCGAGTGGCTTGAAGTAGAGATAAAGCAGGACGGCAAAGTATATAAGCAGCGCTACGAAAGAGGTCATGTATTATTCCCTCTTAAAGAGATAGGAGAATGTCCCAAGGAAGAGACCGGAACCAAAGTTACATTCCTTCCCGACAAAGAGATATTTACAGAGACGACAGTCTATGATTTTGATGTATTGAAATTGAGACTTCGTGAGATGGCATTCCTTACCAAAGGACTCAGGATCATCCTTCGCGATGACAGATCATCTGAGCAGGCCCATACCGAGATGACCGAGAGTATGATCGAGGAAGCAAAGGAAGCCGCAGAAGGAAAAGAGTTAGAAGAGTCCCAGATCGGTAAGCTTCTCGACAGAGCTCATGAAGATGCACTTATCGATGAAGAGCTTGCAAAGGAATCATCCGATCAGAAGGATTTAACGGAACAGAAAGAAGTAAAGCAGAATCTCAGAAAGAATCGTATTCTCGAATTCTATTATGAGGGTGGAATCAAAGAGTATGTTACTTACTTAAACCGCAGTAAGGAAGCACTCTATCCCGATATACTCTATTTTGAAGGAGAAAAGAACGGAGTATATGTTGAAGTTGCATTCCAGCATAACGATTCCTACAACGAGAGCGTATTCTCATTCGTAAACAATATCAATACTCCCGAAGGAGGAACTCACCTTCAGGGATTCAGAAATGCGATCACCAAGACCTTTAACGACTATGCTCGTAACAGCAAGATGTTAAAGGATAACGAGCCCAACCTTTCCGGAGAGGATATCAGAGAGGGACTCACTGCGATCATCAGCGTTAAGATCGAAGATCCTCAGTTTGAAGGACAGACCAAACAAAAACTTGGAAACAGTGAAGCAAGAGGAGCTGTCGACAATATAGTATCCGAAAAGCTCACTATATATCTTGAGCAGAATCCTTCAGTTGCAAAAACAATCTGCGACAAGTCCATACTTGCACAGCGTGCAAGAGAAGCAGCCAGAAAAGCGAGAGATTTAACCAGAAGAAAGACTGCTCTCGAAGGAATGGCTCTTCCCGGAAAGCTTGCTGACTGCTCTGATAAGGATCCCAAGAATTGTGAGATCTATATCGTTGAGGGAGATTCTGCAGGCGGAAGTGCAAAGACTGCCAGATCAAGAGCAACTCAGGCTATCCTTCCTTTAAGAGGAAAGATTCTCAATGTAGAAAAAGCCCGTCTTGATAAGATCTATGCTAATGCCGAGATCAAAGCAATGATCACCGCATTTGGAACAGGTATCCATGAAGATTTTGATATCAGCAAACTTCGCTATAACAAGATTATCCTTATGACCGATGCCGATGTAGACGGAGCACATATCAGTACGCTGCTTCTTACATTCATATACAGATTTATGCCCGAGCTTATCAAACAGGGACATGTATTCCTTGCAAAGCCCCCTCTATATAAGCTTGAGAAAAATAAAAAGGTCTGGTATGCATACAGCGATGAAGAGCTTGATTCCATTCTTTCCGAAGTAGGACGTGACCAGAACAACAAGATCCAGCGTTACAAGGGACTCGGAGAGATGGATGCCGAGCAGCTCTGGGAGACCACTATGGATCCCGAGAGAAGGATCCTTCTCAAAGTCAATTACGACGAAGAGATGACCTCGGAGATAGACCTTACATTCACTACTCTCATGGGAGACAAGGTTGAGCCCAGAAGAGAGTTTATCGAAGAAAATGCCAAGTTTGTAAAGAACCTCGATATCTGACAGACACACCTGATAGAAACGGAGTTTTACTTTAATGGAAGACACAATTTTTGACAAGATCCAGGAAGTCGACCTCAAAGAGAGGATGGAGACATTCTATATCGACTATGCGATGAGCGTCATCGCAAGCCGTGCGCTTCCTGATGTAAGAGACGGACTTAAGCCGGTACAGAGACGAGTACTCTACTCAATGATAGAGCTTGGAAACTCGCCGGATAAGCCGCACAGAAAGAGTGCCCGTATCGTCGGAGATACGATGGGTAAATATCACCCTCACGGTGACTCTTCCATCTACGGATCTTTGGTAAATATGGCTCAGGACTGGTCAATGAGATATCCTCTCGTAGACGGTCACGGAAACTTCGGTTCGATGGACGGCGACGGCGCCGCAGCAATGAGATACACGGAGGCAAGACTTTCCAAGATCAGTATGGAGATGCTTGCCGACATAAACAAAAATACCGTCGACTTTGTTCCCAACTTTGACGACACCGAGAAAGAGCCCGTTGTCCTTCCTGCCAGATATCCCAATCTTCTCGTAAACGGAACCACAGGTATCGCGGTAGGTATGGCGACCAACATACCTCCTCATAATATGCGTGAGGTTATAAATGCAGTTGTAAAGATCATCGACAATCGTGTAAATGAGGACAGAGAGACATCCATCGAAGAGATCATGGATATCATCAAAGGTCCCGACTTTCCCACCGGAGGTATCATCCTCGGAAAGAGAGGATGTGAGGAAGCATATCGCACCGGACGCGGCAAGATCAGAGTACGTGCCGTTACCGAGATAGAGACTCTTCCCAACGGAAAGAGCCAGATAGTAGCTACAGAAGTTCCTTACCTTGTAAACAAGGCAAACCTCATCATGAAGATCGCTGAGCTCGTTAAGCTCAAAAAGATAGACGGCATCACCGACATCAGAGATGAGTCCAACCGTGAAGGAATCAGGATAGTAATAGAGCTCAGAAAAGATGCAAATGCAAATGTCATCTTAAATCAGCTCTACAAGCACACCCAGCTTCAGGATACATTCGGTGTGATCATGCTTGCGCTTGTAAATAACGAGCCCAAAGTCATGAACCTCCTTGAGATGCTCATCTATTACCTGAGACATCAGGAGGATGTAATAACCCGTCGTACCAAATACGACCTCAACAAAGCCGAGGAGAGAGATCATATATTACAGGGTCTTCTCAAAGCACTCGACTTTATCGATGAGGTTATCTCTATAATCAGAGGCAGTGCGAACACTCAGGAAGCAAAGGAAAAACTCATCGCGAGATTTGAGCTTGATGATGTTCAGGCTCAGGCTATCGTTGACATGAGACTCCGTGCTCTGACAGGTTTGGAAAGAGAGAAGCTCGAGAATGAACACGAAGAGCTTGTAAAGACCATCGCCGAACTGAAAGCAATACTTGCGGATGAGAAACTCCTTCTCGGTGTTATCAAGAAAGAGATCACTGAAGTATCAGACAAGTATTCCGATGAAAGAAGAACCACCTTTGGTGTGGACGACAGCGATATCGCAGATGAGGATATGATCCCTCACGAGAATACTGTAGTCGCTATGTCCAGCATGGGATATATCAAGAGAATGAGCGTTGATAACTTCAAGGCTCAGAACAGAGGAGGAAAAGGCATCAAGGGAATGTCCACGATAGAGAACGACTATATCGAGGATCTCCTTATGACCACTACCCACCATTACCTCAACTTCTTTACCAACTTCGGCAGAGTATATCGTCTCAAAGCTTACGATATACCGGAGTGCAGCAGGACTTCCAGAGGTGTGGCTATTGTTAACCTTCTCCAGCTTAATCCCGATGAGAAAGTAACCGCTATCATTCCTATCTGGGACTACAACGAAAAAGGCAAGAACCTCTTCATGGTCACCAAGGCCGGAATCGTTAAGAAGACAGGACTTTCCGAATTTGCAAATATCAGAAAGACCGGACTTGCAGCGATCAATCTCGTTGACGGAAACGAACTTATAGAAGTTAAGATCACCGATGAGAACAGCGAGATAATGCTGGTAAGCCGTCAGGGAATGTGCATCAGATTCAAGGAGACCGAGGTAAGAGCTACCGGAAGGACCAGTATGGGTGTCATCGGTATGAACCTCACACCCGGAGATGAAGTGGTAGCGATGCAGCTCTCGAGCCAGGGTGATTACCTCACATTCTTCTCTGAGAAAGGAATCGGAAAGAGGACACTTACTTCCGAATTCGGCGGACAGCACAGAGGAGGAAAAGGACTCAAGTGCTATAAGATAACCGACAAGACCGGAGATCTGATGGCAGCCAAGGCAGTCAAGGGTGATGAAGAGATCATCATGATGACTACCGGCGGAGTACTTATCAGAATAAGAGTAGAAGATATCAAAGTTCTTAATCGTATCACTTCCGGAGTCAAGCTCATGGGACTCGGAGACGGAGAGATAATAGCACAGGTTGCCAAAGTAAGAGACAGAGTATCCGATGGTCAGAAGGAATATGACAGTGTAGAGGCCGGAGAAGAGTCACTTACCGAAGTCAACGAACAGATTATCTCCACACTCGAATCACACGAGTCCATGGCAGACGATGATGAGGAAGAAGAAGACAAGACCTTTAACGAAGGAAATGACGGAGACGATCCTTCAGATGAATAAGGGATGACATGAACCTTCCGACACCCGAAGATCTTAAGAGATTCGAAGCTGCCAGAGAAAAGATAATAGGCCTGGAGAGACTGCGTCCGGGGATAGGCACACTCTCCGAAAAGACCGTTCATGCGGTTGTTAAGAATTTTATCGAGCCGGACGACGAGAAGCACGAGATTCCCGTCGCCGGCTTTGTTGCCGATATACTTACGGATGCATCGGGGTACGAAGAGATAATAGAGATCCAGACCCGTGCCATGTACAAGATGAAGAAAAAGCTCGATACATTTCTCCGGATGTATCCCGTTACCATTGTCTATCCTATACCGAGAGAGAAGAAGCTCTGCTGGGTGGATGAAGATACCGGTGAAGTATCAAAGCCCCGCAAGTCCAATAAAAAGGGAACGGACTATGTAGCGTTTTCCGAAATATACGGACTTAAAGATTATCTGCTTCATCCGAATATCCGCTTCAGACTTCTCTTTATGGATATGACGGAGTACAAAATCTTAAACGGATACGGACCTTCGAGAAAAATCCGTGCCGAGAAGTACGACCGTATCCCCGAATCACTGATAGGATGGACGGATCTTAGCTGTCCCGAGGATTATATGCAGCTTATCCCTGCCGATCTGCCGGATGAGTTTAAGGTTGATGACTTTTCCAGGAGTACAAAATTGAGACGTGATGAAGCGGGTATGGCAGTACAAATACTTCGCACAGTCGGTGTGATAGAGAAAATAGGAAAAGATAAAAGAGCTTACGTATACAGATGTAAGTATTAAGAAATAAAATGAATCAGAAAGTTTTAAAAACACTTGAATATGATCGCGTCATAGAGATGCTTACAGCCGATGCGGATTCTGCACCGGGTAAGAAAAAGTGCGCCGAACTGGTCCCTTCGATCAAGATGGACGAGATACAGCGTACCCAGAAGGAAACATCCGATGCCGTATCGAGGATACTGAAAAAAGGAAATACATCCTTCGGAAACAATAAGGATATTTCTTTTCAGATCAGATCACTCGAAGTCGGAAGCAGCTTGAATGCAGAGGAACTCCTTAATATCGCAGGAATACTTGAGAATGCAGGCAGATTAAAGGAGTACGGTTGCAAAGAGGATCCCGATCTTCCTGATGATTCGCTTGAAGGATTGTTTTCACTTTTGTACCCTCTGCCTTCCGTATCCGGAGAGATAAGAAGATGCATTATATCCATCGATGAGATCGCGGATGATGCGAGCGCTGCGCTCAGGGATATCAGACGCAAAATAGACAAGACCGGAGAGAAGATCCATTCACAGCTTATTTCTATGGTAAACGGTTCGTATCGCACTTACCTTCAGGATGCTGTCATCACTATGCGCGACAACAGATATTGCATACCTGTTAAAGCAGAGTATAAATCTCAGGTTCCCGGTATGGTGCATGACCAGTCATCGACCGGATCGACATACTTTATCGAACCCGCGGCAGTAGTATCACTTAATAACGAATTAAGAGAGCTTGCGATCAAAGAGAAAGAAGAGATCGAGAAGATACTCTTTGATCTGTCAATGCAATGTGCATCACATACCGAAGAGCTTCATTCAGATATGAAGATAATGACGGAGCTCGATTTTATCTTCGCAAGAGGAAGACTTGCGCTCGAGATGAATGCCTCTATGCCAATGTATAACAGGAAGCATTATCTCATACTCAAAAAAGCAAGACATCCTCTCTTAGACAAAAAGAAAGCCGTACCCATAGATGTTAATCTCGGAAGAGAATTCGATATGCTTGTCGTTACCGGTCCAAATACCGGTGGTAAGACTGTATCGTTAAAAACCGTAGGTCTGCTGTGCCTGATGGGACAGGCCGGACTGCATATACCTGCGGGAGACAGATCCGAACTCTGCATATTCAATGACATCTATGCGGATATAGGAGATGAGCAGAGTATCGAACAGTCACTTTCGACTTTCTCATCCCACATGGTGACAATAGTTGATATATTGAAAAATGCTGACAGACATTCTCTGTGTCTGTTTGACGAACTCGGTGCAGGTACCGATCCTGTCGAGGGAGCGGCACTTGCGATATCCATTCTCGATCATCTTCACAAGCAGGGTATCAGGACGATGGCGACTACCCATTACAGCGAGCTTAAGATATATGCTCTTTCAACGGAAGGAGTGGAGAATGCAAGCTGTGAATTCAATGTTGAGACGCTCAGCCCGACATACAGACTTCTCATAGGTATACCCGGCAAGAGTAATGCTTTTGCCATATCCGGCAAGCTTGGATTATCAAACGAGATAATCGAAGATGCCAAGACGAGGATATCCTCCGAGACAGAGAGTTTTGAAGATGTCATCTCCGACCTTGAGCAGTCAAGAGTCTCCGTCGAGAATGAGAAAAAAGAAATAGCCGAATACAAACAGCGTATCAAGTCACTCGAAGAAGCTCTCAAGAAAAAGAGTGACAAAATGGATTCCGCAAAGGACCGTATACTTCGCGAAGCAAACGAAGAAGCAAGAGCGATCCTTCAGGAGGCTAAGCAGGTAGCGGATGAGACTATCCGTGAAATGCAGAAAGCAGGACAGACTGCCGGATTAAAGGAGCTTGAAGAGAAGCGCAGCGACGTCAGGGACAGGATCAGTTCCAAAAATGAGAAGCTCGCATTTAAGGCAAAAGATGCAGGAAAAGGAAAAAGATCCGATGCTGTAGATCCTGAGAAGCTTGATAAGGGAGATGCCGTACATATAGTATCCATGGATATGGACGGAACCGCACTCGATAAGCCCGATGCCAAAGGCAATGTATATGTACAGTGTGGAGCCATGAGGATCCAGGCAAATATAGCGGACCTTCGCATTTCAAAAAAGCAGGATGACGATAAGGGGCATTCGTCTCACGGACAGCTCCGCATGAGCAAATCACTCAGTGTATCCACCGAGATCAATCTTCTCGGAATGCGTGCCGATGAAGCTATATCCGAAGTGGAGAAATATCTGGATGATGCATATATAGCACATATCTCTCCGGTGAGGATAGTTCACGGCAAGGGAACCGGCGCATTGAGAAAGGCCGTTCACGATCTGCTGAGGCATCAGAAAAATGTAGAGAGCTACAGGCTCGGAGAATTCGGTGAAGGAGACGCCGGAGTAACGATAGTATATTTCAAATAATACTTTTATCGGAGGATAAGAGAATGATCGGAAAACAAAAGATACTCATAGTCGATGATGACAATAATATTGCAGAGCTTATCTCCCTGTATCTTGTAAAAGAATGTTTTGAGACAGCGATAGCGGGAGACGGAGAAACTGCTCTTTCAATGTATGATTCCTTTGCACCCGATCTCATACTTCTCGATATCATGCTTCCCGGTATCGATGGATATCAGGTCTGCAGAGAGATCCGCTCCAAACATCAGACTCCGATCATTATGCTGTCAGCAAAGGGAGAGGTCTTTGACAAAGTACTCGGACTTGAGATGGGTGCCGACGATTATATGGAAAAGCCCTTTGATTCCAAAGAGATGGTAGCCAGAGTAAAGGCGGTACTCAGAAGATACAATACTTCGCCTGTGCAGGAAGTAGCAGAGACTCCTTCAGACTGTGTGAGATTTCCGGATCTCGAGATCAATCTTACCAACTACACTGTCGTATGCATGGGCCAGAATATCGATATGCCGCCCAAGGAGCTTGAGCTCCTCTACTTCCTTGCATCGTCGCCCAATCGCGTGTTCACGAGAGACCAGCTCCTCGACAGGATATGGGGATATGAATACAGCGGAGATACGCGTACCGTAGATGTACATATCAAAAGACTCCGTGAGAAGATGGGAGATCATGAGAAATGGCGCATCTCAACCATCTGGGGAAAAGGATATAAATTCGAGACACTGTAATATATGAAGAAAACACTTTATCCTAAAATCTTATTGGGATACCTCATATTCGGGATAATCGGATTTGTAGTAGTATCGGTATTTGTCCCCAATATGGCCAGGAAATATCTCACCGGAGAAAGAGCGAGTTCCCTCTACTCGGAGGCGAACCTTATTGCAGGCAGCTATGCAGGAGGACTCTATACCAGCGAAGCATCCCTTGAGACAGTTGCTCTTCAGCTCAATGCACTCTCCGTATATATGGATTCGGATATCAGAGTCGTCAATCCTTCGGGACGTATAGTCCTCGATACCACCAATCACAACTCTCTGATAGAGGAGACTGTGATCGCCGGTTTTGACCCGGCGGTAAGCAGCGGATCATATTATATAGTGGACAGATTCTTCAGCATGTACGAAAAGGACATGCTTACCGTTATCGCTCCGATCACATCCGGGTATACCATACGCGGATATGTTACTATTCACACGGATATGGATGATATCGAAGCAACAGTCAATCATATGCTCAGCATATCTTATGTGGTGCTGGTCATACTCTTCATCCTTTCGCTTATCATACTTCTCTTTTTCACCTATCTTGTTTACATCCCGCTCCGCAAGATAACCAGAGCGGCAGAGCAGTATGCGGAGAGTAATTACCATTATGAATTCGAAGTCGACAGCGAGGATGAGATGGGATATCTGGCTGCATGTCTTCAGTTCATGTCCAAGACGATAGCGGGTCAGGAGGATGATCAGAAAAAGTTCATCGCAAATGTGTCGCACGATTTCAGATCACCTCTTACTTCCATCAGAGGATACCTCGAAGCTATGATAGACGGAACGATCCCTCCCGAGCAGCATGAGAAATATCTGGGTATAGTACTTAACGAAACAGAGAGACTGACAAAACTGACCAACGGTCTGCTCACTCTCAATAATCTCAATACCAAGGGTATGCGTCTCGAGCTTAAGGACTTCGATATCAATGCTGTTATCAGAAAAGTAGCTGCATCTTTTGAGGGAACATGTCGCAAGAAGAATATGAATATCGAACTGGAGCTTACAGGAGATGAGCTGTATGTACATGCGGATGTTGACAGGATCCAGCAGGTGCTATACAACCTCACGGACAATGCCATCAAATTCAGCAATAGCGACTCGGTAATTAAGATCGAAACCAACGTAAAGAAAAATAAACTCTTTGTATCAGTCAAGGACACAGGTGTGGGTATACCGAAAGAGGACCTCAAACAGATATGGACCAGATTTTACAAATCCGATTCTTCAAGAGGAAAGGATAAGAAAGGAACAGGACTTGGTCTTTCCATAGTTAAAGAGATAATCAATGCACACAACGAAAACATCAATGTAATAAGTACCCAGGGAGAGGGAAGCGAATTCATCTTCTCACTTGCTCTGGCCGAAAGCGAGATCTGAGATGGAAGAAGATAAGAAGCCTATAATAATAGAAAAGAAAAAGAAGAAAAAGATCAACGGATACAAATTTGGAAGAAGATCTCTCATGACGCTCACGCTGGGGATCATGTTCGGCGGAATTGCTGCTGTGACATTTACTCTCCTGCAGCCGGTCTTTTCCGGTATCATTTCTCCGGAACCGGAAAGTAAGCCGGGCGTAGTGACATTAAAGACCGATGAAAACGAAATGTCTCCGGAGGAGATGCTCTCCGACTATATGCAGCAGCAGGCGCAGCTCGAAGAGAGTAATTATGAAGCAGTGGAAGTACCACTGACCGAGGAGCAGATAGGAAGCATATTGGCCAGAGTATCTCTTGATCGCAATAACTATCGCCAGATATATTCCGCACTCGGAAATTATATCAGAGAGATGGGAAGATGTATCGTAACGATAGATGTAATCAAATCGGATGAGGACTGGCTGAGCCCAGTCAGTGACAGCCGTCAGACTTCGGGACTAATCGTAGCCGAAAACGGCGTGGAACTCCTCATACTTGCAGACGGAAGTCAGCTGCGTGAAGATGCGGAACTGAAGACATCGATCCTTGGAGGAGAAAACATCCCCGTTACGATCAAAGAGAAAGATCCCTCCACTGGACTCGTTATTTTGGCTGCCGCATTAAATACTCTTCCCGATACGGTGAGAAAAGATCCTCCAATCGCAGTATTCGGTTCATCGAGTTATGTTGTTGCGGGTGCTCCCGTTATCGCTCTTGGAAGTCCTCTTGGAAATGCGGGATCTATTGGATATGGAATGATCAACAGCCCTCGTACTGTAGTCTCTTTGGATGACAGCCAGATGTATCTCGTACAGACAGATATAGGCGGTGGTAATGCAGCGAGCGGTGCGATCTTTAATTTATCCGGACAGGTAATAGGTATTATTGCCGATACCAAAACGGCAGGAGGAAGAGACGGGCTGGTCTGTGGCTATGGAATATCCGAACTCAGAGAGAGAATAGAGAGAATGGCCAACGGAGAAAACATTGGATACCTCGGGATAACAGGTACCGATGTAACGACAGATGCTCATAATCAGCAGGGTATTCCGTATGGCGCATATGTAAAGAGCGTGGATATCAATTCACCTGCAATGCTTTCAGGAATCCAGACCGGAGATATAATTGTCAGATTCGGTAATCGTGAGATAATCAACTTTACGGATTATGCAGAGGCATTACTGCGAAGTGACCAGGCTGAAGAGATAGAGATCAGGCTCCTCAGAGCATCACAGGGAGAGTACAAATCCATAACAGTTACAACGACAGTGGGAGAATAGAAAGGAATTATAATGCAGTACCTGAAGGAATTAAGAGAAAGCGAACATGTAAAGTGCATTTATCTTTGCAAGTCAGTCACAAATGCCGTGACCAAGAACGGAAAGGATTACCTTAACCTTGTGCTCATGGATAAATCAGGAAGTCTTGATGCCAAGATCTGGGATCCCGGTGATCCCGGAATCGATGAGTTTGATAAGCTTGACTTCATAGAAGTTACCGGAGATGTTACCAGCTTTAACGGAAATCTCCAGCTGAATGTTAAGCGTGCACGCAAAGCATATGAAGGAGAATATGATCCGTCAGAATATCTTCCTCAGAGCAGTAAGGATATCGAGAAGATGTACGAGGATCTTAAGAAACATATCGCATCCGTAAAAAACGAGTACTACAGAAAACTGCTGGAAAGCTTTTTTGTGGATGATGAGGAGTTTATAAAGAGATTCAAAAATTCATCAGCGGCAAAGAGCGTACATCACGGATTTGTCGGAGGACTGCTGGAGCATACTTTAAGCGTTACCAATTTCTGTGATTACATGAGCAAGGCATATCCTTTTCTTAAGAGGGACCTCCTTATCACGGCAGCTATCTGCCATGATATAGCCAAGACCAAGGAATTCTCTCCGTTCCCTGAGAATGATTATACCGATGACGGTCAGCTCCTTGGTCATATAGTCATGGGCTCACAGATGGTAGGAGAGAGAGCAGCCTCAATCGAAGGATTTCCGCAGGTACTCCTTTCTCAGCTTCAGCACTGCATACTTGCTCACCATGGAAAATACGAATACGGATCTCCCAAGCTTCCCGCTCTTGCAGAAGCAATCGCACTTAACTATGCGGATGATGCGGATGCTAAGATGGAGATATTCAAGGAAATACTTGATAACAATCCGCTTAAGAAAGAGTGGCTTGGATTTAACAGGATGCTTGATTCCAATATCAGACCGACACTGGGTGATCTGGAGTAATCGGCAGAGGAATGAGATTTGACAGATAAAAGATTTGAAAAGAATGAATTAGTCGAAGTCATCATCAATGACATAGGCGATAACGGAGAGGGTATAGGCCATATTGAAGGATATACCCTTTTTGTTAAAGACGCACTTCCCGGAGATACGGTAAAAGCAAAGATACTCAAGGCAAAGAAAGGATACGCATATGCGAGGATGGAGGAGATCATCACGCCTTCACTCGATAGATGCGACCCCGTATGTCCGGTCAGCAGGAGTTGTGGAGGGTGCCAGCTTCAGTCATACAGCTATGAAGCTCAGCTGCAGTTTAAAGCAAAAAAAGTTCGCGATGCTCTTAAGAGGATAGGCGGATTTGAAGACAGCCTTCTTGATAAGGTGATGAATCCTATAGTGGGCATGAACGGAGATGGTGAGACTCCGTACAGATACAGGAACAAAGCGCAGTACCCTGTAGCTCCTGATGCAGACGGCAGAGCCAAGACCGGATTCTATGCTGCGCACAGTCATAATGTGATAAAGAATGATGACTGTGTAATAGAGCCTGAGATTAATTCAGAGATACTCGGAACGATCATTACATTTATAAATGATAACAATATAGAACCGTATAATGAAGAGAATGGCACCGGACTGGTACGCCATATCCTCATAAGGCACGGCAGGAGATCCGGAGAGATACTTATCTGTATCGTAATAAACGGACACGATATGAAAGGTGCAAAGGACCTCGCAAAGATACTGTGCGAGAAATACCCCGCGATCAAAACAGTATCTCTTAACAGCAATACTGAGCGTACCAATGTTATCACAGGTCCTGAGGTTATGACTATCTGTGGCAGCGGATATATCAGGGACAGCCTCCGTACACGGGATATGTCAAAAAATGGATATCCTTTTACCGGAGAAGAAAGGATATACAATATATCTCCGCTTTCATTCTATCAGGTCAATCCGATCCAAACAGAGAAACTCTACAGCATCGCTTTGTCTTATGCCGGGCTTACAGGAAAAGAGATCGTGTGGGATCTATATTGTGGTGTCGGAACCATATCACTCTTTATGGCAGGTCATGCCGGCAAAGTATACGGGGTGGAGATCATTCCGGAAGCTATTGCTGATGCAAAGGAAAATGCTAAGCTCAACAGTCTTGATAATGCTGAATTCATAGTAGGTAAAGCAGAAGAGATCGCACCCACGCTCCCCGCACCCGATGTAATAGTAGTCGACCCTCCGCGAAAGGGATGCGATATCGTCTGCCTTGAGACTATCCTAAAAAATGAGCCGGAACGAATCGTATATGTATCATGTGATCCTGCAACTCTTGCCAGAGATCTAAAGATCCTCTGTGAAGACGGAAGATATGAGATTCGAGAAGTTACTCCCGTAGATCAATTCGCGATGGGAGTACATGTTGAAGTCGTGAGCCTTTTGCAGCGAGTGAGCAACACCCGTCCGAAAGCCATTACTCTGGATGTTGATATGGAGGATTATTACAGAATAAAAAGAGGACAGGACGAATGATTGAAAGTAAAACTATAATCGATATGAAGAAGACCGGAAACAATCTCCGAAAATATGCATATGAGAATGGATATAGCGTAAGGGATATTCAACAGTATCTTGGATTGTCATGCCCGCAACCGGTATACAGATGGTTTAAGGGAATAATACTGCCTTCAGTTGATAATCTTCTTCGCCTTAGTGAATTGTTCCATGTTCATATGGAGGATCTTTTA
>ODAI011620332.1_pt1 | contig 26093 bp, 23 predicted proteins | sample 1539321 | NCBI WGS metagenome assembly ODAI01 (sample SAMN02144231, study PRJEB22623) | gut metagenome | biome: sheep rumen | host: Ovis aries | place: New Zealand
AAGGTTATTGCTGTCGCAATATTTACAGATTTCGACAAGCTCAATGACCGCAGTTCCAGATCTTATTGGACATCCCCAATTTTTTTGCAAATCTAAAAACTTATGCTATAATTAATTTATGAAAAAGAAGTTTTTTTGGATTGTACCCTTATGTGTAATTGGAGCAGTCGTTTTACTTGTACTGCTTTTCTTCTTATTCCTTACAATTGTTGAATACAGACCAAAGCCAATTCAAGATGAACCTTTTACAACAGGAAATGAAAAGCTTGAGACCGGTACAAAAATCAGTCTGCTTAGTTGGAATATAGGTTATGCAGGGCTTGGAAAGGATGAAGACTTCTTTATGGACGGAGGAAAAAAGGTTCGTCCGGAATCGAAAAAAGTTGTAGAAAAATATCTTAATGGAATCAAAGAGACAATCAAAGAAGCTGCTTCTGATATCATCTTTATTCAGGAAATTGATATAAAATCAAAAAGAACCTGGAAAATTAACGAATACGAAGCTCTTAAGGCCTGTACAAATAAGGCGGGTGCTTTTACTTATAACTATAAATGTACTTATGTTCCTTATCCTCTTCCTACTATTGGACATATAGAAAGTGGACTTGCAATCCTTACAAATTATCATACTGTAAGTTCACAGCGCCGCGCCCTTCCGGTGCCTTTTAAATGGCCGGTTCGTCTTGCTAATCTAAAACGCTGTATTCTAACGACCAGAATTCCCGTTTACGAAAATGGACTTGCCACAGGAAAAGAGCTTGTTCTGGCAGATTTCCATCTGGAAGCCTTCGATAAAGGCGAAGGAAAAATTGCACAGACAAAGGCCCTTAAAGAATTTATCGATTCTGAATATGCAAAGGGTAATTATGTAATTGCCGGTGGTGATTTTAATCAGCGTTTTCCAGGTTCAACAGCCTTTCCTCCAAAATGGCTTGATGGCTGGCTTCCTGGACAGCTTGATGCAGCCATGCTTGAAGAGGGCTGGCAATTTGTTTTTGATGACACAAAGCCAACCTGCCGTTCAAACAAGCGTCCTTATAACACAGAAGCGGCAAAAAATCATGACTGGCAGTACCATGTAATCGACGGATTTATTATCTCTCCAAATGTTACAAAGCTTTCTATAAACGTTATCGATGTAGATTTTGAGAATTCCGACCATAATCCGGTTTACATGACCTTTGAATTACAGTAGTCTCTTTTCTTATGATTAACAAAGTGGAAAAAGAGAGAGCCGGCCGCAATAGAACAATCACCTTAAGCGAGGATGATAAAAAAAATCTACAAGACAGGCTTTTGCGGCCAGATGGAGCTCTTAATAATTCATTTTCTCTTGATCAGATACTTAATAAAACAATAAATGCAGATCTTTTGTCTGTTTTGCCTCAGCTTCCAGATCAGTTTGCAGATCTTATAATTATTGATCCCCCTTATAATCTTACAAAAGATTTTAATGGAAACGTTTTTTCTGCGCGTTCAAGCGAAGCTTATGACAGTTATCTGCAATCCTGGTTTCCTTTGGTTTGCCGCAAGCTAAAAAAGAATGGTTCACTTTACCTGTGCGGAGACTGGAAGTGTACTTCTTCCCTGCAGCGGGCAATGGAAAGTGAATTAACAGTCTTGAACCGCATTACCTGGCAGCGCGAAAAGGGCCGCGGCGCAAAATCAAACTGGAAAAACAGCATGGAAGATATCTGGTTTGGTGTAAAAAATCCGGATGATTATTATTTTGATGTCGAAGCTGTAAAAATAAAGCGCAAAGTAATTGCCCCCTATCGCGAAGGCGGAAAAGGAGGTAAGCCAAAGGACTGGACCCAAGAGGAGGGTGGAAATTTCCGCCTGACTTATCCCTCAAACTTTTGGGATGATATAAGCATTCCCTTCTGGTCAATGCCCGAAAATACCGATCATCCGACTCAAAAACCGGAAAAGCTTTATGCAAAACTGATTTTAGCAAGCAGTAAGCCAGATGACCTGATTTTTGACCCATTTTTAGGAAGCGGAACTGCCAGTGTTGTTGCCAAAAAGCTTGGACGCAGGTGGTGTGGGGTCGAAATGAACGAAGAATATTGTTTGCTTGCCGAAAAACGTCTACAAATGGCAGATGAAGACAAAGCAATTCAGGGTTATTGCGATGGAGTTTTTTGGGAGCGGAATACGGGTGCCCTTCAAAAAAAGCAGGATAAATATGGCGGAAAATCTTTATTTGATGATGAATAAGCCCTGCGGCTATGTTTGCTCTGCTCTTTCAGATTCTCATAAAACCGTTTATGATTTGCTTACGCCAGACCTGCAAAAATTAGTTCAGGGGGCAAAAAGAGGGCATCGTCTTCACACCATTGGCCGCCTGGACTGCGATACAAGCGGTTTGCTTCTATTAACTACAGATGGAAGCTTTTCTCATCATCTTACTGCAAGCAAAAGTATTGGTGGTGGAGAAGTAAAAAAAACATATCGTGTGCTTTTGGAAAATCCCATTTCAAAAGAAATACAGGCAGACTACATTTTAAAAGCCGCAGCTGGCCTGATTCTCCCTCCCGAAAAAAAAGCCCCGGAACAGAAGGCTTCTCCGGCCCAAATCAGCTTTTTAAATGAAAGGTCAGAAAGTGAGGCGTCAACTTCAAATCTCTGTTATATAACCATCACCGAAGGCAAGTTCCACGAGGTTCGCCGTCTTTTTCGCGCCCTTGGAAACGAGGTTTTAGAACTAGAACGCATTTCCATAGGAAATCTTTCCCTTCCAGAAAATCTAAAACCAGGCACCTGGCGCAAATTGACAGAAGAAGAAAAAAGCTTACTGATTGTTTAAGAGGATTTCTGAAAATTCCAGTAGAATTTTCTTGTTTTTAGAAGAAAGCTGATTGTATGTTGCAGGGATTTATGGACTAGCTAAAGCTTAAACAGCCTCCGAATATTTTGATCCACGGTGGCGCTTAGTTCTTCTGGGCTGACTCCGCGGGTTTCGGCAGCAAAGCGGTAAACGTGTTCTACATTTACCGGCGTGTTTACAGTGCCCCGCAAGGGTACAGGGGCCAGATACGGTGCGTCAGTCTCGCACAAAAATCGGTCGGCAGGCACGAAGCGCAGCAGTTCTTTTACCGCCTCAAGCTTGGCCTTTTTATTGTAGGTAATGGCACCGCCAAAGGCAATGTACCAGCCGCGCTCCAAAAAGGTCCGTGCTTCTTCTATTCCATAGCTGTAGCAGTGAATAATGCCGCAGTCGTATCCAACATTTTTTATACAGTCCAGAGTGTCTTCAAAGCCATCCCGGCTATGTACAATTACCGGCAAAGAAAGCTCGCGGGCCAGCTGCAGCTGGGCTTCAAATAGCTCTCGCTCGCCCCGGTAGGTCTTTTCATCAAAATCTGATTCGCAGCGTCCGTCTTCCCCGCTAGGGTTCCAGTGGTGGTCAATTCCACATTCGCCTACGGCCACAATCCGCCTGTGCAGAGTATCCTGCTCGCGGTCGACAGCAGCGGCGGTAATAGAGTCCCGCAGCATTTTCATCTGCTTATCTCTATTGTGAATGGCATCTACATCCGGCCAAATGCCAGCCGAAAAATACATAAAGCCCCGCGCCTTCTCTGCCAGTCCTGCCCCCGTCGCACACGCTCCGCCAGCAGCACGTCCAGCACCTCCAGCAGCCCCTGCCATTTGTGCAATCACCTTTTCTACACAAGCCTGCCGTTCCGCCAAATCATCACAATGAGTTCCAATATCAAGCCCAAATGCACAGGCCCTTTGAGCCATCGACTGTAAAACAGAAAGGCCGTCTACTCCGCGTTCTTCTGTCATCATCTTAAAATGAAAATGAGTATCGCTATACATTTTGTTTGTCCTGAAAGGTTATGAATTTATATTATCATGGGTTTGAAGAAGTATTTTCAGGTGAAGCAGACTCTTCCTCGGAAGTTTCTGTAGTAGTGCTTTCTGTTTCACTATTTTCTTCATTATTTTCAAAAGAAAGTTCTTCTTCACTTGGGGTTATTTGAATGTTTTCTATTTTATAGCTTCCTGCCTTAAATGGAATAAAGCATAGAGCAGCTACTCCCATATCTCCCCTAAGTTCAAAGCTGTAGTCTACATGCACTGGAGTGTTGGCTTTTGCTTCTATTTCTTGATAATTAAAGTTTTTGAAATCAAGTCCATAATGATCTAGTAAAAATACATCATACTCAAAGGAATCCACATCAACAGAAGAAGTAAAATCAAATTGAACATTAACACTTCTATCACTTTCTAGTATAGGGAATTTTTTCTGGAACTGCATTTCGAAGGTGTCATTATCAAAATCTGATTCTAAAGTAAATTCACAGTTATTTTCATTTATTGGTTTAAAAGTGGTTTTTTCATAATCGCTTTGATAGCAAGCATAATAGCTTGCCCAATTGTAGTCTAAATCTTCACTTTGCTCTAAAAATTTAATAGTCTCATCATAGTGCAGGTTTTCGGCTTGGCATTTTAGTCCAACGGTTGAGTATGTAAGTGGATAATTTTTTAGTTTGAAGCTCAAATAAGCCTGAATAAAATAAGTTTTCCAGCTTGAAAGCTTTGCCTGCAGATAAGGATTATAATCTGAGAAAGTTGCTTCTTCATTAAGTTCACTTAGATTATTATAACCTTCCTGGTTTGAATAATAATTTGAGGTAATAAATTCAAAATCAGAAAAGTCTTCTTTTCCTCCAAAAAGCTGTACACCTACACCAAGGCTTTCAAGCTTTAAAAGATCCAGTGGAGATATAATTTTTGTTACATCGCCTTCAAAATGCCAGCTTTCTTTTTCATTATCTATAACAGGCTTATATGAATTCCATTTTTCAAAATCAATAATTTCTCCAACTCCACCGCCGGCTTTACACCATACTTTTTCAACCTTGTATTCGCCTGTAGCCGAAGAAGCAAAGTAGAAAGTATAGATTTTATCTTTTTTAGTTAAAGGATAAACAAATTCGTATTCAGGATTTTCTTTTGAGATTGCATTTTCAGGATTATCTGTAAAATAAAGGCTAATACCGGCTTTAGAAAAGTCTTCTCTTACTTCATACCATGATTCCCAATCTACATCACCTTCCTGCCATTTTAAAGTGATTTTTATACCATCAGAGCAAGGTTCTGCTTTAATATGTTTGTTTTCACGGAATTCTTCAGGCTTTTCGAATTCGTAAAATTCAGAAAGCTTATTATTGGCACGGAAAATCTGATCTGGGAATTCCGGAATTGCAAATTCAATGGTTACATAAGTCATCCAGTATTTGTATTGGCTTAATTCAGAAGCAATACTAGAGTCCACATCCCATATATTTATACCGGAAGAAACAAACGCTTCTCTGTCTTCATAATTAATTTTTATTGGATTTATCCATTTTCCCCAGCCTGCAGTTTTATCATTTGAATCATTTCCATAGTTATCTATGTAATAACGGAGGATAGAAAATTTCTTGCTGATGTCAAAAATGCTCATGTAATCTTTAGTAAGTTTAAGATTTCCATTCTTTCCATCATTTAAAATGATTTCAGCATCGTCGTAATCTGAATTGTATGTAAAATAAGAAGCATCTCCACCACCGGCTTTTACATTTACTTTTTCTGTAATATGTCCCTTTCCCTTTGTGGTAACTTCAAAAGTAAAGTGATATATCTTGTCCTTTTCTGTAAAAGGATAATAATACACTGCGCTTTTACCAGGGCTTAGAAGCTGATTTATACAAACGTTATTGCCGCTTTCCTCTTCCAAAATATAAGTGTTATCCCAAGTCCATTCTACATCGCTTTCCAAAGCTTGAATTGTGATTTTTACACCCTTTTCATCACTTTCAAGCTTTATGTGGTCGGCTTCAGAAATAATTTCTTCTTCTGCAGGTTCTTCTTTTTCATCCGGATTTTCAGGTTTTTCTTCCTCTGGCTTTGCTGGTTCTGTCTCTTTTACTACGGCCTTCATTGTAAGCTCTACATCGGTTGAAAGTCCGCTTACAGCAATTGCTGTACAGCTTCCTTCGTAACAAAGTTTATTTTCTTTGTTAAAAGCCTGACCGTTAATTGTATATTGCCCCTCCTTCGCAGGACTCAATACAATAGTCTCGCCGCTTTTTCCACTCAGTTTTTTTTCTTCTCCGCTTTCGTGTGTGAAGCTTATTTCAAAAGTGTATTCGGCATTTTCATCTTCTGCCGCTCTTGCGTTATTACTGTTTGCCTGACCAAAAGGTAGTGTTAATGAAAGCTCTGTTTTTCCTGGTCGTAAAGCATCTGCACAGGACCAGAGAAGTAAGGTTAAAGATAAAAATAAAAAAGACTTTAGAAATAGACTGATTTTTTTCATTACAACACACTCCTGCTTTATATTCTATAATATTATAATTGTTTTACTACAGTTTTTCAAAGCTAAAATGCTTTTTTAACATTTTTCTACCTTTTTTTTATTAGTTGATATATAATAATAATATGTGCGATAGAAGAAAAAGCATTTTTACTCTCGGATTATTCTGCATACTTCTCTTTACTGTTTTCTCGTGCAAAAAAAATACTTTTTCTTTTCCTTATCTCGATTTATCAAATTCCGTAGAATATCTTGAAGCACCTCCAGAATTTCATGTTGGTGATATTACCCGTATAGAGAAAAATTTTAAGCCCCTTGAAAAAAAAGATATGGGAAATCTTCTTAATCTTTTGGAAAATGAAGATAACTATTTATGGCTTCGTATTCGTTTTGATATTCCAAAAGAATTGAGGACAACAGATTTAGGTCTTTTTATTGGCTATATTCATTCTGCAGACAGAGCCTGGTTAAATATGGCTTCTACCAGAACCTACGGAAGCTTTCCTCCAAATGTAATTGGAGCTGGTTATCAGGCTCAATATTTTATGTTTCCAAGAAACATTATTAAACAAAGAGAAACGAATACCTTCCTTATTCAAGTTTGGACAGGCTTTTCGGTTTCAATGTCTGACCAGATTTTCATTGCCCCTCAGATGCACGTTGCGAGAATTGCAGAGCGTCGTACCTTCTTAAACTCAAAAATCTATTTGTGTGCAGCCTGTATTATGCTGCTGGTAAGTATTCTCTATCTCTTCCTTTATGTAAAAATGAAGAGATTTGATGAATATCTTTCTTATCTTTTCTTTGGTCTTCTCGTTTTTTATAGTGTAGGCTTTTTGAGTCCTTTCTTTCTGGCAGAGGTTTCCTGGATAAAACCAATTTTTATAACCTATTTTGATGTAGTTAAGTGGTTTATGTGTTTTGGTGCTTATACAGCAATGTATTTTGCGTCATCCTTTATCATAAACTGGTTAAAATATAAAGATTCAACAAGGGTTATTGTTATAAGGCTTCTTTTGTGGGTTATTCCTCTGATTGGAACTCTTGCAATCCCAAGCTTTAAGCAGGTAAAAGTTTATATTCCTTATTATTTTACCTTAATTCTTTTGCAGTTTCTTTTTTGTGTTCCTAAGGTTTTTAAGGCCTTTAGAGATCATACAAGAAGACTTTTAGCAATTCAGTGTGTTTGTGGTTTTTTGCCGGTAATACTAGGCTTAATCGCAGACGTGATAATTCGTATTCTGCTAAAAAACAGAAACTATCCATTCTTTAGTCTTTATGGCTGGCAGATTACTATCTACATCTTCCTTTTCTATTTAATGAACAGATTTTCTTATATGTTTGTTCATTCTACTTCGTTAAAGGAGCAGCTTACAGAGTTTAATGCGCATCTTGAAGATGTTGTTGCCTTAAGAACTAAAGAGCTTTCTGAAGCAAACTTTATGCTTTCTCGTGGTTTGGAAAGTGTTTCTAATGTTCAGAAAAACTTCTTGCCAAAGCAGGAAAGAAGCTTCCGGGGCTGGGAAATTGCGGTTGCTTATCGTGCCTTAGACAATAACGTTTCCGGTGATTTATACGACTACTATTATACAAATCAAAAGCTGGACGGAGTTGGAATTTTTGATGTTTCAGGTCATGGTATTTCAGCTGGATTGATGACTGTTCTTGCAAAAAGCATTATCAGTCAAAGCTTTATAAATGGTCAGCAGCAAAATCTTCCTATTTCTCAGGTTCTTTACGAAATTAATGACTCATACATAAAAGAAAAGAGTAATGTTGAAAACTATATTACAGGTCTTTTGTTCCGTTTTGGAGTGTTTGATAAATATGATTCCTGTCTGGTTGATATTGGAAACGCAGGACATCCGGCCCCACTTTTGTACAGCAAAAAGACAAATGAAATTGCAGAAATAAAATATGAAGATCCTGCAAAGCAATATGGAATTCTTGGTGTTGAAGGTCTTCCTGTTTCTTTCCCAGATGTTCAGTGTAAAATGGGAGTAAATGATATTCTTGTCTGCTTTACAGACGGATTAACAGAAGCTTCTAACGCTGCTTCAGATGAGTTTGGAAAGAAGCGTCTTGCAGAGGTAATTAAAGCCAATGCCGACAGAAGTGCAGAAGAAATAAAGGCGGCAATTACTGCGGCATATAAAGATTTTATTGGCAACGAAAAGCTCTTTGACGATATTACTTTGATAATATTAAAGAGAACCCTTTCTAAAGATTATCTGGAAGAAATCTAAATTTATCTAATTTTAGTTAAACTCAAATCTGATTACTTCTGTTTCTGACTTGTGGCGTGACTTTAGTAAAAGTGTATTTGTTCCAGCCTTGTAAACATAACCCGAAGAATTATAGGTTTCAAAGCGAGGGTCTGTGCGGTAAAGCATATCGTAAATATAAATTCTACTGAATACAGGAATTCCTCGGCAAATAAGATAATGAGTTTCTCCTTCTGCAAAGCCAATGTTGAGCTGAAGATTTCCATCTGCTTCTTTAATATAATTCAGGCTTTTTGAACAGGTCCAGGCAATTAAAGGCGCAAGTGTAGAATCATTTCTTATAATCTTGAAATGAGGAAGATAGGTGTTGTCGTAAGCTAAAATTGGGTAAAGATTAGCAAGAGTTCTTAAATCAAATGAAGAGGCTTCTGCCATATAAGAATTAACCAGAACAAAGCCGGCCTTCTGCAAGGTAACATTGTCTATAAGTCTTCCATATTTAAGAATTGCAATTCCTGTTTCAACTGCCTGAATTACAGAAAGGAAGGTGTCGTTTTCTGAAACGGTAAGAATGTTATTTTCAAAAGAACAGGCGTCTGTAATTCTTTGAATACATTTGTCCATTGAAGGCTGAAGTATTGCGGCATATTCAGGGGCGAGCTCTGAAAGGTTTTCGTATACCTGCATAATTCCCGTTACCTGAGAAATAGTTGCTTCTGCCAGATTAGCATCTGCAGCCTTTTGTAAAAGCTTTTGTACTACCGCAGGATTTGAATGAATGCACAGATAACCAGAAATGTTGCTTGCTGTAAAAATATCAAGATTTCCGGTGTTTGCGCTGTCCGAAATTCGGCGTTCATAATCTTTAATACTGTTTTCAAACAGAGGATTCATTTCTTCCAGAGAACCAAAGAATGGGGATGAAAGGAAGGTTCTTTGTTTTCCCTTCTTTAAAGATTGAGGAATTTCTTCAAGAGCCTGATTGTAAGCTCCTCTTTCTGCCATGGCAGCGATATAAGAAATAGCAACCTGTTCCGAAACATTAGTTTCCGAAGAATTTGCTTTGTAGGCTGCCAGCAGGTTAGACTTAAAGGTGTCAATATTCTTTTTGAAGATAAGCTCATCGGCATAAGGAAGGTCAACTAAATCTTCGAAAGTAAACTTGTTAGTTTCTGTGTAAATTGCATAACTGATTGTTGTGTCCTGGTTAGTTAAATAAAGCTTGTTTGAAGCAATATTGGAAGCTTTTACTGTCCAGGAATCCTTCTTTCCTTCTATTAATATATAATCTGAAGCTTCGCTTGAAATTTTTGTGTTTGTAGAAAAATTATAAGGAAGAGAAAGAGAAATTGCATCATCAGGAAGGCTTGCTGTAATAGAAAAAGCTGCATTTGCATCTTCAGAGGAAAGCTTTACAAGAAGATTTACATCGTTAGAAAAAGCAAAGCGGAAGGAAAGAGGAGTGTCGTTTTCCCAGTCTGTTAAAATTAAATCTTTTCTTTCTGAATTATTTAAGGTAAGCTGAGCAGGATTTTGATCATCACAAAAAATATTTAAGCCGTTGTAGGAAATTCTAAGTTTATTTTTAAGAACTAGCTCATCCAGATGTTCTGTTTGAGCTAGAGTTACTTGCAGTCCGCTGATTTTTTTGATAATACTTGAATCTGTTCTAAATTGTAGAACAAAAATGCCGATGATTATAACGACGTCGGCTATAAGCAGTCCAAATGCTTTTTTAACTATCCGAATGTTCATTTGCTAATAGTTTAGCCAATGATAGTATAAAATACAAGGGATTAAAATGAAAAAAAAGATTTGTCTTTATTGTGTAATTTGTTTTATTTCAATACTTTCTGTAATCATTAGCTCCTGTGGTTCATCTCCAAAAAAAACTGATAATAAGGAAAGCCCGGTAACAGAAGAAGCTGAATTTCCTGAGCCTGTAAAAGAAGAAGTTGTTATTGAGCCGGAAGATCCTATTGATGTAAAGTTTGTTAAAAAATTGCATGAATATCTTGAAAGAAATGATATTCGCGGGGCCATTGCCTTCTTTTCAAGAATGCCCCAGGAGCTGGAAGACAAGCTGGATTTAAAGCTAATTTTAGGAGCCCTTTATTATTCAGATGAACAGTATGATATGGCAATTGAAACTGCAAATATTGTACTTGCTGCCGAAGAAAATAATATTGAAGCAATGGAATTACTGGCCAGATGTTATAAAGCCAAGGGTGAAAAAAGCAACTACAAAAATATTGCAGACCAAATCCTTTTAATAGAACCTTATAATCCTTCTATAAATATTCAAAAGGCAGAGGATTATGCACTGAATAAAAGATATAAGCTTGCTCAGAATTCCTATAGAAATGCCTTGAAGGGTGATGCAAAAAATAAGGATGCAATGTTTGGCTTTGCCCAGATGGCTTACTATCTGGATGATGTAAACACCGCAGAAACTTATCTGAACAAAATTCTTAATGAGGATCCAAACGATCCTCAGGCTTTAGCTTATCTTGCAAAAATTGCTTATGGTGAAGATAACTATTATCGTGCTACAAAGCTGATTAAGCAGGCTCTTGCAGGAGATCAGAATAACTATGATTACTGGATGGACTACGGAACCTATCTGCGCTATCAGGGAAAATTTGACGAAGCCGCAAGATGCTGGGAAAAGGCAGTTCAGATAGATCCTACTTATTTTTTGGCTTATGCTTATCTTGCTGGAAATTATGATGATTTAGGAAAATTTGACCTTGCGCTAAACAATTATCTTAAGGTAATAGAAACAAATCCTAAATATTTTTACGCATATGAATCTACAGCAATTCTTGAATATCATTTTGGACATTACGAGCGGGCTATTGAATATTTTACAAAGGCAAATTCTTATAGTCAGAATTATTCATATACCCTGATGATTGCTGCCTGCTATCTTAAGCTGGGAGATTCCTTTAATTCCAAAAAAATTCTTACAAGTCAGTTAAAGACCTTGGAAAAAGCTTCTGTTGAATATGATATGGTAAGATTTTTCGCAGAAGGCTACAGCAAAAATGCAGAAACAACCTTAAAACAAAAAATTGATAAGGAACTTAATAGCAATAAGCGTGGTAAAATGCTATTCTACATGGGACTCTACTACGAACTGGTTGGCGCAAATGATATGGCAGTGGAATATTATGCCAAGGTAACAAATATGAGCGCACCAATGTTCTTTGAGTACAGAATTGCAGAATGGGGAATGAAGAATGAGTCAAACTCGTAAGATGCTTGAGCTTGGGGGCAGAAAAATAACACTGGTGGGAACTGCCCATGTTTCTAAAGAGAGTATAGAAGAAGTAGAAAATACAATAAAAGAATTAAAGCCGGCCTGTGTAGCCATTGAATTGGATGAAAAAAGGGCTGAATCTATAAGAAATCCTGACCGCTTCCGTCAATTGGACCTTGTAAAGGTGTTTAAAAAGCACGAAGGCTTTTTGATGATGGCAAATTTGATTTTATCTTCCTTCCAGCGACGAATGGGACAAAATGTTGGGGTAAAGCCGGGTGATGAAATGCTGGCGGCTATTCGTGTTGCCGATGAACTGGGCCTCCCTGCCGTAATGGTTGACCGTCCTATTCAGACAACATTGCGCAGAGCCTGGGCAAAGAATTCCTTTTGGGGAAAGATGAAGCTGCTTGCCAGCCTGCTTGCGAGCGCATTTTCTAAGGAAGAAATTGATTCTGAAGAAATTGAAAATCTTAAAAATAGCAGTGAAATGGACTCTATGATGAGCGAGCTTTCAGAGGATATGCCGGTAATAAAGAAGGTTCTTATTGACGAACGCGATAATTATCTGGCAGCAGGAATCTGGAAGGCAGCCTGCGAACAGTCAGTTGAAAGTAACTGCGCTGTGGTAGCTGTGTTAGGAGCCGGCCACTTGCCGGGCGTTGTTGCACATCTGGAAAAAATGGCTGCGGGAAGCGAAGGAACTGATGTTTCGGAGATTTCTGAGGTTCCGCGGCGTGGAATTGGCGGAAAAATTGCAGCCTGGATTATTCCTCTGGTTATTGTGGGGCTGATTGTGGCCGGCTTTATTTACGGTGGAAGTCAGCTTGGAACAAAGATGATTAAAGAATGGATTTTCTACAATTCCATTCCGGCTGCGGTTTTCAGCCTTTTGGCTTTGGCCCATCCTCTTACCATCCTTGTGGCTTTTGTGGGGGCACCAATTACTTCACTTTGTCCTTTTATTGGAGTTGGTTTTGTAACAGGAATTGTTCAGGCAATAATCCAAAGACCAAAGGTTTCTGATATGGAAACCCTGCAGGATGATGTATCTTCTTTTAAGGGCTGGTACAAAAACCGTATTCTTCGTGTCTTTCTGGTTTTTATTCTTTCGTCAATCGGAAGTTCAATAGGAACCTTTGTTGCCGCTGGCGGTTTTATTTCTAATCTTTCAACCCTCTAAGGCAAGAAAAAGAATAAGATATTCTAAGAAAACTCTTAGCCTGAATTTTGTATCTTCTTTGATGAGTATTTGTTAAATTGGCATATGTCTATGAGAAGATATTTTTTTATCACATTATTAATGGCTCTTCCTATTTTTATTTACGGGTTTGAGCCAATTCCCACACAAAGGCTTTTGCTCTCTTATCTGGAAAACGATGTAGACCTTCAAAAGCTAACTCTCTCTGCTCAAAAAGCAGCACTTTCTTTAGATTACACTAAGGTAGACGAAGGCTTTGATATTACGCTTGCTTCTGGTACGGTTACCCTTACAAGCGATGAAGGCTCTGCCAAAATAAAGGCCTCTCCTTCTGTAAAGGTAAGTCTTCCACAGGCTTCAAATCTTAGTGTAAAAGCAGGTGCAAGTCTTGTAAGCAGTGAAGCTGCTTCTTCTGCCCAAGATGTAAGTCTTTCTGCATCTTTAGATCTTATTTCGACAAATGGACTTTCTAGAAAAATAAGTCTGTTAAAGGCAGAAAGAGCTTATAAAGAAGCCTTAAGAAAGCTTCAAAACCAGAGTCTGGAAGCAGAAAAAGCATTTTATACTGAATATAAGGCTCTTCTTTCTTCTATAAAACAGATTATAAAAGCGGAACAGAGTCTTTATTCAGATTCTATCGACTTTGATTCTGTAAAGGCTCAGGGCTATTCTTCATCCTCTTCAACTTACAGGCTTGCAGAAATGAAGGTGCTTTCTGATAAGCATACAGTAGAAAGCAATTTACGCTCCCTTATTCATGATTACGTAGTTTTTTATAAAAAATGCGGTTACGATATCAGCCTTGAAGCAAATCAAGATTATTTAGAGCTTATTCCAAATGATATAGAAAGTCCCCAGGCTGTAGATGTTCTGGCTTTTGACAAGAACTCTTACGCAAAAATTGAAGAAGCAAAGTGGACTAACGAAATTAATTCCCTGGAACGTAAGGCCGATTCAACTTTTTCTCTTGCGGCTAATGCCGGTTATACTTATCAAAATTCAGTTACAGACAGCGATACTTTAGATGCTGGCCTTTCTTTTGACTTAGCCGGTCTTTCTTTGGGGGCGGGCCTTTCTTTTCCTGTGGGAAATGAAGCTTCGGCAAGCTCTAGTCCGGCCCTTACCCTGTCTGCTTCGCTTTCTCCATCATCATTTAAAAAGAATTCTATTCAAAAAAAGCAGGCAAACCTTAGTGAGGAAGCTGAGCTTTTAGATATTCAAAGTGCAAATTCTTCTTATGAAACTTATATTGTTTCGGCAATACAAAATCTGGAAGGCTTGAACTGGGAAAAAAATACAATAAATGAAAATTACGCAATGTATTCTAAGCTGGCAGAGGAACTGGAAAGCTGGTACAAGATGGGCATTGTAACTCAAAGTGAATATCTTTCGGCAAAGGCAAATGCTGCTATGTATAAAGTAGAAATCCTAATAAATATGCTTGATTTTATTATTTATAATGATGAAGTGAAGGGCAATTTTATTTTTGAAAATCAAGAGGTATAGAAAAATGAAAAAAAAGATAAAAATAATGATTATCAGTCTGGCAATTTTGTTTTTTCTTGTGGCCGGACTCTTTTTACTGCGTTTACTGCTTTCGTCTTCTAAGGAAGAGGCTGTTTTTTATAAGGCAAGAAAAGAAAGCTATGAAAATGTGATTGAAGTTTCCGGAACGGTAGCTGCCGCCCAGGAACAGGTTTTACAGGCCTTGAGTGCAGGAACTGTAACCCAGGTTTTTGTAAAAGCAGGGGATAGTGTAAAGAAAGGCGATGTAATAATTCAGCTGGACGATTCTGAGCAGGTTTATAATCTGGAAAAGCAGGAATACAGCATGGCAACTAAAAGGGTAACCGGTTCTGCAAGAGAGCTTAAGCTTATGGAAACTGAAAGGCTGGCTCTTATTCAAAAGGTGAATGACCGCAAGGTTGTGGCAACCTTTGATGGAATTATTGCAGATTTAGATGTTGCTGTTGGTGACTCCCTGGAAGCCAAGGACGAAATTGGAACTTTGGTAAATGTTGATTACCTTACGGCCGAGGTTGAGGTTGCAGAAACTGACGTTTCTAAGCTGGAAATTGGCCAAAAGGTGGAATTTACCTTCCCGGCTTATCCTGCTGCCAAGGTTTATGGTTATGTAACGGGCTGGCCTGCAATTGGAGAAATTACTTCGCGTGGGGCAACTATTGTAAATGCTAAAATCAGAATAGATGATTACCCTTCGCAGATTCTGCCGAACTATTCCTTTACCGGAAAAATTCAAATAAGCCCGACGGAAGAATATGTTCTGGTGGAGCGTTATGCGGTGGCCTATGAAAATAAGCAGGCTTATGTGGAGCTGGCTCGCACTGGTGAAAGAAAAGAGGTAAAGGTCGTTCCTTACGGCTCGACTTATGTTAAGGTTCTGGAGGGATTGGAAGGCGGCGAGCTTTTAAAACAGCTTACAGCTCCAAAAAAATCCGGACAGAATAAAGACCGCAGTAAAAATCAGGGAAATGCTAATGCGGGGCCTGGTTTTATGGGAGGTCCGGCTGGCCCTGGTGGAGCCGGCGCTCCGGGTGGAGGACCAATGTAATGGAAGTTGTAAAGGATAATGCTCTTGTTCGGCTTGAAAATGTTGTAAAAACTTATTCTGTTGGAGATTCAGAAGTTCATGCTCTGCGTGGAATTTCTTTCAGCATAGCTCAAGGAGAATTTGTTTCAATAATGGGACCTTCCGGCTCTGGAAAATCTACCTGTATGAATATGATTGGCTGTCTTGACCGTCCAAGCTCTGGCAGTGTGATAATAAACGGCAGGGAAATTTCCGGGATGAACGAAAAAGAGCTGGCTGTTTTGCGTAATTGCACAATCGGCTTTATTTTTCAGCAGTACCATTTAATTACTTCAATGAACGTGCTGGAAAATGTAATGCTTCCATTGAAGTATCAGAGAGTGGACAGACAGGAACGAATTAGACGGGCGGAGGCAGCATTGGAGGCTGTGGGGCTTTCTCAAAGACTTAAGCACAGGCCTCATGAGCTTTCCGGGGGACAGAAGCAGCGTGTTGCTATTGCCCGAGCTATGGTAACAAAACCAAAAATCTTGCTTGCAGATGAGCCGACTGGAGCCTTGGATTCTGAAACTGGTCAACAGGTAATGGAAACTTTTCGTCAAATAAATAAAGAGAGGGGGACAACTGTGATTATTGTTACCCATGACCCTAGAATTGGCGAAAGTACAAAGCGTTGTATCCGTATTTTGGACGGAAGGATTGAAAATCAGGATGTTTGAAGATTTTATAAATGCCTTTAAAAATTTTAAAAGCAATAAGACAAGAACCTTTCTTTCTCTTTTGGGAGTCATAATAGGAGTTGCTTCTGTAATTGTTATTTCCAGCATGGGAGAAAGTTCAACTAAAAAGGTTGAGGCAACCTTTGGAACTGCCGGTCTTGATGTTGTTAGTGTAAATTCCGGCTTTATGCGTCGCCGCCGGGATTCAGTTACCCTTGTTTTTGACGAGGCTTTTCGAGAAGAGCTTTTTGATAATATAAATGATATAAAAAAGGTCTGGTATAAAAACAGTCTTGGGGTAACCCTAACTTATGGCGATACTTCTTCTTCAATCAGCTGTAGTGCGGTGGAAACCGGTTATCTAGAAATGTATAATATGAAGCTGGAGTCCGGACAGTTTTTTAACGTAACAGATAATGAAGAGGGAAGTCAAAAAATCATCTTAAACCATGATACTGCCGAAAGCTTTTTTCCTTCGGGAGATGCTGTGGGAAAGAAAATAATTCTTGTTGCCAGCAAGGTTTCCTTCAGCTTTGAAGTAATTGGAGTTTTGGCAGAGCAGACAACGGGGATGGAAAATTCTTCTGCCTATATACCAAGAGGCTTTTATTCCAAAAAGATAAAGCCTAATCCTGCGGCAGATAGTGTAATGGTTCAGGCTATATCTGCACAAAAGGCAAGCGAACTGGTTACGACTATAAAAAACTTTTGCACAGAAAAAACTGGTACTGAATATTCGGTAAATGTTACAAGTATGCAGTCCATGCTTGACCAGATGAGTCAGATTACTGGAACAATGAGCATGATGCTTAGTGCAATAGCGGCTATCTCTCTTTTGGTTGGCGGAATTGGTATTATGAATATTATGATTGTAACAGTTACAGAGCGGCGTCAGGAAATTGGTATTCGCAAGGCTCTGGGAGCCAGCCCCGCAGATATTCGCCAGCAGTTTTTGATTGAATCTGCCAGTATTACAGTTTTGGGAGGCCTGATAGGAATTCTCTTAGGAATGATTATCAGCCTTGCGGTGGAATATGTTCAGTCGCAAAGCTTTGTAATCAGCTTGAATGCCTGCCTTATTTCCTTTGTTTTTTCGGTGTTGGTCGGCATTTTCTTTGGTTTGAATCCTGCCAGCCGGGCTGCAAAATTAGATCCGGTTATAGCTCTGAGTGGGGAGTAACCTATTAAATATGTCATCCCTGTTGAAAAATGTGGTATAATATTTCTTATGATTCAGAGTCTTTTAGGAAATATGCTTCGTGAACAGCGGGAAAGATTTAATATTTCACAGGAAGATTTGTGTGGGGATGCTTGTGCAGTTTCTACACTTTCGCGTTTGGAAAATGGAAGGCACATGCCATCTAGAAAGACAATAGAATATTTTTTCAGTAAACTTGGAATGCGAGCTCCACTTAATATGATTCCTCTGTCTGATGAAGATTATATCCGATGTAATATAGAATCAGAAATTATGAACCGCACTGCCGGTGGCAATTATGAAATAATGGAGTTATTGGAACGATATAAAGCTGCTGATCCAAAAATGGATAGTTTTGAGCATCAGTTTTATGAAACATATTTTGCATTATATAATAGACATCATGATTTTCCTTTAGAACAGTGTCAAAAACAATTTGCAGATGCCCTTCGTTTGACCATAAAAGATTTTGAACTAGGTAAAAATATAAATGCAAATTTTCTTTCAAGTAATGAAATTGAATTGTTAAATGAAATCGCTCTAACGGAATATGATATGAATCATGTCGAAAGTGCAATCTGGTATTTTGAATATATCATTGACTACTGTAATAAGGAGTATTTGACTGAACGGGAGCGTGGAAGATATCTGCCACCATATCTTTTTAATCTTTCAAATTATTACGGAAAATTGGAAAAATATGAGAAAGCTCTGGAATTGACAGATAAAGGAATTGCTGCGTGCGTAAAATATGGAGATTTAGTTAATTTTCCTTATTTTATATTTAATAAAGGTTACGGTCAGGCTTGTCTTGGAAATCTTGAGGAAGGGAAAAATAATATTGCGTTAGCATTTGGGATTTTTAAGCAAATGGGAAAAAACGCTGAAGTATCCTTTGGTTCCAAAGAAGTAAATAAAAAATTTGGCTTTGATTTCCCTGAAGAATAAATTTTTCAAAAACTTAAAATTTGCACTTTTTGCTATGTTGTTATAGAAATTCCCGAAATATAATTTTCCTATAAAGTAATTTTATAGGAGTTATTAATGAAAAAATTATTAAAACTAATCGTCGCAAGTGTATTTTCTGCTTGTTTGCCATTTTCATTTGCTGGTTGCAGCAATCTTTTGCAAGAAACTTGTATAGACAACGGAGAATCTGATGTAAACTGTGAAGAAAATGGTCGCTTTATATACGATTCTAATGGAAGTCAAAAAGCTGGTACAGAATCAACAGGAAATACAACTATATCAATTATTGTTTCTGGTAATTAGCGATTTTACAAAGAAGGATTATCTATTTAAAATGGATAATCCTATTTTTCTGCTGATATATAAATATAACAAAATCATCTTCATCATAATTGGATGATATGAAGATAAAAATCTCGGAGGTATAAATATGAGATTCTTAAAAAATAAGAAATCAGGACAATCAATTTCTGATTTAGATGGATTTACAGATATTTCTTGTAAAGCTGAATTATCTATATGTATAGCAGGATGCAGCGGCCCGCGTTCTTATTCAGGGGAAAGAAGGGTTTCTGGTATGGGACAAAAACAGAAGCCTACTTATGGCTTTTTTGGGTTGGGAGCAACTGATTTGGCAAGTAAATATTATCCTGAATATGCTAATAGTCAAAGGGATAGTGAATTTATGACTGCTTGGGATATGTCAAAGAGAGCTCCTGGTTATGGTAACTGACAATATGAATAGAAAGTATAAAAAACAAGTAACCAATGATGATAAAGATCATCATTGGATGGACGGTTCTTTTCGAGATTCTGGCAAATTAGGCTGGGTTTGTGTTTTCGTAATCGTGGGATTAATCCTGCTCTTTATTGCGTTAGGTTTATATTAGAGAAGCTTATGTTTAGAAAAAATGTAATTTCAAAAAGTAATTGGCGTTTTTACATCTACTCTGAAAATGGGAAAAACTTTTGTTTTGATAGCTTTACACATAAAATTTATACTCTGTCTGATGAATTGAAAAAAATGCTTGAACAAGGAGAGTACTGGTCTATCAAACATAAGTTCAATAAATTTTATTCAAGTGTTATCAACGTAGAAAAGTTTTATCCTTCAAAATTATTAGAGAGTGAAAAAAAATGCTGTATAACAATCAATTTTTCTAATAACTGTACATTAAATTGTGCATATTGCTATAGAAATAAAAATGAAAAGTCAAAATTGGACTCCTCTGATGCTGAAAAAATATTGAAGTATGCATTAGAAGAATATATGCCAGATGCTGATTCTTATTCTTTTACAGGGTGTATGACATCTGAATCATCTTTGGATTTGGATTATTTAAAGAGTTTTGATTCTGCCATTGCAAAATATGAAGGATATTTGTTTACTAAAGAAGTTTTGCAAGAAAATAAAGCTGCTGATTTATTTTCAAGATTGCCTGACGAAATAAAAGAAAAATATTATTTAGAAAATTCTGTTTCTTATTTTGATAAAATGAATCAGATTCTTTTTAATGAAAAACTCTGGAATTATTATGATTATTCAGAAAACAGCTATCTTAATGCTATGTTTAAGACAACTGATAAATTATCTGTTGCAAAAAGTGTTACTGCAAATAGACAGATTTTAAATAAGGCTTATCCAGATTTAAATATTGAAAGTAAAATAAAAAATATATCCATATGGTTTATGACTAATGGTACTCATATAACAGAAGAATATATTAACTTTTTAAAGAGTATATTCATGGATACTGTTATGGTTAGCATTGATGGACCTGAAGAAATTCATAACTATTCCAGAAAATATCATGATGGCTCGGGGAGCTTTAATGATGTTCTTAAAGGAATAAGAAAACTGCAATGTAATGGAATAAAAGTTTCTGCATCTGTTGTTATTACCCCTAAATATCCTTGTTTATTAGAAATCACAGAATATCTCATATCTCTTGGAATTGAAAAGGTGTCTTTTAATCTTGCTAGAGGTCTTTCTTCAACTGCTCAGTTTTCAAAGGATAGAGTTGATTTGCTTCTTGGTAATTTTAGAAAGATTTATGACAAAGTTTATAAGGAAGCTGTTTTAGAAAAATATATGCTAACCAATGTATTGAAAGATACAATGTTATTTAGTTTTGTAAAAGAGATATACCACAGGGCTTATAGAACAACCCGCTGTAACTGGGGTAAAGAAGTCGTTATTGATTCTAAAGGCAATATGTATCATTGCAATTCAACTGTTGGTTGTAATAACGATTTGCTAGGGAATTATATGAATCATGTAAAATATTCAGATGTAAATATTGAAAAAAGTGTTGATGAGTATGAACGATGTAAGAAATGTTTCGCAAAATATCTTTGTGGTGGAACTTGTTATGCAGAAGATATTTTAGGAAATCAAAACAATTTTGATTTGGAATGTTATTACCGTAAAGAACTTGTAAAACTAAGTTTGAAATTTTATGCAAGACTACACAGTAATGCATTACTTGAAAAGTTTATGGAAGCAGTTTCTTAAGGAGTTTAAACTATGTCATATAAATTAGAGCCGGCATTTGCAGTTGCGCCAGGACTTTCGAGAAAACTGGTTCTGGCAGGAATGAATCCAGAAAATCAGTGGTTCTTTTCTGATGGAGCATTTTCTGAACAAGGTATTGTAGATCATCAACCAAATACCTGGAACAATGAAAATTTTGTTGTGCTTGATGATGATGGAATTGTTGCATATTTTTGTGCAACTTGGTGCCGCCCGTTGGATACTATAAATGGTTTTAGACTTATTCTTTTTGAAAAAGAAAAAGCTAACGTTATGGGAAAAGCTTTTTTTGAATATTTGGATTATCTTTTTGCAAAAAGAGGCTGTAATGCTTTTAACTGGATTGTTGCAGAGAAAAATAAGCATGCATATTTTCTTTATGAAAAATTTATAAAAAAATATATGGGGCATCGAGTAGGAAAACGTCATTGTGGTCAAAAAAGCTATACTGGGGAGATAAGTGATGTTTATCTATACGAGATTACCAGAGAAGAATATTTTGACTGGAAATCTTATAACAAGTAAATTAAGTAAAAAAATCAAAGAAAAATATGATGTTATCTTATTTATCTTTGACGTTTCCTGCAGGACTTTTACTTGAAAATATAAAATTTGGAGTTTAAAATGAAAAAGACTAACAAAAATCTAATTGATGATTTGTCGGGTTTCACAGATATATGTGAAAGTGAAAAAGGAATGTACCATCTTGTTGGAACTGGTTGTGCTGAAGAATCATGGGCAAGTGATGCCTGTTATGAATCTTTGAAAGATCAAGAAAAAGGGAAATCGAATGCATATGAAACCTTTTATAAAGGAATACAGCAGAGCGGTTCACCAAAATTTTCTTGATGACTTTATAATTTAAAAATCCTAAGGTAGATAATTGTTTTTATCTACCTTACTTATAAAAAGAGGTTGTTATTTAAGATGTTTTATATAAAAATTCTGATTATTGTTTTGCCAATCGTTATTCTAATTCTTGTTTATGATTATTTAAAAGATTACAAAAAGAATCACTGGTATGTAAAATGTTCTCACTGCGGATATACGGATACAGAATATAAGCAGAATAATATTGTACGAGAACATTACGATGAACAAATTAGATTACCTGTAAAATATACAGAAAAAGGGATTCCCACATATATTTGCAAGCACTGTGAAAAAGAATATAACATGAGCGAAGGAGAATGGGTAAAAAAGCCTGTTTTGCCGGTAAAAGAAGAAATTGCAGAAAATAATTAATAAATTCAGGTAAAAAAATGAAAAGAACAAAAATCATAAAAATTACAATGTGTGTATGTACTGCACTTGCCGTGGCAACTCTTGTTTCCTGCAAAAAAGTTCCCGTAACAATGGAAGACGGAACTGTAAAAAAGGTTTCTGTACGCACTCTGCGTAATCAGGATTTTAATGCAGTAGTTGAGTATATAACACAGGGCTATGCTCCTTACGATGATGCTGTAAAACAAGGTTTCGATATAAAAAAGGCTCGCCGTACGTTGAAATGGCGTTATATAGAATGCCGTCTGAATCATATCTTTATAAACCGCAAGCATGAATATCATTATGAAAATGGTATTGATGATTCTGCAATGCGTTATGCCATAATCCGTGCTTTGATGGCAAGTCCCGTAAAGGACGGACATCTTTCTGTCTATGCAAGTGATACAGGCGGTTTTATTCATCAGAAATGCTATGCAAGTTTTTCGGACTTAATTTTTGAAAAAGATGGAGAAAAATACAAGGTTGTATCTTCAAAATCAGAAAATATTGTTCCTGGAATGGTGTATACAGGGGACGAAGAAAACTTACTGCGCTTTTCAAAAGATGGTAAGGATTTTTACCGTTTTGGTACAATAACAGAATACTATTCCCAGAAAGCAGAGGTTTCTCTGGATGGAAAAAATTATGAAGTACCGCTTAAAACAACATATGAAAATTATAAAAGAAATGATTTCAGCTATAATGTAAATGAAACAGCAGATAGTGTTTATATTTCTGTAAGTGATTTTGATCTTGCTCTTGAAGATAATGATATGTTTAAAGAGATTAGAGATAGATATAAAGAGTTTATAGAAAAAGTTATGAAAGCTGCTTCGGATTCAAATAAAAAGAATATTATTCTTGATTTGAGAGGAAATAGCGGCGGATACAGGGATTATGCAAATCAGCTTATTGGGGCAATGTTTTATGGTGATAATGAAGGTGCTGCAAGACAGTTTGAAAGTATAGCCTCGCAATATGCATACGGACAGCTTACATTAGATTCTGTTGTAACAGTAAAAGCAAGTTATGATAGAGTTATGGCCTCTGATGCTTATGACCAGTATGATAAAAAAGAAATGAAAGAAAAATACGAATATGCATTAAAAAATAATAGAAGAATGTGGGCTGGACTGGATAAGCCTGTTTTATCAGAAATTCCACTGTTAAATAATTCAAAGTTTAAGGGCAAGCTTTATATTTTGCTCGACAGTTTTACAGCGTCTGCAGCAGAAGACTGTATTGCAATTTCCTATGTAGAAGATAAAGAAAAGGTTGTTCTTGTAGGCTTGAATTCTACGGGCTGTATTGATTTTGGAGGAGTAAATCATTATTGCTTGCCTAATTCTAAGGTAGTACTCAATTTTGTAACAACAGATTTGCGCCGCATTCCAATGCTTGCCCAAAATCCGCACTGGCACGGTGATACAAAAGGCTTTTATCCTGACTATTGGGCAACGAATGATGAATTACTTGATACCCTTGTTAGTTTGACAGGAGATGAAGCGCTCCGTATCACGTTGAAGGGACTAAATAAGGGGCAGGTCGAATGAGATATCGTCAACAATATGATTCCTCTGATTGTGGGGCTGCTTGCATAGCGATGGTCGCGTCCCATTATGGGAGTATGCTCAACATTGCAGAAATACGCCAGAAGGCTGGGACTGATACCGAGGGGACCAATTTTCAGGGCATGATGGATGCTGCTAAAATTTATAATTTACGGTGTCGTGCAGTCAAAGGAACCTCAGAGGCTATTACATCAAATTTGCCTGTACCTTTTATTGCGCACATAAATATTGACGAAAATGCAAATCATTATGTTGTTGTAAAGAAAATTGGACGAAAAAAGATTGAAATCTGGAATCCAGATCCTCTTAAAAAGAAAGAAAAAAAATCTCTACCCGATTTTTTTAGGGAATGGAGCGGCTATGCGTTGTTTTTCGAACCATCTGCTGAATTTCATAAAGACACAAAGAATCAGAACCTGTTTTTAAAATTTATTCCGGTTTTTCTTCCTCATAAGAAAATTCTTTTCTTTTCATTTTTGTCATCTGTTTTACTTTTGTTATTCGGAATAGTTACTTCCTTCTATTATAAATACATTTTTGATGAAATTTTATTTTCAAAAGCATCATTTTCTTTACACACACTTTCTCTTGGAATTATGTTTGCGACTGTTATTCAAAGTGCTGTAAGTGCAGTTCGTAGTGTGTTGCTTTCTCATTTTTCATTTAAAACAGATTTGCAGTTGAATTTTTCATATCTTTCTCACATTTTAAATCTTCCATTATCATTTTTTGAAAGCAGAAAAAACGGAGAAATCCTTTCTCGCTTAGGTGATTTAGATAAAGTAAAAAGTACACTTTCAAATGCTGCGCTTTCTGGTGTAATGGATGTGGTAATGATTATAGTAAGTGCACCTATTTTAATGGGAATAAGTGGTAAACTATTTTGTATTTCATTTATATCAATCTTACTTGTATCCGGAATTTCTGTTATATATGCAAGAATCTATAAAAATTTTTATTCAAAAATCATGACTCAAAATGCAGATGTTCAGTCTTATTTGTATGAGGTTCTTAATGGTGCGGCAACTATAAAAGCTTTAAATGCTGAATCAAAAGTAAATCTTGAATACGAAAAAAAGAAAATGCTTTCAGTTGAGACAAACTGGAATTTGAATCATTTTGGTATTACGCAAGGACTTTTAAGCGGACTAATAAGTGGTATGACAGGAATCCTAGTGTATTGGATAGGATGTTCATCAATAATAGGTGGAAATTTAAGTTTTGGAACTCTTATAACTTTTAATTCGCTTTTAGGGTATTTTAGTAGTCCATTATTCAGACTTATAAATATTCAGAATAATATACAGGAATCTTTAGTGGCAGCACGAAGGGTTGGAGAGATTCTTGAATTAGAAGTGGAGAAAGATGAATCTAAGAATTATATTGTTCCGTCAAAACTCTCCGGGCACATAGTTTTTGATGATGTAACTTTTGCCTATGGTTCACGAAAGCCTGTGTATGAACATCTTTCTCTTGAAATACCTGCAGGAAGCTGGACTGCGTTCGTTGGCAGCAGCGGTAGCGGAAAAAGTACCTTTGTAAAACTTTTGATGAAGTTTTATGAACCGCAGGAAGGTCGCATTTTACTTGATGGAAATGATATCCGCGATATAGATACCTGTGCTTTACGGGGCGGAATTGGATATGTACCTCAGGATATCTTCCTTTTTTCTGGTACGGTGCGTGAAAATATTGCTCTGCATTGTCCGGAGGCTTCGCTTGAAGATATTATTGCAGCAGCAAAAAAGGCGGGAGCACACGAATTTATAGAACGTCTGCCACGGCGTTATGATACTGTTCTTGGAGAACATGGCGGTGGTTTGAGTGGTGGAGAAAAACAGAGGCTTGCTCTTGCGCGCGCGCTTTTGGGAAATCCAAGTCTTTTGATTCTGGATGAGGCAACAAGCAGTCTTGACACTGTTAGCGAGATGGAAATTCATAAGGTTATTCGAGCCTTGCGTGAAGATGGTATATCCGTTATTCTGATTGCGCACCGTCTTACAACTGTTATGGGCTGTGATAGTATTTATGTAATGAGTGATGGAAAGGTTGTCCAGCATGGCGCACATACCCAGCTTTTAAATCAGGAAGGCTTATACCGCGAACTCTGGGGCGGACTGGCAGTATAAGGAAATATTATGTACTTAAAAACCTTTGAAGATATGCAGCATACCTCGGTTTTCTTTATCCTTAAGCCAGCGAGGGCAGTGAATGTTTTTTTGCTTGCGGGGTGTGTGGCTGTGGGGGAGTTTCTGGTGTGTGCGTGCCTCGTACCTATGGTTGGG